>Ga0207942_1000176_pt1 | contig 17798 bp, 17 predicted proteins | sample LakMenEpi12Oct12_FD_150687 | JGI IMG/M metagenome (GOLD analysis project Ga0207942, IMG submission 150687) | Freshwater microbial communities from Lake Mendota, WI - 12OCT2012 deep hole epilimnion (SPAdes) | ecosystem: Environmental > Aquatic > Freshwater > Lake > Epilimnion/Euphotic zone ... | reverse complement strand
GGCCTACCGGATATATTAGTTTACCAGGAACTAGGGAAATGAAGGAGCAGAAGTCTTTCTTCGGTAGTAAATTCATGCAAACCCCGGATCTTGTTAATTCGCAAAAGCAATTAGTTTATCCTCAATCCCTAACAAATGTATTGGATCTTAATTACGATAACTATCCAAACTACGAGATATTATGGGAAGAAACTTCTACAGAATTAAGAGGGATTCTATTAATAGATAGGATGCTTACTAGATATTTCTTAGATGACGGAGGAAAAAAATCTTTTCAGGAATTTATTGTTCCTGAGTTTGGGTTTGGTACGCTCACTGATATTGATGATGACTTTAAAGAGTATATGAGTCAAAATATAATACCAATATTCCAGTCTAAAAATAACGGAGGATATCTTAAAAAAGTTCCTATAGCACAAAACCAATCACTTACTCCTGTTGTTGGTAATTTAGCAGATTATCAAAAATTAATAGATGGATACTTCAGATCATCTGAAATTAGATATACTAAGATTAACGAACTTAGATATGAGTTTAGAGTTCCTAAGGATCCTTCTTTTGATTACTCAGTATCTTTCTCTATAGAAATTGGAAAAATTTAGTAGAGGGATGAATTTTTGATATATAATACAAGTATAATAAGAGATGCCACAGATTAATATATTAAACATACTACAAGGAGACAGTCAATCTAATATAGTTGATAAGATCAATTATAATTTTGATCAGATCCTCAGTGCTGGGGGTGGACCTCAAGGAGCTCAAGGATTAATAGGTCCAACTGGACCAATAGGACCTCAAGGTCCTCAGGGGGTTCAAGGAGCTCAAGGACCTTCAGGAACTAAATGGTTTGTACAAGACACATCACCAGCTTCTGGTGGTATAACAGGATCTAATCCATTTGGATTCCCAACTTTAGGAGATTATTGGTTAGATCCAGATTCTGCTAATCAGGACATTTATGTATTCGGAACAACCGGATGGCTCAATAGTGGATATGGATTGGCTTCTGGGCAACTATTTCAAAAGGTTACTCCTATAGATTTAATTGGGGGAGCTACCGGACAAGCAATACTTATTGCAGGATCTACTGCAGGGGATCAGACTTTAGTTCTTTCTGATTCAACTATAAATGATTATACTCCAGGCGGAAGCGCTATACAGAATCTAAATTTCGAAGATGCTAAGCTAAAAATAGCTACAAAAGATTCTAGAACTAAATTGATAAGTTTTGGTAGATCTACATTTGATGTAAGTCCTTCTGGAACTGGTTCATCGTCTAGCTCATCCAATCCTTATTTTGCATGGGATCTTTCAGTTAATCCATCTGGAGCATCAGGTGCCGGTCCTAATTTTTATAATCTGTCTTTTACCAACCCTAAAGGATCGATCAGTATTAATTCTAATGGAGCTACTGCAGAATCTGGAATTAATATGTTAAGTAGTAGCGAGATAAGTGCACAGTCTACCTCAGATAACATAGTTCTAAAGACATCTTCAGTAAATAAAGGTACTTTCATAGATGCTAGCTCTAATGGGGGATTTTTAGAATTGTCAAATAACTCTTCGACGCCTTCAAACCAATCTTTTGCACCTCTATTTGCTAATCCAACTGGAGTAGGTATAGGTTTAGGCACTGGACAATTTAAATCAACGGGGGATGATTCTAGAAAATTGGCTGTTTTAGGAAACACCAGTATTTCTAAAACACAAACGTTACACGCTTCGGATTTTTATATTGGTGACCCTTCTGCAAACAATTACAATAAAGGTATTTTATTTGTTGAAGGTCATGTTGGTTTTGGATCAACCGGTTCAACAGGGGATTTAATATCGGGTATCTCCACAACAGGAATGGCGGAATCTCAAAATAGATTCCCTCAATTATGGGTAACTTCTCCTAATTACGGCCCAGGTGTACAGGTAAGAACGAGAGGAGCTTCCACATATTCTCCTAGAACAGTGATAGGAGATGGTGTTTTTGATTATGCTCTAGCTGGTGGAGCTACTGCTTTAGCAGGAACTGGTCCTGATATAACACAGGAGTTCTATTCTAATGGATATACATTCCAAGCAGGACCTTTGATAAGTTATCAGCATAAATTATCTACACCAACAAATACAACTGGAGACGCACCAGTTTTTTCGATTACAACGTACACCAACTCGGGTACTTATGGTAGTAATACAATAAATAGAACTACTATACAGACTAAGAATTCTAACAAGGCTATAGAATTAATGGCTAATGGTACAGGAGGTGAGAACCAGATTAGAATAGGTGTATCTGAGGAAAGCTTAGTAACCGTCTGGTCAGGAACTGCTGGAGCTCCTAAATTGGGAGGAGTAGCAATAGGGGTTTCTGGATCAAATTCTTTATTCGGAGCTCCTCTGCAAGGTAATTTAACAGGATCTAGATTTACTAATAATAATTTAGGAACACATAGCTTGGTTGTAACAGGAGTACAAACTATAGGAACTAATAATCCTGTTTCTTTAATGAATCCTGGAGCATCTGGAGCCAGTGGGTTATTTGGTGGAAATTCAATGCTAAAGATATCCAGAAATTTATATAGCACGACAACATCTTTCGGGGTTAAGGGAATAAGCGCAGCTGGAACTTATCCTTTCAACTATACAAACGGGTTAGAGATAACGTCTTTTATTCCTACATCTCCTACGACAGTCAAAGGGTCAAATAGATCAGTTGCAATATCCGTTGCAAGCTCTGCCACTATAAGAAACAGCGATGGCTCATCACCGACTTCTCCAGCTACTGGATTCTACGTTAGTGATACTGGTGAGAATATAGCAATAGGTAGATACATTGATTCTACTGCTGCAATAGGGGTATCAGGAGCTGCAGGTGATCATGCTATAAAAGCACTTGGTGATGTTGGCATAACTGGTAATTTTAGCGTCGTAGGTAACATATCAGCAACTGGTAATACTATCCTTAATGGTAATACGAATACAACAGGAGGATCACTAACCATAGGGAACGGAGGTACACCAATATTAAAAACTATTGCAGGATCAGTTACCTGTCCAATTGATGGAACACCGCCTACTATTAACTACGGAAGCGGATTTACTGCTACTATGGTTGCTTCTGGATTAAATACCGCTAGAGTTAGAATAACATTCAATGTGCCATTTTCTAATGCTAACTTAGTTGCAACTAGTAATATATTCCTAGGTACTGCTGCACCAACATTACAGTACACAGGATCTGCTGGAAATTACGGAGGTCCTACTACTACCCATTGTGAATTTATTTTTAGAAATATAGGATTAGGAACAGCAACCCTTAATTTTTTAATTCAACAAGTTGCATAAAAATATGGAAAATAATAAAGACTGGTTCATAAACGAGTATTCAGAAATACACGATAATCTATCTAAACTGGAAGTTGAAATAGATGAGCATATTAAAAATAAAATATATCTTTTAGACAAGGGTGAAGTCCTAGATGGACTTAAAAAAAGAGCTCAGGAAGAAATTGAGAGACTAAATAAAACAAGAGAAGATGAAAGAAGAATCTTTAATTACAAAGGTATTTAAAAGAAAGGATATTGTATTGACGATAGGTATAGCAATACTCCTTTTATTGTTGTTTAGACAATGCAATAGCAACGCTGATCTTAAGTCACAGCTGTTTATACAGAATCACAATTTAGATGCCTTAAAAGACACTGTTAGGCTTCAGAAGAATAAAGCTGGTGAAGATACCTATGTTAGAAAAACACTATTAGCTTCGAAGGATAATTTAGAGAAACTGAACAAGGATCTTGCAGAGGAACTAAAAAAGGTTAAGGGTCAGGTTCTAGTAATACAGAATGTAGAAACTGTAATAGAAACGGATACACAATACGTCAATAACTATCTTACTGTATATCCTGATGGCAACTATAGTTTAGATTGGAAATTTGACACTACGTTTTTAGCTAATAACTATCGTAAATTTTCCGGCAATAGTTTCTTTAAGATCGATACAGTTACAAATAAAGTAACACCAGGGATTACTAGAATAAATCAGGACGAGCTTGGATTTTCTTTCATTACTGGGCTTAGAGAAAAAGACAAATCATTGGAGATATTTGTAACACCTAAATATCCAGGTATGAAAATTACTGAGATTGAGGGAGCAATTATAGATCCTCATAAATCTGATGTACTAAAAAATATGTTTCCTAATAAAAAGTTTTCTGTTGGACCATATGTAGGAATTGGGTTGGGTGCAGGATATGGTATAAATGGTAAGCCTATAGCAGGTGCAATGTTCAATGTTGGTGTAGGTATACAATATTCTATCATTAAGTTCTAAGGGATATATAAACCATGGCTTATACCTCTACACAAAGATTTGTAAAGTTTGGATCATACTTGTTAATGGAGTATGATTACACTACTGCACCAACGCCCGAAATATATTACGTAAACACTGGTGTTCCTGCAGTAGGGTTTGAGAAGATTGTCAATGGATACTTTGATAATTCTGTACAGATATTAAATAATCCTTCCTCTGAATCAATAACTGGTAACGTAAGAGATCTTAGTGTTGTTCAGGTAGATAAAAATAGGTTCGTAACCTTAGACAATGATTATCTTGTGCCCTATTTAGATACGGATCCTAAATTAACATCAGTTAACAATCTACCTGTTGTATTTCCTTCTAACATAGGTGTATACTATGACACTATAAAATTTCATATAGTAGCTGGATACAATTTTGGGAATATAGATGGTATAATAATACAGGGACAATTCCAAGAAAGAACCGGAAAAAAAGCAACAATATTCCAGAGGATAATCACTAAATCTGATACATCATCAACTATATTAAACCCTAATCCTATTTATTTAGGAGGAGCTTTATATGACCACTATATAGAGGTTAAGATTCCTGCTTATGCTAATATGGTTTATGAATTTGACATATTAGCAGGAACCCCAGCACAAGCAAATACATTAGCAGCTAAAATATCTTCTGACGGTAACGGATTCTTAAAGGATGCACCGGTTAGCTTAAGTCTTTATGAAATATCTGCTACAACTTTAAAAAACGGATACGAGAATTACATAGCTCAGGTAAGAAATCAATTATCTGTTATTCCGAAAGATAACTTCTCTTCTTTAGCTGCTGTTATACAGCAGAATCAATTTTATAATTATTTGGAATTCTATCCAACTTGGGATGGTAACTTTCTTGAGGATTTTTTGAATGCGGAGGGTAAAGTTGGTAATGTTTACTATGTTGTAAACGAGATAGAGGTAAAAGAACAAGTTGGTTTAACATACATTACAACATACAACTTTAGCAATACACAGACTCAGGATTTTAATGCGCCTAATATATTTAGACCTGTTTTAATTAATCCTCTAACAACATCTTTTGTTGTTAATTATACTATGAGACTTGTAAACAAGGGTAATCAAAATCAGATAATACGAAGATCTTCTTTCTCATCTTTTGATGTTACTAAATACGGTAAAGAAAATAACGTAATATCTCTAACCACTGGTGCTTATTCACAGAAGGTTTATAATAAGGTTGTACAGGCTCCTAATGTTATATCAGGTGGGCCTTCAATTGCTCCTCCTACACCTATAGAGAAAAGAATACCTGTTTTCTATAAGGATAATAATATTTCTGTAACCAAAGAAACCTTAACTGTAGACAAGGATGGAAATATAATATCGGAAACATCCGTACCTGATGCTACTCAGATATATGGACAAGGTAAGGCAAAAATAGTTGTAGATCCCTTTGATAACTTCTATAAATTCACAGTGTATAATTATAAAGATGGAACATCTCCCGAGATTATAGATTTAGGAACTTCACTTAGCTATTATATAGTTTTCTTAGATTCATCTGGACAAAGTGTAAGAGTAGAGAATATAAAGAACAGAACAACTGTATCTAATCCTTCTGCTGGACAAATAGCATTTAAGGTAGTAGAGACAAATTCTAAAAAAGTCCTAGGATTTACTTCAAGAGATTTCTATATAGTTTCGAGAACACCAGATGGAGTGGAGACTAAATTGTATTCTGGATCCTGGCAAACACAAGCGGAATTTATTGCAAGTACTACAACACCAACTACCGCTACAACCACAACCACAACAACTGGAGTAACTGGAACAGTGGTAAATACAGTGGAAGGAACAAGTACAACAGGAACAAGTGTATCATCAATACCGACTACTTCTCAAGGAAATCAAATAGCTTCTAGAGTACCAGTAACTAAATTAATAAAGAAAATTAAGCCTTATAATTTAGGAAGCAGCTCTATACTAAGTGTAAAACCAACATCCGAGTTAAATACTACGGGTGGATTTGTTAGTACTTCTAAGAACAGCGTACCACCTGTGACAAAGGGTAGCAACCAGGCCAATAGTATAAACATTGATTCTTTAGCAGATTCTATAGCTGGAAGAGAGGCACAGGGATTAAATGTACAGAAAGTTGTTAATTATTATTTTACTCCTGGAGCTCCTGGTAATTCTTTATTTAAAGGAATAAAAGGAAGCCAATTCTTAACTGCAGCTTTACAGATACATCCTAAATTAGAGAATGGAGAATTTAATAAAACTTACATCCAATACTGTAATGCTTTAGGATTCCCTGTAACTAATGATCCTGGATCGGTTAAAAAATAAAGAGTAAATGATTTTAAACGCAAGGCAGAATGGATTTATTTTCAATTTTCCAAAGGGATTTATTATTCCCGAGGTAGTTGAAAAATATGAGAAGTATATTAATAGAATGCCTGTACCGTATGATACTGTAGACAGCTTTATAAATTCTACAATACAGCAGGTTAATTTTCCTACTCTTAGAACTATTGATACAGTGGAACAAGTTAGACCTGGAGGTTTCAGACAATCTTACAAAAGTGCTACTACTTTACAGAACTTAATACAGAGAGATTTTACTGTTACCTTTAAACTTGGAGAGGGCTTTATAAACTATTGGGTCCTTTATGAGAACATAATAAAATTCCTAGATTTCCAAAACCCTAATGAATATCTTCCTGATTTTAGACTATTGCTTTTAGATAACGATGGGATCGTAATGACTAGTGTTCTTTTACAACAGCCGATATATACATCACTGTCGGAGATACAATTGAACTACGCAAGCACTACTCCTCAGTTTTCAACCTTTAGTATAGGATTTAAATGCAATTACGTTGATGTTAAACTTGAAATCGGATAAGATAATAGGAGTTGATTTTTCCCTTAATTCCCCTGGATTTTGTATTTTAGAAAAAGATAAATGTAGATGGATAAGTCTTCATAGGACAACTAATATTATAGATAAGATGTTTAAGAAGGATGGATCTCCTTTTAACGTCTTAAACGACAATAAATGGGTCGATATAAACATAATTCCTAAGAAGGAATTCAATGGTGAGTATCACGAAAAGGAAAGGGATAAAATAATAAATGCTATATACTTTTCAGATTTTGCTATTAATCTTCTTGCTCCTTATATTGATGAATCAACCATAGTGGGAATGGAGGGACTTTCTTTCGGATCTTCGGGAAACTCTCTAATAGACATATCAATGACTACCGCTCTAATAAGATCAGCAATAGTAAAGAGAATAGATCCTAATAATTTCTTTGTGCTTTCCCCGACTACTGTTAAAAAGTTTGCTCTGAAAGGAAACTCGAAGAAAGATGAATTATATAATACCTTATTAGAGACAAGAAACGAGGATAATAGATTGTCACCATTGATAAAAGATCTAAAAGAATATAAGGATAAATGGATCAAGGGGCCAAACAAAGTTGAAACTCCTTGTTCGGATATAATTGATGCAACTTGGATAGCTTTATTCGTAGAAGAAAATTTAGAGAAACTTTTATCTGGTAAGAAGGTATAAGTATTAAATAAGTAATAATTTAAAATAATTTAAGAATCATGGAAGAAAATTTTGACATTTTTAATCTGGACAACGAAGCATTTGTTAAACAAGAAATTAAGAAAGACGAGGATGAGTTTCTTTATAAACCATATCCTGAATTAGGTAAGGACGGAGTTTATAAATCTTTGGTTAGATTTTTACCAAACATCACTAATCCTAAAAAATCAAAAATCCACCAATATTACGTTTGGTTGAAAGATCCAGTAGATGGAACAAACCACAAAGCAATTTGTCCTTCTACAGTAGGAAAAAAATCAATTCTAAAAGATCTTTTCTGGAAGCTTAAAAATTCTGCTTCAGCTAAAGATCAGGAAATTGCTAAAGCATTCTCTAGAAAAGAAGATTTTTACTCTTTAATTCAAGTTGTTAAAGATGCTAATAGACCTGACCTAGAGGGTAAAATTATGATTTTAAAATTCGGTAGGAAAGTTAACGATCTTATCGAACAACAAATAAAACCAGAATTTGGTAATCCTTCTAATCCATACGATCTTTTCGAAGGAAAGAACTTCGGTATTCATGTAAGAAAAGTTGGTGAATGGAACAACTACGACTTATGTCAGTTTGTTGGTGACAAGATGTCACTTATGATAAACGGTGAAGCAGTTGAAAAAAATGAAAGTGGAAGAGATGCTGTAACTAAGTATCTTAAAACTGGACCTTTAGATCTTGATAAGTATGACTACAATGATTGGAGTGAGGATGAGAACGATAAGATCATGAGAATTATTAGAAACACTATTCCAGATGGAAGATTGGTTTCTGAAATAATCGGATCTAGCTCAGATTCTCCTTCAAGAGCATCTTCATCACCAGCTTCTTCAACATCAGTCGATGATTTTTACGAAGAAGCTAGCTCTAGATCTACTACATCAGTAGAAGAAGAAAAAGAGGAAGCTCCTGCTAAGGCAGCTAAACCAGCTAAAAAATCAGCACCTTCTTTAGACGATCTTTATAACGATCTATAAAATAATGGATTGTTATGGAATCAAAGACGATAAGTGGGCTATCAGTAGATAGGGTAAAAGGAATAGTATCTTCCGCTCTACTTAAGTTCTTTGGTAATGATCCACAAAGACTAAAAATCTACCAAGGGGGCAACAGATTAAATTTCTGTTGCCCTTATTGTGGGGATTCCAAGGATGCTAAAAAGAAGCGAGGAAATCTTTACACAGATACACTAACTTATAAATGTTACAACGGTGGCTGTGGTGTTTTTAAAAATCTAAATCAATTCACCAGAGATTTTGATATCCAGACTATGCTTTCTAGTGATGAGATATCAGAAATAGCGGAAATATCGAGGAACTCTACTATAAGAAAAAAAATAAGGAACTCCTTAGATTACTTTTTTTCTGAAAACTATAAGGACATTCTAATTGACAGAGAAGAGTTCAAGCAAAGACTTGGTCTAGTAGAATTAAGGGGAACATACGGGGAAAAATGGTTACTTGAAAGAAATCATGTACCCGATGCTAAATTTTTATGGGATCCTTCTAGAAAAAATCTATATCTTCTAAATTTATCCGGAGACGAAACTAAAATAATAGGATTGCAGATAAGACCGGTAGCAAAAAAGAATGGTGGTAGTAAATATTACACATACAAGCTAAGCGGAATATACAAGAATCTTTTTAAAGTAACGGAACCGGAGATCATACTTAAAGCCGAGGAGGTTGATCCAATATCTAGTGTTTTTGGATTCTCTACTGTTGATCTAGATTCTATGATAACAACTTTTGAAGGTCCTTTGGATGCTTGGCTTTGTCCTAATTCGATAGCTCTTTGTTCAATAAATAATCCATTCCCTTTTGATGTTACTAATAAGAGATGGATGTTAGATGGTGATGAAGTTGGTAGACAAAAGGCTAGGGAGTTCTTAGAAAATGGAGAGCAGGTTTTTCTCTGGGGAAGATTTATAAAGGAGTGTGATTTACCCGAAAGAGCCAAATGGGATTTAAATGATGTAGTTAATTACGTTAGATCAACCGGTAAGAAAATAAAGCGACTAGATAATTTCTTTTCGTCTGATAAATGGGATATTATAGATGTATGAAGAAAAATAATAACAAGATAAAATTCCCGATAGAAATCAAGGGAGATGTATCACTCCCAGAATTTGAAGTTTCTGAAAACTTTTCTATTACAGAGGTAAAAAAGAAGATCAGCTCAGAAGTAAAAGAAATTAAAAATAACAGGAAGAAAAAATGTCAGAGCAACAGCCTAATGTAGAGAAGAAGGATTTCGCTAGAGAATTTCAATTAGAAAGAGAAGAGTGGACGGAGAAGATAAGGATCTTGTCCGTAAGAATGAAAAATATAAAAGAGCTTGCGGAGGTTCAGGTTGAATTATATTCCAGCAGACAAATGCTATTAGAAATGTATTCTAAGCTTGGACAAGTTATGGTTAAGCTCAATGGAAAATATAGAAAGGATAGAGCAGAAAGATTAAAATATTATTCTGAATCAGTTCAAGTAAAGTATGGGGCAAATGAAAAAACCCCTCTTATTGAAGGTGACCTTTCGGAGTTAAAGGAGAGAATGGATCTAGTAGATGGTCAGATATCTTTCTTTAACGAAACTATGAAGACTGTTGATCATATGTTATATGGGATACGCCATCGTATTATGTTGGAGGATTACCTAAGGAGTGGAGCGGTCAGGAGGGACTAAATCTATATTTTACACCGTATAGTAGATATATAATCCATAAGATGAGCTATTATGGATTATTATGTTTACGTTTATCTAGATCCATTAAAACCTGGAAATTATAAATATGGAGATTTTTCTTTCGAGTTTGAGCCATTTTATATAGGAAAGGGAAGGAATCATAGATACAGAACGCATCTCTTAAAAGTAAGAAGAGATAATTATAAAAATCTTCCCAAGTATCATGTTATAAAAAAAATACTAAACATGGGTCTAGAGCCTATAATAATTAAATACAAGGAAGATCTATCAGAAAAAGACTCTTTTTTACTGGAGAAAAATATGATAGAATCCATAGGTAGAAAGGACATAGGTAAAGGACCTCTAAGAAATTTGAGCAACGGAGGAGAGGGTAACGGAGAAAGAAAATTTACTGATGAGCATAGGATGAATTTAAGTCTGTCAAGAAAGGGCAAAAACTCCGATAAACAGATGGAGAATCTTAAAAAAATACATCAAAGAATGATCGGTAATAAAAGAACCCTAGGATTTAAATTTTCTGATGAGAGTAAGAAAAAATTAGCGGAGTCTCATTATAAGCCAGTTTTACAAATATCAAAAGATGGTGAAATATTAAACGAGTTTAGATCTATAAAAGATGCTGAATGCTATATAGGAGTATCTATCAAAAAAGTTCTGAGCGGAAAGGGAAAAACTGCCGGGGGATTTATTTGGAGATATAAAATAATTACTAATAATGTTAAGATTTGTAGTAAGTGAAGATAATAATTGGTTAAGTTTAGTAGATTATTCTGAGGATTTTGAGAGAAAACAAATAGACATATCCTTAACTAAAAAAATACATAATCATTTTTTCCACCCATTGGTTAAGAAAAAACATTGGGATGGATCAATATGTTTCGTTGATAAAAAATTACCAATCTGGAGAGTTCCAATTGGGCTTTGGTCTGAAGTCTACCAGATATGCGAAAAATATAAGATAGAGGTAAAAATAGATGGACTAGAAAGACTAATAGATTCATCCTTTACTCTTGAGCACTTTACTGAATGGTGTAACAATTTTTTTGAAGGTGGGGTCGGTGGAGATCCTAACAAAATGCCGAGGGACTACCAAATAGAAACTGCTTGGAAGATAATCAAGTTTAAGCTATCTGTTTCTGAAGTTGCTACGAGCTCAGGTAAAACATTAATTGCCTTTATGGTAATGGCATATCTTAAAGAGGTGATGAAGGTTAAGAAATTCTTAATGATCGTCCCTAATACCAACTTAGTTATTCAGGGATCTGAAGATTTTGAAGAGTATGGACTAGAAAATCTTGAAGATTGCGAGATACAACAAATACATGGCGCAAATAAGAAAAAGATATCTGGAGGACTGATGATCGGTACTTACCAATCTTTAGTTAAGATGGATCCGGAGTTTTTTGATGACGTTGAGGCAGTTTTTGTTGATGAATGTCACCAGGCACAGAGTGCTTCAATTAAAAAAGTTGTAGCCCTATGTAGAGATTCTAAATGGAGATTTGGTCTATCCGGAACATTAGCAAATAAAAACACCGCGGAGTATTTAACTATACAGCAGTTCCTAGGACCGTTGATAATGGAAATATCTCCTAAATTTCTATTTGATAACAAATATGCTACACCAGTTTCTATCAAGATAGTAAAGATGGATTGGATGGATCCTGCTGTCAAAGAAAAGTTATCTTCCTTAAAAGAGAATAAAACTGAAATGGAGGGGAACGAGATATTTAATTTGGAGAGAAAACTAGTTGTTGGATCAGATAAGAGACTTAACTATATAATAGACTTCGTACTAAAGACATCAAAAAACTCTTTGATTCTTTTCCAATCTGTTGGAGAGGGATACGGAAAAAAAATATATGATGGGATAAGAGAAAAAACTAACGACCGAGAGGTTTATTATATAGATGGTGATACTGATCCTGATAAAAGGGATATCTTTACTAAGAGAATGGAGGATGGCACTAATAAAATAATGGTGGCTTCATTCGGTACAATGTCAACTGGTATCTCTGTAAAAAACATTCATAACATATTCTTAACAGAATCTTATAAATCCGAAGTTCTTATAAAACAAAGCTTGGGAAGGGGGATGAGATTATTTGAAGGTAAGGAGAAGGTTAATATAATAGATTTCGTTGATGACTTCTCCTGGGAGGGTAAAGAGAACTATTTAATGAAGCACTCAAAGGAAAGAATTGAAATTTACAAGAAAGAACATTTCGATTATAAGATATACGAAGTCAAAATTTAAAGATTAGGATATATAGAATAGAAATAAGATATTTTAATGTCCAGAATTAAGAATTTTAGCGATTTTTGTAGATTAAATGAAGCTTCTGGTGATGATCTTTTCTTTAGAAGACATCTAGGAGACAATGCTTCATCTTATAAAGATAGAGCTAAGAACCATTACGAACTTGGTAATAATCCTACTGTTTTATCAAAGGTTAGCAACTTCTTTCAGAAGATGGAAGATAGAATAAATAGAGCTGCAGATATCGGAAAAATGCAGGTCAGACAGAACAGGGCAACAAGAACACACGGAGGTCCTGATACTGGATTTGAAATGTTATTCGGAACCCTTTCAGTTGTTCCTAGTGTTCTTAAAAGAGTTTTTGCTCCAACTAAATATGAGTTTACAAAGAAAGCTCCTAGTGAAGACACTGTTGATGTTGAATTTATTAGACACACTAACGAGGACTTTACCAAAAACGAACTTCCTAATATTAAAACCGAAGAACAATTAGCAGATCACATAGGTGATATGTATAGCAGAGGAGAAGTACAAATGGGACAGGTACCTGTTCTAGACGATATTGCTAAGAATAGAGTTAATCTTTATTATCAGCACCAGGCAAATCCTAATCAGCCTATATTCCAACCAAATAATTTATAAAAATGAAAAAATTTTCTTCCGTAGTAGAAAAAAAGAAACAAGAACTAAATGAAGCGAAACTAGTAAGTGAAAGAAACCTCTATCTAGAATTTGCTAAGAAATATCACAAAAAGCATGGTGTTTCTGGACCTTTCGATAAAAAATTCCAAGGGGATAAGAAAAAGCAAGAGGCTTATATGGAAGAGCTTGCTAAAGCTTGGGATCAGCACAAGAAAGATAAAGGAATTAAAAATAAGCCAGCTAACCATAAGTTCGATTTTGCAAAAAAGAGAATGAACGAATCTAAAGCATTAGATATGGCAAGATCTATGGTTGGTGACGGCGGAGATCCTAATTATCATTTTGTAACTATGTGTGACGACTTTTATTTTGAAAGGGGAGAAGACATGATTAGATACAGCAAAGATATGATGGCATCTCCAATAAAAATAAAAACTACTCCGGACTTAGGAGCATACACATTCGGACCATTTGCTAACTTAGAGGAATCTAAAAATTTTGCTGCAAGTATTGAGTTGGATGAGATAAATGGACCTAGAATGGTTATGATCGAGGACAGAAAAACGGGAGAGGTATATTCCAAGTATCTAACTTGTAAAATGCAACCAGTTTGGAATGAAATCGAGGAGGAAGAAGAAATTGAGGAGGAAGAAGAGTACGAAGATCCTAATGCTGAGTACACCTACAAAGACGAAGAAGAGGATGACGCTTCGGAAGTAGAGGACGAAGATGAAGACGAGGATGAGGATGAAGACGAGGAATATACTGCTACTATCCACCAAGAGGAGGACGAAGAAGAATAAAATATATGTTTAATTCCGGTGGAAAACAAGCTCTATATCCCGTATTACAACACTATACAGGATTTAAGATATCCTCCATTTTTTTAGATGGGGAATATCTTTCCTTTGTTACTTTCTTGGGTGAAAGAGGAATTTTGAACGAGGATCCATCGGGGGATTGGAATATAAAAATCGAGGACAAAATAGTATACAGAATTGAGAAAGATATCTTTAATGTATTAGTAAATCCCGATAAAAGAAATACACTGGAAGACTACATAGAAATATTAAATAGACTTTGTAGGAAACCAAATGTGAGCCATAGGTCTAAAATACTCTTGAGTAATATAATTAAATTCTTGGAAGAGTTTATATTAAATTCTGATTTTGTACCACAAAAGAAAATAAGAATTGGTTCTTTCGAGATTTTTAATATACATGGTAGAAAAATTATTAATAGCTTAAACTAATGTCTGGAATAAAATATTTATCGGATATCTACGAAAAGAAAGGTAAATCATTCATTGAAAATCTTTTCAATAAAACTGTAATAGTAACCGAAAATCTTGACGGATCTTCATTTTCTTTTGAAAAGGATTTTACCGGTGATAACATATCATTCTATAAGAAGGATCAGGAAAATCCTATAACTAGAGTAGATAGGATATTAATGAAGTATTATGAGAAGCCTATAAATTATATAGAATCTCTTCCAGATGAAGTTAAGGCAGAAATACCTAAGGGATGGAGATTTGGTATGGTTTATTTTCCATCTACTAAGCCAGTTAGAATAGAGTATGACAGAATACCAAAGAATCATTTAATATTGACACATATCGTTGTTAGAGACGAGTTCGGTGATGTTATTAAGACAATACAAGACAAGGAAGAATTAGATCAGTGGGCACAAAAATTTGAGGTAGAGGGATGTCCAGTAATATTCCAAGGAAAACTAGATAGGGATCAGAAGATATCAATAATGGAGTTCCTATCTACGCCTTTAATGGATTTAAAGAGTAGATTTAAAACAGAGAGCTTCACTAAACATCTACTATCACTATTAAATAAAGACCTAGAAAGTACAACCCTTGGCAAGGATCTTGTATCCCCTGTTGATTCTATTGTTTTTAGATTCGAAGATGAGGATGGTAAAGAAGAGAGCGTCCTCGCTAAAATGGTGGATCCTATATTCTATGAAATAAACAGGGAAAGAAAAGTAACTAAAACTTCTTATTTCCCAAGTGATGTTTATTCGTTGTGTCTTATAGATGTAATGAATTTCATTCTTGAAAAAGGTGTAGAAAACTTCAATGCAGAAGGTAATGATCCTGAAGAGAGATACATTTCTTTTGTTTTTGATGTATTTGTTAATTTCATAAATGAAGAGGGAGAAAAATACATTGGAGCGGATTTTCAAAAGCCAGAGTATTTAAAATCAGAAGGATTCGATCTTAATAAGGAATTAATCAATAATGAGCAGATTATAGAAATGCTGGAAGATGATGAAGCATATGTTGATATACTTCAGATGATATTGAATTCTTTTAGAAAACTTAAAAGAAAGCCTCATGGATTTTTTACTGAGGGATTAATTCAGCAATTTAATATGTTAGTCGAGGAAATAGCTGACTATATAAACGCAAAGAGAAAAAATCTAGTGGAAGAATCTGTCGGAGTTCCTTCTTTTGTTTGGTTTAAGAAAGTTGGTGGAAGATTTAATCCCGTGATTAACGAGGAAGAAGAAATAGATGATTCTGAATTGGATGAAATATTAGAGGCATCTGATAGCACCTATGATATTTTAAATGAATCTGAATCCCCATCCGAATTAAAAGAGGAAGAAAAAGAGGAGAAGAAGGAGGACACATCTGAATTTTTCTCATTTAAAGATTTTAAAAAGGTAGTATCTACACATAAAGAAAAAAGAAAAATAAAGATCCTTAACGAGAACAGCCAAAAAGTAAACTTAATTATTGGTAAGTTTCAACCATTTAATAATGGACACTTTAAAATGTGTTCCAGATTAAAGAAAGAAAACAATTTACCCGTATTCCTTTGTGTTGTTCACCCTGGTGGTGAACCAAGTCAGAAATACCCCTTTACTGAAGATGTGATAAGAAAATCTATCGGGTCTTTAACGTCTGAAAATAATAAGCTTTTTGCAGGATATGACATCATACAGTCTGATCTTTTAGAAGATGCTTTAAATTGCGTCGTAAAGCACGCTAATCCTGTTTCTGTTTGTATAGGAGAAAGAGATTTCCAGAATATGGTTCTACAAAGAGAATGGGTTAGAGATAAGTACGATTTAGAGGGAGGAGATATTGAGATATTTAAAACACCTCAATGGGCAGACAATAAAGAGATAAGAAATTATGTAATGAATGGGGATTTTCAACAATTTAAAAACCGAGTCCCTAAATCTATAGCAGTTCTATTTAATGAGTTTGTCAGATGTATGAAAGAGTCTGATGAGGATGATATATAGATTAATTAAATAGTGTAATGAAAAGAATATTATCTTTTAGTGACTTCGGTCTTTTTGAATATCACGGATTTACTTCTTCAAATATAGGTCTATTAAACGAAGCAGTTTACCTAGATCAGTTAAACAAAACCCCACATAATGAGGATGCTCTCAAAAAAATGAGATCGTGTATATTTATGTTAAATGGAACTTATCCTTTCTTTTCTGGGTTACTTTCTAAATTATTGATAAGAGAAAACAGGAGGCTTCCTTATAGAACAATGGCAACTGACGGCGTTAGTATCCACTACGATCCGGACTATGTTTTATCTAAAAGCGATGACGAAATAATATGGGTAATTGCACATGAGGTTTTACACAATTCTTTATTCCATTTCTTAAGATGCCCTAGGGATAATGATAAGGCATTAATTTGGAACTTTGCTACAGATTATGCACTTAACCAGCTTTTAACCCCTGTTGATGAATCTAGCGGTAAACCTAAACCTGCAGCAAAAGGAGGTATAGGAAAAATGCCAGAGGGATCTTTATATCCAGGATGTGGCGTGGTTCCTTATGATACAGAATTTGTTAACAGGACAGCGGAATGGATATTCGATAAATTAATTGCAAACGGTTTTAATCCAAATAGAAAAAAAGAGGATGGAACTAAAACTCCTCCTCCACCTCCTCCACCTCCGATACCACCTAAAGTTGGTGATATTATATTTGATCCTAATAATGATTCATACGGAATAATTAAATCCATTGATGAAGCAAATGGAGAGGTGGATTATACGCCTATTCCTAAAAGCAAGGTTCCTGAATATATGAAAAGATTAAGGGCTGGAGAAAATGTTTTAGACGACGATGTCGAGAAGGAACTAGATTTTTAGAAAAAATTAATATTAAAACAGAATGAAAGCTAGAATAACAGATATTAGAATACAGCAGCCAAAAGAGCAAGGACCGGGTGGAAGCGGAGGCGGAGGCGGAGGCGGAATACCTGAAAA
>Ga0207942_1000171_pt1 | contig 17954 bp, 19 predicted proteins | sample LakMenEpi12Oct12_FD_150687 | JGI IMG/M metagenome (GOLD analysis project Ga0207942, IMG submission 150687) | Freshwater microbial communities from Lake Mendota, WI - 12OCT2012 deep hole epilimnion (SPAdes) | ecosystem: Environmental > Aquatic > Freshwater > Lake > Epilimnion/Euphotic zone ... | reverse complement strand
AAGGCCTCCTCAAGGCCCCAAGCCGCCATTGAATGCGATTTTATTTAATATTATTTCCAAATATTTTTCTTTTTTATTATCCTTCAAATATTGTAATAATTCAAATATTATTTTCTTATGTTGATATTTTATTGCGTATTCAATAGCAGTCATATTATTTTTATCAACATTATAAAAAGTATATTCAATCATTTTATTTTTTAATAATAATTTTAATATATTCAACGCACCATTTGAACAAATACACATTAATGGCGTAAAATTATCACAATTTCCAATTGTTATATCAATATTATCATAATTTAATAACTTCTTTACAAAATTATAATTAGATACATTACACGCATAATATAATAATGTTCGCCCATATAAATCCGGTCTATTAATATTGTTTTTTATATCTTTGAATAATAACTCCTCTAAATTTAATAAAGAATAATCATAAAAATCACTAATATTTACCTTTTCTTTTATTATTTTTAATGATTTAATATTCTCTCTATCAAATGGGCATTTCTTTATATTATTTAATTTAATACAATTAATATGAAAATAATGCCCTCTATTTTTAGAATGTTTATATTTCTCGTCACTATGATGCCTTATTAAACAATAATTTATATCCATTTTTTCATAACATATCATACATATTTCTTTTTCTTTTTCATTTTCATTCATTAATTAAAATTGAATTTATATATTTATATATAATATATATATAATATATTATATATTATGAGTAAAAACAAAAAGAAGTTATTAGATGATATTGAAGATATTGATGAAATAGAAGAAGATAATGATTTAACTCTATTACAACAAGCAGTATACGAGTTTGAATCAGAAGTATCTCCAAATCCAGACGAATTTATTAAGGATATTAAAAAATTAAACTCAGTTAAAGATGTTTATGATTATTATGCTACTAAAAGAGGATGGTTACAAGATAAAGATCTTAAATACTCTTTAAAAGAGTTACTTAAATATCTTGTAAAGAAAAAATTAACAACTACAGCTGAATTAAAACAATTATTGCTTAATGAAGAAAATAATTTAAATGAAATGGCTGTATCTTATAATTTAAATGTAGATAAAGCTCAAGAGTTAAAAGATATAATTGATAAAGCTAAAGAAGGTAATACAAAAAAAGTATTAAACTATCTTTTAGATAAAGAAGTAATACCATCTATGAAAACTGTAGCTAATGATTTAGGTTTACCTGATTCAGCTAGTTTTAATACTCGTGCCTTTAGAGACTTTATGCTTATGTTAAAAGATAAAGGTATAGTATCAATGGGTGGAGCTGCTCCAAAAGCAGCAGCTGTTAAACCATCTAAAGAAAAAATAGAAAAAGCAGTTAAAGCAGTAGAAAAAGATATTAATACAGGTGAAGAAGAAGTTGACAACTACTACAAAGCAAGCGATGAAGATTCAGCGCCAGATGAAACAGCTATTGATAAACAAGCAACTCAAAAAGCTAATAAATTAACTAAACGTACTTCTGAATTAGATATAAACTTAAAAAAGAAAATTAAAATAGAAGCAGAAATTCAAGCATTACTTGATAAATATTTAGAGGCTGAAGGTGATGAAAAATCAAATTTAGCAGCTAAATTAAAAGAAAAAAACAAGGAAAAGAAAGAAGCAGAAGCTTTAATAAATAAATTTGATGTTGTATAAAGAAATTCTTAAATTTTTAGGATACATAGGATTAGTGTTATTAATTGTAAATATTCTTAACATTAATCCTAATTTCCGTTTGGCTAAAGAAAACGAAACATTAAATAATAAAATAGATTCATTACAGGCAAATATTGACTCTACTAAAATTAAAATTGCCCAATTAGATTCAGTTACTGCTGTTTATAAAAAACAAGTAACAGAAGATAAAACAAAATTATCGGGTTTAAAATATAAAGCCGATTTATATAAAACTAAATACAATGAAGAACATAATCGTATTAATAACTTGTCTAATGATGCCCTTGTTAGTGAGTTCACAAACGCTTTTAACTGAGGATTTAGTTACAGTTCCCACTAAAACATTAAAAAATGCTTTAATTGTAAAAAATGAACGTGATTTTCTTAAAAATCAAATCACAGTAGTTAGAGATTCAGTTAATATTTTAGTTACAATAACAAACAATCAAGATTCTATTATAAAAAATCAAGATACATCTATTTCATTATATAAAAAAATTGATATAGATCGTCAAAAACAATTAGAATATAAAGATAATATTATTACTGATTACCAAAAACAAATAAAAAAATTCAAATTAAAGTTCATAGTTAGTTCTATTGCTTTTGTTGGTATTTTACTAGTTATATGAGTCAAGACTTACGTGAAGTTATAAGACAGGAATATGTAAAATGTGCCTCTGATCCGGCTCATTTTATGAAGAAATACTGTTATATCCAACATCCTCAAAGAGGAAGAATCATGTTTAATCTATATCCATTCCAGGATAAAGTATTAAATTTATGGAAAGACAATCCATACAGTATAGTACTTAAATCAAGACAATTAGGTATTTCAACACTATCAGCTGGTTATTCTTTATGGTTAATGTTATTCCATAAAGATAAAAACGTACTTTGTATTGCTACAAAGCAAGAAACTGCTAAAAACATGGTAACTAAGGTAAAATTCATGTATGAAAATTTACCATCATGGTTAAAAGTAACAGCAGACGAAAATAATAAACTTACATTACGATTAAATAACGGATCTCAAATTAAAGCAGTATCAGCTGCTGGTGACGCAGGTAGATCTGAAGCTGTATCTTTGCTACTAATTGACGAGGCCGCATTTATTGAAGGTATTGACACAATTTGGGCTTCTGCTCAACAAACCTTAGCTACAGGTGGTGGTGCTATTGTATTATCTACTCCTTATGGTACAGGTAATTGGTTCCATCAAACATGGGTTAAGGCTGAAGCACAACAAAACGATTTCTTACCTATTAAATTACCTTGGTTTGTCCATCCTGAAAGAAATGAAGCATGGAGAAAAAAACAAGACGAATTATTAGGTGATCCTAGATTAGCATCTCAAGAGTGTGATTGTGATTTTAGTACTTCAGGTGATACAGTATTCTATTCAGAATGGATTGAATTTATATCTCAAACCACAATAAAAGAACCGCTAGAACGCCGCGGAGTTGACCGTAACTTATGGATATGGGAACCGGCGGACTATACTCAATCATATATGGTTATAGCCGATGTAGCACGGGGTGATGGCAAGGATTTTTCCGCAGCCCATGTTATACATGTTGAATCTAATACACAGGTAGCAGAATATAAAGGTCAATTACCACCTAAAGAATTTGGATTTTTCTTAGTTGGTTTAGCTACAGAATATAACCAAGCTTTATTAGTAGTAGAAAATGCTAATATTGGTTGGTCAGCATTAGATGCAATTCAAGAACGTGGATATAAGAATTTATATTATTCACCTAAAAGTGATGCTAGTAATAATGCTGATGCTTATTTTGACCAATATATGGATAATTCAAAATTAGTACCTGGTTTTACAACATCACTGAAAACTCGTCCTTTAATAGTTAATAAATTTAGAGAGTATATAGGTGATAAAAGTGTTGTTATTCAATCTAAACGTTTACTAGAAGAAATGAAAGTATTCATTTGGAAAAATGGTCGTCCTGAAGCACAATCAGGATACAATGATGACTTAATTATGAGTTTTGCAATTGGAATGTATTTAAGAGATACATCATTAAGATTTAAATCACAAAACCTAGAAATGTCTAGAGCAACATTAAGTAATATGTCTGTTAACAGAACAGGATTTACAGGAGCGTATGGTTCTAGTGTTCCTAACCCATATAGTATAGAAAATGGTATGGGCGGAAATGAAGACATTAGTTGGTTAATACGATAATATTTATAATTAATAACATATAATAAAATGGCAGACAAAGGCTTATTTTCACGATTACAACGACTGTTCTCTACTGATGTAGTGATGAGAAATCAGGGTGGTGATCAATTAAAAGTAATGGACGTTAACACCATACAACAAACAGGTGATATCGCTACTAACTCATTAATGGATAGATATAATAGAATCTATTCAACTAATGCATCTTCACTTTATGGAGCTCAATTAAATTTAAATTATCAATACTTACGTACCCAATTATATTCAGACTATGATATCATGGATCAGGATGCAATTGTTGGTTCTGCACTTGATATTGTAGCTGATGAGTCTACATTAAAAGATGATATGGGTGAAGTATTATCTATTCGTTCATCAGATGAAAACATTCAAAGAATTTTATATAACTTATTTTATGATGTATTAAATATCGAATTTAATTTATGGTCTTGGATTCGTCAAATGTGTAAATATGGTGATTTTTTCTTAAGATTAGAAATTGCTGAAAAATTTGGTGTATATAATGTTATTCCATACACAGCGTATCATATTGAAAGACAAGAAAATTATGATAAAGACAAACCAGCGTCTGTTCGTTTCCAATTTAAACCTGAAGGATTTTTATCAGGTGATGGTTATTACAATACACCTAATTTAGGCCGTCAAAACGAACCAGGTATTTTCTTTGAAAACTATGAGGTTGCTCACTTTAGATTAATTACAGATGTTAATTATTTACCATATGGTAGATCTTATCTAGAACCAGCTCGTCGTTTATATAAACAATACGCGTTAATGGAAGATGCAATGTTAATCCATCGTGTAGTTCGTTCACCAGAAAAACGTACTTTCTTTATTAATGTTGGTTCTATCCCGCCTAATGAAGTTGAAGCATTTATGCAGAAAACTATTAGTTCAATGAAACGTACTCCATTAATGGATCAAAAGACAGGTGAATATAACGTAAAATATAACATGCAAAACTTACTAGAAGATTTTTATATTCCAGTAAGAGGTAATGACCAAGCAACACGTATTGAAAATACTAAAGGTTTAGATTACGATGGTATTCAAGACGTTGCATATTTAAGAGATAAATTATTTGCAGCATTAAAGGTACCTAAAGCATTTTTAGGTTATGATAAAGATTTACAAGGTAAAGCAACATTAGCAGCGGAAGATATTCGTTTTGCTCGTACAATTGATCGTATTCAACGTATTACATTGTCTGAATTATATAAAATCGCATTAGTACATTTATATGTTCAAGGTTATACTAATGATGAATTAACTAACTTCGAGTTATCGTTAACCACACCGTCTATTATATATGATCAAGAACGTATTATGTTAATGAAGGAAAAAGTTGATTTAGCTAAAAACATCATTGAAACTAAATTAATGCCTACTGATTGGGTTTATGACAATGTATTCAGATTCTCTGAAGATTCATATGATGAATATAGAGATATGATGATTGAAGATGCAAAACGTGAATTTAGAATCGCACAAATTAAAGAAGAAGGTAATGATCCAGTAGAAACAGGTAAATCTTATGGTACACCACATGATTTAGCCAGTTTATATAGTAAAAACGGCAGACCAGAAGGTGAATTACCACCAGGATATAATAATGATACACAATTAGGTCGTCCAAAAGAAAAAGTATCTAATATTAACACACAAGATAGCGCGTTAGGTCGTGATAGATTAGGTGTTAAAGATATGAAATCAGATGACCAACCAGGATATGGTAAATCAACAACCAAACCGTTTGCTTTAGAAAATGCTAAGTCAGCTTTCGCAAGAAATAAACGTTTGTTTGAACAAGTTGACAAAAAATTATGTCTTAGTCAAGAAAAACCAGGAGATTCGCTATTAGATGAATCCCAAATTAGAGAATAATAATCCTTATATATTTATAATAAAACACTTTAGGAATGATTGTTAAACATTCAAAATACAAGAATACTGGCATTTTATTTGAACTTTTAGTTAGACAAATTACGTCTGATACATTGTCAGGCGTAGACTCAAAAGCAGCAACTATTCTAAAAAAACACTTTGTAAAAACAGAGTTAGGAAAAGAGTATAAGTTATATGAAACGTTGTTAAACAACATTAAATTAAGTGAAGGCAAAGCCGATATTATTATCAGTACTTTATTAGAAAGTGCTAAATATTTAAACAAATCAGCATTACGTCGTCAAAAATATAATTTAATTAAAGAAATTAAAGCAAATTATGACGTTGATGAATTTTTTAAAACCAAACTTCCTAACTACAAAACACAAGCAGCGTTTTATACATTATTAGAAATGTATGATGGTATTAATCAACCAGAAGCTAACCAAGTAATCTCAAATAAATTAATTCTATTAGAACATTTAACTTCAGCACCACTTACAACAGTTGCTAAAGATACACTAATGGAAGAATTTAAGTCATACGATAAAGATATTCGTATGTTAACTTATAGAGCGTTATTAGAAAAATTTAATTCTAAGTATGCTAATTTAAATGAAGGACAAAAATCAGTATTAAAAGAATTTATCAACAGTGTTGATAATCCATCTAAATTAAAAGATTTTTACAATACTAAAGTAACAGAAATTAAATCTAATTTAACTAAATTAAATAAAAAAGTTAAAGATAAGACAACTCAAATTAAAATTAATGAGGTGTCTAATATTTTAGTTACATTAGATAAAAATGATAAAATTAGTAATGATGATATGACTAATTTACTTCATTATTATGAATTACTAGAAGAATTACATAAGGTAAATGGATAAGTTAAAAAGTATCATTAAACAAACATTAAAAGAAGTTAGTATTCATAAAGGTATTGACGGACAATTTGATACAGCTCTTCAGTGGATTTGGCTTTTTGGTGGTAAAGAATTATTAAAAAATAAACTAGAAATCTATAGCCCATCTAATGAATTTAGAACATTTAAAAAAGCTATGGAGACTGGTAAAATTACTATCCAAGACTTAGATAAAGCTACACAAGGAGAGCATGGACAAGCAGATAATATAGCTTTTTCACAAACCGCAGTTTGGAAACAAGATTTAAAACCATATTTAGATAATTATAACCAAGAAAAATTTAACAATTTAAATATTGATTTAGAAGAAGAGTCAGGTACAGGAGGTGGAGCATCAGCAGGGGCATTTAGTCCAGGTGAAGGACCACAAACAGCTACAAAAGCAGGTACAGATGCAGCTTATAAAAAAAATACTAATTCTAAAGGCACAACAAATAACTATTACTATAAACTAGGTTACAAACCTGTTAATCAAAAAAAACTGAATCAACAGGCGAAAGGAATCGAAGTTAAACAAATGTGGAAAGAGAATGTAAACGAAGCACAATTAGATGTAGATGCTTATATTGATTCTTTAAACATAGATACACCAGAATTAAAAATATTTATCAAATCTAGATTAGAAGGATTTGATACATTAGAACAAAAATTAAACGAATTATTACCATTATTACAAAACGCAAAAGAAAAAACATTAAATTATTATAAAGATAAACCTAGTTTTAATGTGTTATATGGTACTGATTTAGCAAACGATTATTTAAACGATTTAATAAACTTATTTAAAGACTAATATGGCAAATATACCTGTTAATACAACCGGAATAGTAACTACAACATCAATCACTGGTTCATACGCTGGCTTTACAGTAGTATCAGGATCAGCTACATTCACTGGTATAAAAGATTTTAATGGATCTCCATTAACAACTCCTTGGGTTGTACCCGCTGGATTCACTGTTCCTATTTATGTAACTAGTGCTTCTTTATCATCAGGAGCAGTATTATTTTACAATTAATAACTCATTATAAATGAAAACATTACAAGAACAATACATCCTTATTAAAGAAGGAAAAGGAAACAAAGATCATTTCTTAAAACAAGCAAGAATTTTATTTCCAAATTATATTAATCAATATTCTGATTATAATACAACTATAAGTGTACTTAAATCAAAAAGTATTTTAAGTGAAGGTATTGGTGGTGTAATTAGTCACAAACCATCATCATCTTGGTTAGAAATTTTTAGAGAAAATACAAGTAATGAGGCAGTAGATATGACTTCAGCTTCTGATGGTCCCTTTGGGCAGGCTGTAGGTATGATAAAGCGTAATGGAGGTGCTAAATTATTAAATGATAAAAACATCACTAGAGCTATTGATTTATTTAATGCTCTTAAATCAGGAGAACTTAAAAAAGAAGATCTTGATATGATTATAATGGCTGATGGAAAGAAATTCACTGAAACTGAAATATTTACACAAGATATAAAACCTCTTTTAAATACAAATGAAGGTGATGTATTAGGTACTTCACATAGTGATTTATCATTTGGCTCTAAAGTTAAAGTTGGTGATAAAGCTATGATTGGTGATGATAAAGTAGAAATTACTTTAGTAGATAAAGTAGATGGCAAAATTAAACAAATTAAAGGCAAGACAGAAGATGGTAGAGAGTTATTTGTAACTAAACCAATGTTGTTAAGACCAGTTAAAGAAGAAACATTATCAGAAGTCATTGGTGTTCCAAATAGAAAACTATATGGTGATTATGATGAGTTTAAAAAACCATCTAAACAAGTTAAAAAAGATTTAGCTGATCAATATAATACTGAAGATAAGAAAAATATTGATAATGTTTATGGTACATCTTTCTTAAATGGCTACTATGCTGAAATGAAAGATCCTAAAAACAAAACTAAAACAGTTGATGAGTTAAAACAAATTGTACTTAAAAACATGGTTAAAGACATAAACTATTATGCTAAAAATGCTATGTTTGGAACTAAAGGAGTAGGATTTAAAACTGAAAAATTAACAATTGCACCTAAAGGTAAATATAAGTCAAGCGGATATGGTGATTTACCTAAAGCTAAAACTATTAAAGAAGGTATTCATGACCGAGATATATTATCAAGACCTTCTTCAAACCCAGATGTAACACCATTAAAGCGATCACCTGAAGAGTTAGGTAAAGAGGCAGATAATAGATCTGAAAACATGTTGTTAATGAAATACCAAAAGCAAATTAATGATCGTAATATAACAGATGATGAATTAAGAGATATATTAAGTGGTCAAGGTGTTAAGGGATTTGGAGGAAGAAAAAATGCAATTGAAAAAATTATAAGTAATAGAAATACAAATTAACGTAATATGAGACAAGTATTAATTGAAACACAATTATTTTCTCCTAAAGCTGTTAGGTTAACTGAAGGAACTAATCCTGGAGGTAACATATTAGTAGAAGGTGTGTTAGCTACTGTCGAAGTAAAAAACGGTAATGGTAGATATTACGCTAAAGAATTATGGGAACGTGAAATGGATCGCTACATGGAATCAGTTCGAGAAAACAGAGCATTAGGTGAATTAGACCACCCAGATTCTTCAATTATTAACTTAAAAAATGTTTCACATAATATTAAAAAATGCTGGTGGAATGGAGATAATGTAATGGGTTTAATTGAAATTTTACCTACTCCATCTGGTAACATCTTAAAAGCATTAATTGAAAGTGGTATTACAGTAGGTGTATCATCAAGAGGAATGGGTTCGTTAGAACAAAAAGGTAATGTAATGGAAGTACAAGATGACTTTGAATTACTATGTTGGGATTTTGTTTCAACACCTTCTAATCCTGGTTCATGGATGCAACCAACCAACTTAAACGAATCATATACTCCAGGTACAAATCAATACGGTAAAATTAATTCAATTATTACTGATATTCTATGTGCTAATGGATCATGTCCGTTATTCTAACATGAAAAATTTATTTCTAGTAATATTAGTTTGCCTATCAACAGTAGTTTTTGGACAAACTAAATTAAGAGATAGTGTTAACTATCAAACTCCTAACTTTCGTATTGTATATTCTGAAATTTTAGAACAACCTAAATGGGTTACTTATACTGTTAAATGTCCTACAGGTACCGCTTCTAGAGCAGGTATGGAATTCTACACAGACAAAAACATTAAAACATCTGATAACGAAGATTATGTTAATAATGAGTGGGACAAAGGACATATTGCTCCTGCTGCTTCATTTAACTGTACTAAAGAAATGTTATACTCAACATTTACCTATATTAATTCAGCAATGCAACAACAATCACTTAATCGTGGTCCTTGGAAAGCATTAGAAATATGGGAACGTGAACAAGCAAAAACAACTACTGTATCAGTATATGTTAGATTAGATTACGATAAAGTACCTAAACGTGTACCTACAAACGCGGCAATACCTAAAGGATTCTATAAAGAATTAAAAGTAGGTAACACTAAGTATTGTTATTATTTTCTTAACATTGCCCCTACATCAAAAGACTTAAACACGTTTAAGTGTAATTGTAAATAAAACATGGCTCTTCCAAAAGAAGAGCTTTCTCTTTACACTTCTGTGTGTTTTAGATAATCTGGACATATGTATATTAGAATATACTGCCCGCAATCGCATTTGCAGTATCTATAAATAACAATTCTATTACACTTTAAATAAGTGTATTTCCCAAACAAAATTTTAGGACAAATGAGTAAAAACAGAGATTTGCTTAAAGAAGCAATCGAAGACGCTAAAGTTGTTAAAGAAACAGCAATAGCAAGCGCAAAAGCAGCACTTGAAGAACACTTTACTCCACAATTAAAATCTATGCTATCAGCTAAACTTGCAGAAATGGAAGAAATGGATGTTGAAGAAGCAGAGATGGATGATATGGAAGAAATGTATTCTAAAAAAGAAGAAAACTTAATGGGCTACAAAGAAGTTAAAGAAGAAGAAGATCTAATCAACAACCCAAAAGGTCCAACAGCACATGGTAATGTAGCTGAAGAAGAATTAGATGAACTTAATCTTGACGAATTATTAGCTGAATTAGAAGCAGACATGAAAGACGAAAACATGCATGCTGAAGACGACGAAATGAAAAAAGAAGAATTAAACGAAGCAGAAGGTGAAGAAGAAGTTGAAACTGAAGAAGAAATCAACATTGAAGACATGACTGAAGAAGAGTTAAAATCATTCATTGAAGACGTAATTAAAGACATGGTTGAAGCTGGTGAATTAGAAGCTGGTGAAGGCATGGAAGACATGAAAGGTGAAGAAGGTGAAGAAATGGAAAGTGAAGAAGAAATTTCAATTGATGAAATTTTAGCTGAAATTGAATTAGATGAAGCTAAAAGAAAAAAACTAATTAAATCAAAAGACGAAGACAAAGAAGACAAAGAAGACAAGAAAAACAAAGAAGAAATCAAAACGCTTAAAAAAGAGTTAGAAGAAGCTATGTCTACTATTTCTACTATGAGATCTGATATCAATGAAGTTAATTTGTTAAATGCGAAATTACTTTACACTAACAAAATTTTCAAAGCTAAAAACTTAACCGAGTCACAAAAAGTAAAGGTTTTAAATGCATTTGATAAAGCATCAACAGTAAAAGAAACTAAATTAGTATTCGAAACATTATCAGAAGGTTTAAAAGAAACTTCTAAATCACATGTTAATGAATCATTGAAAACTAGTTTAGCATCTAAAACAACAGGTATCATGCCATCGGCAAGAAAACCTATTGTAGAAGTTAATGACACATTCAAAAGAATGCAAAAAATAGCAGGAATTATTAAATAAAACAATTTAAAAAAAAATTTTAAAAAAAATGAGCACAATTCAATCATTATTAGAATCAGCTAGTCCTTGGAAATCACTCCAAAGCGATGCAGCTAAATTGTCTTCTAAATGGAACAAAACGGGTCTATTAGAAGGCTTAACAAATGTAGAGGCAAACAACATGTCTTTATTATTAGAAAACCAAGCTAAGCAATTAGTTATGGAACAATCAGATACAGGTGGAGGTTCATCAGCAGGTTCATTCTCTGTTGGTCAATCAGAAAACTGGGCTGGTATCGCTTTACCTTTAGTACGTAAAGTATTTGCTCAAATTGCAGCAAAAGAATTTGTTTCAGTTCAACCAATGTCAATGCCTTCAGGTCTTGTGTTCTTCTTAGACTTCCAATACGGAACAGCTAAAGATCCATTTGCAGTAGGTAGTTCATTGTATGGTAACAGAAATGCAACAGGTGAATTCCCGTTTGCAACTCCAGCACCATCAGGTGGTTTATACGGAACAGGTCGTTTCACTTACTCTACCAACCAATTCTCATCATCGGCAATCACAATTGCAACTGGTTCACTTATCGTTTCAGGTACGTTAGCTACAACTAACTTTGATTCAGATTACTCAGCTTCAGTTGCTGCAGGTCAAATCAAAGCAATCACATTAGTAACTGCTTCTACAAACATCCCTTCATTTGATATGGATGCTGTTAGAGGTTTCTTAATTTTATCAGGTTCAGCTATTACTGCTGCTAATAACTTACAACAGTTTACTACATTTGATTACACAAACAACACTATTACATTCTTTGTGAGTGCTTCTTCAGCTACAATTGCTAACTCAGGTGCTTATACAATTTTGTATAACAAAGCTACTCAAATGAGCCCGTATAACGTAGGTGATTTTGAAGATTCGTCATCATTCGCAGTTCCAAATGCTCAAGATAACTCATCTATCGTTATTCCTGAGATTAATGTTAAAATGCAATCACAAGCCATCACTGCTAAAACTAAAAAATTGAAAGCAGTATGGACACCTGAATTCTCACAAGATTTAGCTGCTTACCAAAACATTGATGCTGAAGCTGAAGTAACAAACATCATGTCTGAGTACATTTCAATGGAAATTGATCTTGAAATCTTAGATATGTTGATCGAAGATGCTGCTGCGGGTACTGAGTACTGGTCAACAGTTAACAACAACGTTTACAACCCAGCTACAGCTACTTTCTCAACAGCTGGTTCAGCGTTCTACAACACACAAGGCCAATGGTTCCAAACTTTAGGAACTAAAATCCAAAAATTAAGCAACAAAATTCACCAATTAACTTTAAGAGGTGGTGCTAACTTCATCGTTACATCTCCAACTGTAGCTACAGTATTAGAATCAATCCCAGGATTTGCTTCTAACAACAATGGTGATGCTGCTCAAATGGAATATGCTTTCGGTGTACAAAAAGCAGGTCAATTAAATGGCCGTTACACAGTTTACAAAAACCCTTACATGACTGAAAATATCATGTTATTAGGTTATAGAGGTTCACAATTCTTAGAAGCTGGTGCTGTATTTGCTCCATATGTTCCATTAATTATGACTCCACTTGTGTACGATCCAGATACATTTACTCCACGTAAAGGTTTATTAACTCGTTACGCTAAGAAAATGTTAAGACCAGAATTTTATGGTAAGATCTATATCCAAGGATTAAATACTATCTAATTTTAAATTAATAGAATAAAAAGAAGGGACTCGCATTGCGAGTCCTTTTTTTGTCTATATTTATTGAAAACTAATAAGTTTTATGAGTGGAAATATTGCTAGAATACCGCTTATTATCAATTTGAATATTAATATACACAACTATATTATCTCATATTTACCCGCTGTATTAAACGGGCTAATCAACAAATCAACAATTTTATTCACTAAACGACTGTATTATGAGTTCAAATCATCATGAGGACGAGATCTTCAAAGAAAAACGTAAACCTAAAACTCCTATTAAATTTAAAATTCAATTAAACGAAGAACAGAAGCAAGCAAAAGAAAAAATTTTAAATAATACAGTTACATTATTAGCTGGTTCAGCAGGTTCAGGTAAAACCTTATTAGCATGTCAGATAGCATTAGAAAAGCTATTTATGAAAGAAGTAGAAAAAGTAATTATTACTAGACCTACAGTGTCAAAAGAAGAAATTGGTTTTTTACCTGGTGATTTAAGAGAAAAAATGGATCCTTGGGTTCAACCAATTTATCAAAATATGTTTTTACTATATGATAAAGTTGCTATAGAAAAACATATAGCCGAAGGTAATATAGAAATTGTACCTGTATCATTTATGCGTGGTAGAACATTTGTTAACTCAATTGTTATTGTAGATGAAGCTCAAAACGTAACCCATGAACAAATGGAAATGATTGTTACTCGTATTGGTATTGATTCTAAAATGATAGTATGTGGTGATGATAATCAAGTAGATTTAAAAAATAAACGTGACTCTGGATTTAAATTTTTATACACAGCTGCGTCAAAAATTAAAAACTTGATTGGAATTAAATTAACTACTAACCATAGAAATCCAATAGTTGAAGACTTAATTGAATTATATAATGATGCTTACGAAAGAGGCATGACCAATGTTAAAGTTAAGTAAGGAACCATATTTTTTTGATATTTATAATTAAAAGGCATGGCAACTTTCACTTCCCAAATATTTGAAATTTTAACATTAAATGGAGATAACGTAGGATCTTCTGTTACTAACACCATTAACAATGTTAATTTTGTAGATAACAGAATCCTTAGTATCCCTACTAGCTCAGTTACTACATTATTTTCAATGGATTCAGTACCAGGTGCTGGAACATTTGTAACAAGTAGTGTTCAGTATGTTAGAGTAACTAACAATTCAACTGTTACACCAATTAAATTAATTGTATCTTCTTCAACAGAAGCTATGAGTTATTTAATTGCTACAGGTAGTTCATATATGATATCTACAAGTAAAATGACAGGAAGTGTAAGTGTTGGTACTGGTAGTTTTAATTTTAGTGATATTCAGTCAGTTAAAGCACAACCTTCATCAAGCGCAGCTTCAATAGAATATTACATTGTAACTATTTAATAAAATAATATGAATATACCTATTTGGCCTGGTTCTAGTTCATTTGCTCAAGTATCAGCATCTTATTATAATACTCCTTCATCAGGAATTCCTCCTACTCCGTTTGGATTTTATGATAATGAGACTCAATTTAAAACAGACGCTGATAGTGTAGCTATGTTTGTTACTCGTAGATTAGGATATCCTATTATGGATATTGAACTTCAAGATATTAACATATATGCTGCTTTTGAAGAAGCAGTTACTACATATGGAAATGAATTATATGCTTTTTTAACTAGAGATAATTATCTTACATTTGAAGGAGCTTCAACTTCTATTGATGCTGATAATGCATTAATTACTCCTTCAATGGCTAATATTGTTAGATTATCTGAACAATATGGAGAAGAAGCAGGTTCAGGAGGTAACGTTACTTGGAGAAAAGGTAGATTAACTTTAATTCCAGGAGTACAAAGATATGATTTAAAAGCTTGGGCTGAGTCTCAAGGTATTGTAGGTGGAATTGAAATTAAAAGAGTATTTTACCAACCACCTCCAGCTGTATCTCAAATGTTTGCTCCTTTCTTAGGAACAATGGCAGGAGGTTTAGGCGGAGTCCCAGCGGCTGGTGCTTATGGTTTAGGTATGGGTTATACAAATTATTTAATGATGCCTACAAGTTTTACAGCTCAAACTATTCAAGCTATTGAGATGCAAAACACTATAACCTTATCTAATTATACTTTTGAAATTACAAATAATGTAATCTCAGTGTTTCCAGTTCCTGGAACTGGATTTTTTAATGAAGAAATGGATAATAATTTAGATTACGGAATGTATTTAAATTTTGAATATGTTTCATTACAAGAAAGATTAGATTCAGCGTTTGGAGATGGTACAAATAAAATTACTAACACATCAAATGTACCTTATACTAATCCAAATTATAATGCTTTAAATTCAGTAGGTAGAAGTTGGATATATGAATACACTTTAGCATTAACTAAAGAAATATTAGGATATGTTAGAGGAAAATATAGTACTGTTCCTATTCCTAATGCTGAAGTAACTTTAAATCAACAAGATTTATTATCTTCAGCTACAGCTACTAAAGATGCTTTAATTTTAAGATTAAGAGAATATTTTGATCAAACTTCACGTCAAGCATTGCTTGAAAGAAGAGCAGCTGAATCAGCAGCACGTGTAACAGAAATAAATCAAGTACCAATGGTAATTTATATAGCATAAAATGGCATTATTTGGAAGTATAAGAGATGTTTCAGCTTTAAGATTTATTAATAGAGAATTAATGGGTAATGTTATTACCCAACAAGTTGCTTATTACAAATATAATCTAGGTCAAACTAGAGTTAATATGTATGGTGAAAATGTAGAGGGTAAATTTTATATTGGCCCAGTTCTATTAGATTGTTTACTTGAAAGAAATGATCAAGCATTCCCTACAAGTGATTTAGGTGTTGATTTAGTTTGGGGTATAAAAGTAGCATTTTTAAAAGATGATTTATTAAATAAAAATTATGACTACAATATTGATACTGAGTTTTATGGAGCTAATTTAGTACCACAAGTAGGAGATATTATTTTATATCAAAATGGATATTTTGAAGTAGATAATGTAATTTCAAACCAACAATTTGTAGGCAAAGATCCTGATTACCCATATGATGTAAATCCTTTAAATCCAGGATTACAAAACTTTGGTTGGGATCAATCAATTGTTTGTGATTGTCATTATGTACCACAAGATAGAGTAAACATAACTAAAGCAAGATTATAATGGCTGGAAGAATACCTATACCTAAAACACAAAAAGAGATACTTGTAGATCAACAAGTACCTTTTGATGTTGAAAGAGGTAACCCTAATAAGTCTAATAATCCTAATAGAGCTACACAAACTTCTTTTAGAAATGATAATACTAAACCATTTAGTATTAGTCTTCAAGATATTGATGGAGCTATTATGTATTATTTTCAAAATGTTATTAAACCTTTTGTAGTGCAAAATGAAGAAAGAATAGAAGTTCCTGTTATATATGGTTCACCTGAAAAATGGAAATCATATCAAAAGGATGGTTATTATAGAGATGTAAACGGTGCTATTATGGCTCCACTTATTATGTTTAAAAGAGATAGTATAGAAAAAAATAGGACTGTAGCTAATAAATTAGATGCTAATAGACCTAACAACTATACAGTAACAGAAAAACAATACTCTCCAAGTAATATATATAGTAATTTTAATGTTTTAACTAACAGAATACCAACTACTACATATTATGCTTCAGTAGTACCTGATTACTTAACATTAACTTATAGTTGTGTAGTATTTACTTACTATGTAGAACAATTAAATAAAATAGTAGAAGCAATTGAATATGCTTCAGATGCGTATTGGGGTAACCCAGAACAATTTCAATTCCAAACTCGTATTGATACATTTAATACAGTAACAGAATTACAAAATGACGCTGAACGATTAGTTAGAAGTACTTTTAATATTAAAGTATATGGTTATATAGTTCCAGAAGTATTACAAAAAGATTTAAACTCTATCAAGAAATTTTCAAGTAAGAGTAAAATAATTATAAATTTAGAATCAACAATAACAAACCCAACAAACGAAATACAATATGGCCAGAATCAATAACTCCATACCAAGAAACAATGTACGATTTTTAGATCAAGTATCTATAGCTTCTTTTGAAGTACCTACTTCAGGAGGTAGTAGTGGAATTGGTACATCTGGACTTTCAGGTTTATCAGGTCTTTCAGGTTTAAGTGGTACTGGCACCTCAGGTATTTCAGGCTTATCAGGAACAGGTACATCAGGTATTTCAGGACTAAGTGGCACTGGAACATCTGGTTTAAGTGGTTTATCAGGTACAAATGGTACATCAGGTCTTTCAGGCTTAGAAGGTTTGTCAGGTTTAAGTGGTACTGGTACTTCAGGTTTATCAGGATTAAGTGGAACTGGCGTCTCAGGATTAAGCGGTTTATCAGGAATAAATGGTAATTCAGGAATAAGTGGATTAGAAGGTCTTTCAGGTCTTAGTGGTATTGGTACCTCAGGACTTTCAGGTTTAAGCGGTACTGGCTCATCTGGTATATCCGGCTTAAGTGGAATAGGTACATCAGGTATCTCAGGTTTAAGCGGTTTATCGGGAACTAATGGTACTAATGGTACTTCAGGACTTTCAGGATTAGACGGTGTATCAGGATTAAGTGGTACTGGCATATCTGGTCTATCAGGTTTAAGT
>Ga0207942_1000168_pt1 | contig 18115 bp, 28 predicted proteins | sample LakMenEpi12Oct12_FD_150687 | JGI IMG/M metagenome (GOLD analysis project Ga0207942, IMG submission 150687) | Freshwater microbial communities from Lake Mendota, WI - 12OCT2012 deep hole epilimnion (SPAdes) | ecosystem: Environmental > Aquatic > Freshwater > Lake > Epilimnion/Euphotic zone ... | reverse complement strand
TGGAAAGACGGCCTGATCACGACCAACCAGACCGAGGAAGGCGAAGACCCGAATCAGCTGCCGTTCCAATTCGACCTGAAGAAGCTCTGGGTCTGCGTGGACGGCACGCCAGAAGAGCTTTATTTCGTCACCTACACACCACCAGCGGAGGAGGAAGAATGATTACGGAATTTCTCATCACGCCTGCCATAATCGATGGAGAACGATACTGCTGCGATCCTGATACGCGCATGACCGAGGGAATCCTGTCTGGCTCGGCGGCACTGGTCGAGCCGGGGGTTTACAGCTTTACAGAAGAAGTCGGCAGCGTGAAGTTCGCCGTGTGCTGCGGCACCCAAGTTGAGTTCACGTGGGAAGGAACCGCAGACACGTCGGAAATAACTGGGGGCGGCTCAGTCGTGCTATACTCCGACATCGAGAGTGAAGACCCCGGAAGTAACTCATTTAGCGGCGTCGGTTTTAGCGCAGATGAAAATTTTGATCTCGGCACGTTCCTGACTTCTTTGGGTCCGTTTTCCCTGACCGACATCAACGGCAATTACCGACCATGCGCGTGGGCTTTTGAAATTTACGTTGAACTGCCGGAAAACACGACAAACGTGCAGAATTTCAAGGTGACCATCACCGTGACCTGACGCGTTTTTGACACCCGCGCAAGGGCATGAACCTCACGCAGGCGCAGGCATTTGTCGGGCTACGGGCATCCGCGACACCCACCGGGACGAACGTGACCAACGACGTGCAGATCGGCGTCGGGAATACGGTGATCCCGCTGACCGGCGCGAACGTCGCTTATTCGCTGCGTGGATTCATCACCTCAGACACAGCTACGGATTTCGTTTTCGACCTGACAGACGGCGACACCACCGGCACCACGGCATTCGTGGCAGGAGCCCAGCAGGTCGAGACTGCCACAGCCGCCGGAACGATCACACTGGCAGGCAATGCCGCCGTGGTGGTCACATCCACCGGCATGGCAGGCAGCCCGCTCACGCTCAACGTGGCGGTGGCGCTCAACGACACAGCAGCGCAATGGGCCGCCAAGGTGCGGACCGCGCTGGCAGCCAATGCGACAATCGCTCAGCGGTTCGATGTTTCCGGCACTAGCGCCGACATCATTTTGACCCGCAAGCCTATTTCAACTCTATCGGACGGAGTCACAAGCATTCCGATCCGCCTTGACAATGACGCGAACCTGAACATCAGCCTTAACAACGGGACATGCACTGGTATCACGCCAGCGGCAACGAGCGCCAACACCACGGCAGGCGTCGCCACCAGCGGAGTTTACATCGTCGACGGCGACGGTAAAGACTTTGAGGGCGTGGATATTACGCCATTGGACACAAAGGCTGTGCTTTTTGAAAACAGATCGAACGCTGTAATAGCAATCAACGGAGACAGCGAGGAAGTAATAAAAATGAACGGGCAAATGTATGTGCTTCTAGCAATGAAAGAATCAATAGATTGCATGATCGATAACCCATACACAGCTAACGCCAACGGCCCCGCCATTCTCACCATCACAGTGATCGGCCAATAACCATGTCCTGCCAACTTACACCACCCTTCATCGAGCTTCCGCCGACGTTCAGCACCTGCACATGGCCGGGGCTGACGTGGCGAATTGACTCGACCGACTCCACCGAGTTCGACGCCGTGCTATCCAGCGCGGCATTCCAGCTTCAGTCGGAATCCGGCACTGCCGCTCTCACGCTCACCAGCGCGACCGCCGGGCAAGTGACACTCAACAATACCGCCGCCCGCGCATGGGACATCACGGTTGACCCGCGCATCCTATCGCTTTCCGCTGGCAATTACTCATGGGCCTTGGAAACCACCGATGCGGACGGCGTGAAGAAACCCGTGATCATCGGCAGCCTGCAAATCAATCCTGATCCGATATTATAACATGTCCACGCAAGTCACAGTCATCACCGGCAGCGGATCGACGGCATACACCGTCAACCTTGACCGACGCGGGCCGCAGGGCATCCAAGGCATCCAGGGAATCCAAGGCGAAACCGGGCCGCAGGGCCAGATGGGCGTCACCGAGTGGAACGCACTGACCGGGACCATCGACATCGTGCCGTTTACGACCACGAACGGCGAGCCGCAGAACCTTGGCGAACTGACATGGTTCCAAGATGAAGAGACACTATCGCTGCGGCTCAAAGGCGACACGCTGCTCGAGATCGGCGAGAAGACGCTTTATCACGTCGAGAACAACACCGGCACGACTATCGCAAAAGGCGCGCCGGTAATGTATTCGGGGACCGTCGGGAACAGCGGTAAGCTTCGCGTGAAGCCGTGGGACGGCACAGATCCGAAAGCATTCATGGGCATCGCGACGATGGCGATCACCGGCGCGGAAGGCACAGGTTATGTGACGCATTTCGGGAAGATCAAAGGCATCCAGACCAACGGCGGAAACTACGGCCAAAGCTGGGCAAGCGGGAATATCATCTACGCCGTGACCGGCAGCGCCAACCTGACCAACGTCGCGCCAACCGCGGGCGGCTACGTCGTCGTTGCGGTTGTCGTATCAGCATCCGCGAACAACGGCACGCTTTTCGTGCGGCCAACGCAAGTGCCATCACTCACCGAGATCGGTGCGGCGGCCACGGTCCACACGCATGTTCTTTCTGACATTACCAATGCCGGGACAATCGCAAGCCAGAACGCAAACAACGTCACAATCACCGGCGGCAGCATATCCGGGATTACAGACCTTGCCATTGCTGACGGCGGAACAGGCGCAAGCACAGCGGACAACGCCATCGGCAACCTCTTCCCCGGCGTTGCATCCGCCACAGAGAAAACAACTGCGGTCGATGCCGATCTTGTCGCGATTGCTGATAGCGCTGCGTCCAGTGCGATCAAGCGGTTGACTCTCGCAAATCTGTGGGCATACGTCACAACCAAGATCGGCGCAATTACATCAATAACCGCATCCGGCGCGTGGAGCTTCTCTTCGACGACAAGGCCGACATCGTCGGGAACCGGGTCGGCTGCTGCCACAAGCTTGGTGACACGCGCCGATGTTGAAGGATTGGTAGGATATAACTACTTGCCGTTCAACTCATCCATGATTCTCGCAAATTACAACACAGGCACGCCGACTCGCGGACTGCAAGACGTGACGATGCAGTTGATCACCGGAACAACCGGCACCGCCAGTCTTGCCGGATACATGTTCGCCGCAGCCAACAACCAAGGCTTCCTTCCATATCTGGGGAACGAAGCCGAAATCAGCTGGAATCAAAAATTTAGATTTCGATTTGGCGTTAGTCAGCTAGCACTGGATGGTGACGGAGTCGTCTGGATATGGATCGGTTCAAATCCGGCTGGATCGGCACCATCTGGCGCAGACCCGCCTGTAACCACCGGGGGATATGGAATCCGATTTGATAAGTCGGGTGGAAACAATCGTGTCACAGCGGTCACCTATGGAGGAGGCGCTTACATCTATGGAACCCCTGCAAACATCAACACGCCTGACATCATCACGCTCGACGTAAGTTCCGGCACATTGAATGTGATTAACTCTTCAGGCACGACAGTCGCAACTGTTTCTGGCGGGCCGACATCGGCTGACGGGACAAACGACGCGATTACAATCATCGCACAATCGACATTGGCAAATGGATTCGGGAACAATTACGCGCGCTTCCGTGCCAATCGTTTCGAGTTCCGTTACAACTAGTGCAAAGTCATGATCACTTTACTGAAACCAACAATCCTTGACGCCGCCGCATTGGCAGGAGCCGAGTCGGCACACCACCTTGCCACTGTCCTGCGAACGCAGTGGACAGCATTCTGGCAGCGGGATCCGACGACAGTGGTTGCCGACATGCAAGAGGATTTGCAACAAACACTTGCGATCTTCGCGCTGAACAATCAGGCGGCACTTGCTGTCAATGCTCTCCTCGATGCGGTCAATGATCCTCGCTTCTGCAACCGAGCGCCTACCGACCTGCCAGCCAACTGGTCATTCGATGGCCAGACATTCACATACAACGAACCAATTTCTGACATCCCAGACCCTGACATCGAACCATGAACAGCAACATCTCCAACTCCATCGTCGGCCTGACATCATCCGCAATGGCGGTCATCACCCCAGCCATGCAGCAGATTGACTACATCGTGCGCGTCGCAGGCGGCGTGGCCTTTCTCATCGTCTCGGTGATTTCCTGCATAAATCTGATTCGGAATTTTTACAAAGGGAAGTGATGCCATGACTCTGCCACCCTGCTTTCCTGACCCGTTGCAGGTCCGATACGTCGGATCGGTGGAAGGGAGCAGGGTGTTCCAGCTCACGCATTATTTTCGATACATCGGCAGCCTTGGCATGATCACAGTGCCGACCGGATTCCATACCGATGGCGCATCTGTGCCGCGTGTCTTCTGGTCGATCTTCCAGCCGTATGGAGCCTACTTCCCTGCGGCGATCATTCACGATTGGCTTTACAGCGCACAGTCCAAGCGCCTGCACATCGACCGAAAGACCGCCGACCTGATTTTCAAAGAAGCGATGCACAATCTCGGCATCGGCTGGGCGACCCGCGAGACGATCTACCGCGCTGTCCGTCTCGGCGGCTGGCGGTTTTTCCAGAAGATGCCATGACACGCGCGCAGATACAAGAGATGCAACGCCGGATCGGCACGCCGCCGGACGGATTCTGGGGTCCGCGCTCGGTCGCCGCATGCCAGCGGTATCTCCGCTCGCTCATGCCGAGGCCCAACCCGTGGCCCGCGCCGAACGATGCAAGCATGATCCGCTTCTACGGCCAGCCAGGGGACGAGTCACAACTGGTCAACCTGCCAGTCGCCGGGCTCGGCCTGCGGTATGACGGGGCCGTGGTGCGCTCTATCCGCTGCCACAGGCTCGTGGCGGACTCGCTGCGGCTGGTTTTGCAAGACATCGCCAGCGGCCCAGCAGCGTGGATCCTCGCGCAATACGCGGGATGCTACAATTTCCGGTCTATGCGCGGCAGCACCCGGCATTCCAAGCACGCATGGGGCGCGGCCATCGACTTCGCGCCGGCAACCAACGGCCTGCACACCCACTGGCCGACGCGGGCGACGATGCCGCTGGAGGCGATGGAGGCGATGGCACGCCGTGGCTGGCTAGCGGCTGGCGCGTTCTGGGGCCGAGATTCCATGCACTTCCAGTCCACCCGGTGATTTTTCTCACCGGAAAAACGCCTTGCCCTGCGATTCCGTCACTGCCCGCCGGTAATGGCGGAAAATCGTCGTGGACCCGGCTGCATGCCCGAGCGCTTGCTTGGCCGCATCCTCCCCGAACGCCGCGAGATAGTGGCTGGCGAACGTGTGCCGCAGAACGTCCTGCATGTGGCCGATTCCTGCTTGCTTCCTGATCCGCTGCCACGACCGCCGCCACCCGGGAGGCGCCACCGGGCCGGATGCCGGATGCCCCTTCAGTAAGCGGCGCAGCACCGGGCGGATGGGGACCAGCCTGTCCGACCCTGTCTTGCTAGCGCTCTGCGGCACGTAAATTTCACCCTTGCCGACGTTTTGCCACAGGAGCCGCGAGATTTCGCCGCTCTCCGCGTCCGGCCTGATTCCGGCATAGAGCAGCAGCGCGACCACCCGGCGCTCGTCAGGCGTGCCACAGGCGGCGAGAACGGCCTGCTGCTGGTCTGCGGTGAGAATGTGAATCGTCGGTGACTTCCGATGCCGCTCCCGGAACCCAATCACCGCCAAAACTCGAGCTGCCCGCATGTCGAGCGTCGAGCGGGCCAGCGTGCCGGATTCCTGCAACGCCACCTCGATCCGCGCCCGGTCGATGGACCCGCAGGCCAGCGGCAGCAACGACGGCACCCAGCGCGGGATTTTCTCCATGTCCGAGCGGTAGCGGCCCGACCAATGTTCCTCGCCCCACAGCATCGCCCTGGCGTAGCGGTCGCGGAACGTCTCGCGGCTGGCCGTGGTGGCGGTTCTGGCGACAGCGGATCTGGCCGCCTCAACAAGCGAGATGCCGGAGCCGTCAAGGATACGCGACGCCTCTGCCGCCTGATGCGCGAGCGAAAGCGGGATCATGGCACCACGCAGGCCCGCCCCATGTTGCTGGCGTAGACTCGATGCGAATTTTTCCGCCGCCGTTTTCCCGGCGAAATACTTCCGCCGCCGCTTTCCGGTCGCGGTCATCGCCTGGGGGATGGACACCATCCATCCCTGCGGGGTTTCGACCGGGGTAAATTGTGGGGTTCTGGCCATGGTCTTTGTCGCCACTATCGCCACTTGGCGGAATATCGGGTTGTTTTCCCTTGTTCTAAAATGTGCCTAAAACCTAGGAAAACCAAAGCCGCTGGTCGGATTTGAACCGACGACCTGCTCATTACGAATGGCCGAAGGGCCTTTGATTTTCAATGGGTTGCGTGGGCGATCTTGGAAATCGCCACCATATCGCCACTTGGCGGATTTTTGCGGGGGCTGGTGGCGCATTTCCTGCCTTTCTGTTAGTATTCATTGCAGTTCGCGGATTTAGGCTGGACGGGTTCTCGGGTGCGCGCTTCTGTTCGCGTGGCCATTCTGTTTTGGGCGCTGGGCGGGCGCTTTGCTGGTGGAGCGGTGGGCCTATCAGCCTCCTCGTTCGCCTTGGCTTTCGCTTTGGCTATGGTGTCGCGGTAAATGGCCTCCGCGTCATATCCGACGAGCTTCATATCATCGAGCCCGATCTCCATGGCCCGGCGTAGCAGGTCCGCCTGATCCAGCTTCGGGTGGTCTTTCATGATTTGGTCGATCCGGGCCTTCAATTCTTGGTGTATTCGGATGGTCAGGATGACTTTCAGGTCTTTTTTGGCTTTCATCATGAAAGACTTACGTTTGTAAGCGAAAAAAAGTCAATAAATTTCGTTGCGTATGCGTATGGCTTACGCTTACATCCGCGCCATGGCCGACACCGAACCGCGCAAAAACACCTACACCGACACCGCAGAGGCACCGACGGACATCATCGTCACTTTGCGCATCCGCCCCGAACTCAACGAAAAAACCGCCATCGCCGCGCAGGCCGTTGGCTTGAAAAAATCCGACATCATGCGGCTGGCCCTCGACCGGGGGATCGACCGGCTGCTTGAGCAACTGGACGCCAAACAGGAGGCCGCCCAATGAGCGAGCGCCTGCTGACCTCCGACGAGCTGGCCGAGGCACTGAGTGTCCACCGGAACACAGTGATGAACTGGCTGCGCGACGGCGTCATTCCCGCCGCGATCCGCGAGGGGAAGACGCTCCGGTTTGACCTGCCGCAAGTAAAGCGGGCGCTGGCCAAGCGGGCCGCGAAGGCATCCCCGGCCAAGTGCGATCTGGTCGCCACCTATTGATCCTACCCTAACCACAAACACCACAAACAAATGACCGAAAGAGAACAAACAAAGGTCCGGGAATACGACCCGGTGAAATCCTACAAGACCGCCGCCGATGTCCAAAGGGAGATCGACCTGATCCGCTGGCATTCACTCCAGCGCCTTGAAGCGGAAAACCGCGTCGACCGCTGGATCGGGCTCGGCATCCTGCTCGTTGGCCTGCTGGCCGTGGCCGCGATCATCCACACAATCCTTCTCTACGTCTGACCATGTTCGCGCTCCGAAAACCAGAAAAGCCAGCGGTCGGCATCATCCGCGTGAACGACCCGGGCAAGGCCGTTCCATACGACAAGATGCAGCTATCCGGCAAGTGGTGGCGCGTTTTCCCGGTGGATAGCCGGGAAGTGTCCGCGCTCCGCATGCTCGACATGCACACTGACAAATTCGCGCCTGCGGTCGGCAACGGCCTTCTGGTGAGTGACGCGGCGATCCGCCGATATGAACTATCACCAGTCATCAGCTTTCCGACCGTCGAGTGACGTCACGGAAACCCGCCGCCGTTCCAAGGAGGATGCCGACCCGAATCTAGCGGGCAGTTGGGCTCGGGCTCGGCAGCGGCGGCGGGAAACCAATCAACAGACCATGACATTCACATGCACAAAGTGCGGCAGCCGGACCCCCACCAGGGGATGCGACCTGTGCGCCGAATCCGAGGACGAGCAACGCGAACGCGAGCGCGCCGAGGACCACGACTTTCAGTCCCGCAGAGAGTGGGACGGTGAGGACGAGCCCGGCCTGTGATTTTCAATAACTGACGCGGCCCGCGGCGCAGGGCGAACCAATCAACCAACAACGAAACAACGAATCCAATGAAACTATCCGAAAAGAAAGGCGGCGAATTTACCCCGCACCCCGAAACCGAAGGCACTGTGAAAGGCGTGATCGTCGACATCACGCCGCTAAAGAAGGTCCAATCCGAATTTGGCGAGCGCGAGGTGTTCCGCTTGGTCTATGAAACCGAGGTCGAGGATGACGAGGGAAAACGCTTTTGCATCTGGAGCCGGCCCTACACGCCGTCGCTCAACGAGAAGGCGAACTTCCGCAAGGACATCAAGAAGATCCTTGGGCGCGACCTGACGCAGGCCGAGCTGGACGAGTTCGACACCGAGGCGCTTGTGGGCATGGGCGTCAAGTTGATCGTGCAGCATGAGGAGGGCAAGAACGGTCAGACCTACTCCGTGATCAGCTTCCTTGCTCCAGACAAAGAGAAGACTCTGAAGCCGAGCGGGAAATACACGCGCGTCAAGGATCGACCAGATCGCGACGGCGCGGGCGCGGCCGGTGATCAGGCGTCCTATCGCAAGGCCCCTGCCGCGGCGGCCGATGAGGGCCGCAGTGACTGGCAGAAGGTGAAGGTGCATGTGGGCAAGCACGCGGGCGTCGATCTTGGCGACCTCGATGAGGACGCCGTGCAAAAGCTCATCGAGCACTGGCTGCCGAGCCACAAGGCGAACGCGAAACCAAAGGCCGATGACAAGCGGCTGGCCGCTGGCCTTGAGGAAGTGATGGCACTGCTCGGCGCGGGCGCGGGTGCGTCTGCGGAGGATTTCTGATTGTAGGGAGTCAGGAACGACCACCGGGAAAGGCCGGGTAAGGAGAAGCTGACGACCTCCTAACAAAACAGGTGCAGTGACAGCCGGGAAAGACCGGCGCTTTTGGATCGCCTCACACTGCCATGCGCGGTGTGGGGCTTTCCGGGCGAGAGGCGGTGCCTCCGCAATCCCCTACACACCATGCCAAGCATTGCCGAAATCGTCGCATCAAAACAAGCCAAGGCCGCAGCCGCGGAACCCACCCAACCCACGCCGCCGGTCGCACCGCGCGAATCGCTCGCCGAGATGGCCGAGGCGAAAGCGGCGATTGATCGGATCGACCCGCCGGGAAAGTCGGCGGTGGCGACCGCGGCACGCAAGAGCGCCGGGTTGATCCTGAACCGCGAGTTGCCAGCACCGCCGCAACCGGAGCCGAGCGGCCCGGACCTGCCCAGGGCGCTGGGTCAGACCGAGGGCGAGGCAATCGACATGACGCCACTGGCAGCGGATCCATGCATCAAGGATTGGCACAAGGCAGTCACGGCATTCAGCACGGAGCTTTGCTTGGTGCGCGACCCGGTGGACCCGGAGCGGGCGTGGCTGGCAGTGCGGCTGGACGAGGATCCGATGCACCCGCTGCTGCTCAAGGATCTGATGCTCTACGATCACCCGCGAACGCAGCGCCCGCCCAACGAGCCGTTCTGACGATTTCCGAGCGACTCGCCGCGGTGGCCCGCGCTGCCCGCGAGGTGCCAATCCCGGAGGACGAGTGCGAAACGTGCCACCGGAAATGGGCGAGGATGCTGCGCAAAGGACAGTGCGTTTGCACCGGCGATGTGCAGCTAGCCCGACCCGACTTGAGCCACTTTTTCCCAAACACCAACAGCAACAAAAGATGAACACCACCACAGAAGAAACGACGGCCCTGATCCTGTCCGGTCAGGGGTATGACTTGCAAATCGCACCCGAGGCGGAAGCGCGGAAGGCGGAACTGCTCGGCATCGCCCGGGCAGTCCAGCACGTCCGCGACAATGATGAGTCGGCCGAGGCGCAGTATCACAGCCGGTCACTGGCCGCCATGCGCATCGAGGTCGAGAAGTGCCGCAAGATCGTGAAGGAGCCGGTGAACCGGATCGGCAAGCTGATCGATCAGGCGGCCAAGGATTTCGTGGCCGAGATCGACGCCGAAGAGTGCCGGATCAAAAAGCTGATCGGCGACCATGCCGCGGAAGTTGCACGGCTTCGTCGGCTCAAAGAGGAAGAAGAGCGCCGTGCGTTCGAGGAAGCCCGGGCGGCCCGCGAGGCTGCGGAGGCGGCTGCGGCCGCGGCTGAGACGTCCGGGAAGATCGCGGACATCATCGCGGCCAAACAGGCGGAAAGCGCCCGCATGGATGCGCTGGCGGCCCGCATGGATGCGTCCGACGAGGTGGCTGCGGCGAAGGTCGCCGATGGAGTGCGATTCGCCTGGGACTTCGAGGTGGAGGACATCACGCAGGTTCTCGAATACAGGATCGACCTGGTGGAAATCACCCCGCGGCGAGCGGTAATTTTGCAGAGCATCAAGGACTCGGCTGAGCGGCACTGCACTGAAGAAGTGGTCAACCTTTACGCCGCCATCGGCATCCGCGCATTCAAGAAGCCCGTTGTTTCGAGTCGATAACGCCGAACCAGAACCAATACCATGATCGGATTCCTAGACACTGAAGAAACGATCCGCCTGAGCGACGAGGCCGATGACGCATATAAGGCATGGGGCGACGAGCTGCAAGAGGACGCGCAGGCGCTACTGGCGACCGTGCGGCACCTGCTCACCGGCCGTGAGATCGCCGCATGCGATGCGGCCGCCGACATCGAGAACAGCGAGGGCGTCGACGCCTACTTGCTGGCCAACCTGAAGACCCAATTCTCGCGGGAGATCGCGCGGTGGAAAGACGGGGTGACGGCATGACAACACCAAAAGACGACGGCGGGCCAGCGTTTCCGTGCGCTGGGATCATCACGCCAGACGGCATTGCATTTGAGGGCATGACACTCCGCGACTACTTCGCGGCGGCGGCTTTGCAGGGTATGCTTTCCTATCACAACGCGGAACGTGGAGACTTCCACACCAATTCCTCACCGTTTGATACATCTGCGTTCGCATACACTCTTGCAGACGCCATGCTCGCAGCAAGAAAGGAGGGCGCATGACCACCAACCAACACCAACGCAGCGTCGCAGCATACCGATCCGACACGCTGGAAAACGTCCTGCGGGACTACGAGCGAAAGCCCAAGAAAGACCGATGGGACAAAGACCGAATCGCGGCGATCCGCGCGGAACTGAAACAACGTAGAAAGGCACTGGAAGCATGAACACGACATCTGAAATCAGTCTGCAAACGATCCACATTGCCACGTTCCGGGCCAACGGAACACCAAAAGGACAACCGCGGCCGCGAGCATTCGTTCGTAACAACCGCGCCGCGGTTTATGACCCGGGGACGGCAGAAGGGTGGAAATCGTGCATTGCAGTCGCGGCGAAAGATATGGAGAACCACCTGCTTGCGGTGCCGCTCTCGGTGACGCTGACATTCTTCATGCCGCGGCCGAAAAGCCACTTTCGCACCAGCGGTCAACTCAAGCCGTCCGCGCCTCAGTATATGCACGTCGGCAAGCCGGATGCGGACAACCTCGCAAAAGCCGTGCTCGATGCGCTCACCGCGATCCGCGTGTGGCAGGATGACGACCAGGTGTGCGAGCTGGTGGTGCGAAAGTATTGGGAGGGCGAGCGCAATGGCACGGCAATGCACCCGCCGGGATGTGTGATCAGGATCAGCGAAATGAGGGAGGTGGAACTATGAGCGCCACGGAGCGAGATTTGCGCCAAGCAAATGACAAGCTGGAACTCTGGAAGGCGACGGCCAAGGGGCTGTTCGTAGAGCTGGCATTACTCGAACAGACCATGGGCGAGCTGTGCGAGTCGTGCGGCTGGTCGATGCGGCTGCCTGATCAACCATGCCGCTGCGAGCTGGAGCGCGAGCTGGCAGCAGCTAAAGATGCGCTGTTGAAAGCCCACAAGGACTACGGGTGCGAACTCCGCGACCCAAACGGCACGATTTGGGAGCACGCGGCGAAGGTGCAGCAACAACGCGACACGCTAGCCAATCACGTCCATGCGCTTGCGCACTTGCTGGCTGCTGCAAATCAGCAATTTCTGCATTCCGCTGCGGTGACGCAAGACATTCAAGACGCGCTTGCCGCCGTGAAAGGAGGCACGCCATGACTGACCGAGCCACACCGGAGACGGATGCTGAATGGAGGCGACTGCAATCCGGACACCTCGATACGATAGGGCTGGCCAGCGGAATGTGCAGGTTTGCGAAAGGCCTAGAACGCAAGCGGGACGAGGCGGAAAAGCAACGCGACAGGCTGGCGGAGGCTTTGGAAATGATCGCAACGCACAATCACGAAGATGGACAGTGTGACAATGGCTACACACCGAGCCATATCGCCAAGCAAGCCCTAGCCGCCGTGAAAGGAGGAAGCCATGACGCCTGATCCTGACCAGCGCATCGCTCTCGCACGGATCAACGAGGGCCGCAATGTGTTCCTGACCGGGGCGGCCGGCACCGGGAAATCCTCGGTGACCGTCGAGGCGATCCGCCGACGCCTCGGCGACCGCTCGCTCAAGGTGTGCGCGACCACCGGAGTGGCCGCATTGAACCTGCGCGACAAGCTCCACGCGATGTTCGGCGAGCACGTCGACACGTCCACGATTTACCGGTGGGCCGGGATCGGGCTCGGGCCGAAGCCGGGGCAGCCGTTTGACGAGTATCTATCATACATGCGCGGGCGCGGCTTTTCATGGCAAGGTGCCTGCCGCCGGATCCGCGGCACCCGCACGCTCATCATCGATGAGGTAAGCATGCTGCCGGGGCGCGTGCTTGAGTTTGTCGACTACGTTTGCCGCGCGGTGCGCGAAGACGAACGGCCGTTCGGTGGCATCCAGGTGATTGCGGTGGGTGATTTCCTGCAACTGCCGCCGGTGGCCAAAACCGGATTGTATGATTGGGCGTTCCAATCGCCTTGTTGGGCGGCAATGGACTTCTCCAGCGTTTCGCTGCGCACCGTCCACCGGCAGGACGACCCGGATTTCATATCGATCCTCAACCAGTTCCGCGAAGGCACGGTGACCAAGGCGGGGGCGGGGATCCTCAAGCGGCGGGTGGCGATGTTCCCCAGCTCGAGGATCCTGCGGCTGTTCACTCACAACACGCAGGTGGACAAGTGGAATGCCTACCAGCTCGGCGCGCTCGACAGCAGCGAATACACGTTCGACGCGCAGGGCGAAGGGCCGGCAGCGGAAGTCGAGTGGCTGCAAAAGAATCTGGTCACGCCGACGAGGCTGACAATCAAGCAAGGGGCAAGGGTGATGGTGACGGCGAACCTGCGCGATGCCAGCCAACAGGACGCGCTGCTGGCCGCCAATGGTGACATTGGCACGGTGATGGGCTGGAGCAATCTGGTCGGCGTGATCCGCGTGCGGCTCGACAACGGCCGCGAGATCGATGTGGAGCCGCACGAGTGGGAATACGACCCGACGGCCGAGGGGGACACCGGCACATTCACCCAGTTCCCGCTGCGGCTGGCGTGGGCATGCACGATCCACAAAAGCCAAGGGCTCACGCTCGACAGCGCGCTTATCGACATCCGCGCGGCCCGCGAGCCGGGGCAGGCATACGTGGCAATCAGCCGCGTGAAGAGCCTCGCGGGGCTGCATCTCAAGGACTGGTTCCAGGGGATGTTCATCAGTCCGCAGGCCAAGGATTTTCACCGACGCATCGCCGCGGGTGTGTCGAGTGATGCTGCCCGGCCGACGCTTACACTTTCCAACAACCCGAACAACGAACTGCCGTGGTGAACTCTATTCCTGACACATTTGAAGATTGCCCACGATGCAAAGCAGCATGGCAGGACGAGCCTAGACTGGTGCGGCTGGTCTACGGAGCACGCAAGATTTCAAGTGGTGCAATTCATTACGGCAAGGTGTGCCCGGAATGCCATTGGAATCAGGCCATGAAAAAAGAGGCTTTCAGGCAAATTGTCGGAGACATGGGGTTCCCGCGTTTTGATGACGAGCCGTATTCGCTCTGCGAAAAGTGCGGTGCACCATACGCCGAGATCCATCATTGGGCACCGCGCTACATTTTCGGAATCGATGCCGACAAATGGCCGACATCCGCTCTTTGCCGATCATGCCACGAAGAGTGGCACCGCAAAGTTACACCGCTTATGAACCTTCCATATTAAATCACCATGAAAATTATACAGCAAAGACTTGAAGTAAAGGATTGGCCGCTTGAAAAAGTGGGTGATAAAAAATTTTTCGGCTACATAGTGAGTATCGGGGTATTCCCTGCTAATGATTGGGATTCTGAAAGCATGATCCCTTATGTTGATTTTGCGTATAATCAAAAATATGAACGGTATCGACTTCCTAATAATGCGGATTTGCATGACCAACTACATCAAATGCTGATTGAGAATATAGATATGGGCATCAATGGGAATGGAATATACAACAAAGTATGGATTAGCCTAAATGATGATGGGTATTTAGTATTTTTACCATGATTGCGCCAATCTCAACACTTACCACCATGCCCAAAATTTCCGACATCATCGCCAGCAGAAAAAACGCCGCCCAGCCGCTCCCCGCGGCCGATCCAGCGGAGCCGCTCATCTCCTACTACACCGCCGCCAACGCCCCGGAGCCGGCCGGGGCTGCCACGCTCACCGCATTCATCGAGGCCATCCAGTCCGACGAAAACCAGAAGTCAGTGACGCGCCTGCGCGAACGACTCTCCGCCGGTGACGAGGACGGATACGTCAAGGTGAAGCGCACGCTCGCCGCGGTTTCCATTTCCGGCAAGACGACCAAGGGCGGCCGCGCGAAATCCCACGAGCAAGGGCGCTTTATCCATTCCGGCTTCCTCCAGATCGATCTGGACGGCAAAGACAACGTCGGCTGGACGGTCGATGAGATGCGCGACATCCTGCGCGCCGAACCGCGGGTGGTCGCTGCGTTCGTCTCGCCGTCCGGCGATGGCGTGAAGGGCGTGGCTCGCATCCCGGCCGATGTTTCCACGCACCTCGGATCGTTCGTCGCCGTGCGCGAGTTTTTCGCCCAGCACAAGCTGAAGGTGGACGAGGCATGCAAGGATCCCGGCCGACTGTGCTTTGTCTCGTGGGATCCAGACGCATGGATCGACCTCACGCGCACCGCGGTGTTCGAGCCGGTCGACGAGGCCGCACCAGAAATCGACTTCGACGCGGCGGGCGCACCCAGCAAGGGGCTTGTGCTCAAGATGCGCTCGACCGCATTTCCCGAGCCGCCCGCCAATGGGATTCACACATGGCTGATGCAGGCCGCTTGGTGGTGCCGGATCCATGACATGACCGAGGCAGCCACCGCGGCGAAGCTGCAAGGCTACGACGGGACATTGCGCCGCCGCTTGCAGCCGACCGAGGCAGTCGACGCCGCGGCAAAGGTATTCTCGGTCGCGCGGGACAATTCGTGGAAAATCGCCGCGGATGTCGAGGCGCTGATCAATCCGCCCGCCGGAAGCACCGCGACGGAATACGCGCCCGACGATGTGTTCTATGACGGCCCGGCAGGCCGATACTTGATCCGCGTGGGCAATACCTACCACATGCAATCGAAACGCAGCCCGGTCATAACGGGACTGACACGCTACCTGGCGAAGGATCACGACGATGCGAAGGAGCTGGCGGCCGCGGTCAAGGCGACCATCGCCGCCCGGGAGCTCGACGGCGGCATCCAGTGGTCTGGGAATATCGCCGGACATCAGCAGGGGCTCACCCGCGACGTGGACGGCAAGCCGATCCTGATCTTGTCCGAGGCCCAACAGCCGACCCCGTCCAGCGGTCCATGTGACCTGATAACCGACCTGATCGCCCAAGCGTTCGAGGATCCCACCGCATTTCAGGTTTTCGTCTCATGGCTGGCTGGACGCTACCGGGCTGTGCGCGACCACACGCATATCCCATCGCCTATGCTCGTGATGGCGGGCGAGGTGAATAGCGGAAAGTCGCTCGTCGCATGGATCGCCGCTCAGTGCCTCGGCGGCCGCACCGCCAATCCATACAACGCATGGGCGGGCGGCATGCTCTGGAATGACGACCTGGTCGGCGCGGAAATGTTGCTGGTCGACGACTGCGCCGGATCCACCGACATGCGCGCCCGACGATGCTTCGGGGCCGCTTTCAAGGAGGCGATGTATCCGCATATCGTCCAGCTCCGCAAACGCCACTCGTCGAGCGTGAGCGTGCGCCCGGTGTGGGCGTGCATCGTGTGCTGCAACAACACCCCGGAGGCGCTTCAGATCATCCCGCCGCTGGATGCGGACATGTCCGACAAGGTGATCTTGCTCCACGTTTCGCCGCTCAGGCTGCCAGTCGATACGTCAACCCCGGCCGGACGCGCGACTCTCCAGACGATGATCCGCAACGAACTGCCGGCATTCGTCCACCAACTTGAGACGTGGGTGACCCCGGAGGAATTGCACGACACCCGCAGCGGCATCAAGGCGTGGCGAGACCCCGACCTGCTCGACAGCGTGGACGCGAACTCGCCCGCCCGCCGGGTCGAGACGCTGATCACCGCGGCCATCGAAAACCGCGGCATCTGGCACGACCTGCCGCGAGAGCTCACCGCGATTGAGATCGAGACGCGCCTGACCGACCCGCACTCGCCGGTCCGCGACCAGGCGCGCGCGCTTTTCCACTGGCACGGTGCCTGCGGATCCGCGCTCGCCCGGTTGGCGAAAATGGGCCGCGGGCTCGTCACCGAAGGCACTTTCAATAGCCACGATAAAATCAAGCGGTATTTCATTGAGCCGTAAAAAGTGCTAAACATGACCCCGCAAGACCCCGCAAATCAAACGAGCGTTTTTATTTTGCGGGGTTATGCGGGGTTATGTTTGTACCTTTTAAGAGTGAAAAGGTATAAAAACAGAGGGGGCCACCGATCGCCGGAGCAAAAATTTCCAAAAGTGCCAAACATAACCCCGCATAACCCCGCAAACGCTGGCGGCCGGATTTTTAACATGTCCGAAACATTCGTGCTTGTGCAATTGCAATTTTATTGCAATAACGCATTCGTGTTGCACGACCACGCAGGCGCGACCGAGCCGGACATGGCGGCGGCCATCGACAAGCCAGACGAGATTCTGGCCGACGAGCTTGGCGTCACCTTGGCTCAGGCCCGGCAGATTCTGGTCATCATCGAGCGGTATCGGCGCGAGGAATTGGCCACGGCGCTGGGCGCTGTCATCGGCTGGATTCTGGCCGGCGGAAACCCGGTGGCCAAAATCTACGGGTTGGCATTCGCTGCCGGGCTCGACCAGCTCAACGGCCTGCATTCCCAAGCCGAAGCCGCCCGCAAACTCGGTGTCACCAGGGCGCTGCTCTCGCACTACGTGGTGGCGGCCCGCGACGCCATCGGCATCCGCGTCACAAAATACCGCAAGAGCGATGCGAGCCGCGAGAGCTACCGCCGCACACAGAACCGGATCAATCACCCAAACCACCACACTAAATGACACTGACTCAATTATCCGCAATCCCGATCACCGGCGACTTCCAGCTGGCGCTGCCAGAGGACATGACACAGGATCAATGGGCCGACCTGCACCGCTCGCTGGTCGCGGTCAAGCGCAAGGCCAAGGCGCTGATCGTCCAGAGCTACGACTACGGGGCCAAGCACTACGGCGACGAGTATGCTGGCCAAGTCCACGAACAGGCGGAACTGGCGCTGGGCCTGCCGCAACCGAAGCAGAAGCCGGACGTGAATGGCGAGGGGAAAGCCAAGGGCATCGTGTCCGTCGAGGGCATTGCGCAGTCGTTCAGCATCTGGCAGCGGGGCGTGGCGCACCTGATCCCGCGATGGGACAGGTCCAAGGTCGAGCGGGCGCTGGAGCTGCTCGAGCCAATCGAAGCGCAGGCGAAGGCGCTCCGCACGCGGCTGGATGAGCTGTGAGCGATTCTGACAGGGGGTAGCACCGTTATGGATACCGACAGCCGACAACCGATTCAAACGCAGCACGGGCCAACGTGGGGCGATTGTGGGGGAAATACCCCCCGGGTAAGGAGGCTTCCGGGCCAATCCTTGATCGCGGTTCCCGCTCAT
>Ga0207942_1000163_pt1 | contig 18204 bp, 29 predicted proteins | sample LakMenEpi12Oct12_FD_150687 | JGI IMG/M metagenome (GOLD analysis project Ga0207942, IMG submission 150687) | Freshwater microbial communities from Lake Mendota, WI - 12OCT2012 deep hole epilimnion (SPAdes) | ecosystem: Environmental > Aquatic > Freshwater > Lake > Epilimnion/Euphotic zone ... | reverse complement strand
TTCATTTCGGATTTGATATTTTTGGACATTGATTTTGATGAGTACCCTTTAACTAGAGGCATAGGGTATTTTGTTTTTTTTAATCAATGTGGTCAATTTTTTTCAATTAGCTTTCGAGTTTCCACGTCTTCTTGCCATGAAATGCGCCCAGTGTGTTGCTGTTTAAATTATATATTGTCATCGTTTCATCCTTTCTTTTTTTCGTCATTGTTGAAACCGTGCATTAGTTTTTCTATATCATTTGTTCTTAAACAGTTTTTTAAATGGGCTTGCATGTCTTCGGACGCCATAGATTTCCAACTAAACCTTGCCAATGAGTTTTTTGGCAGCGCTTTTAAATATCTAATTGGAACATTTTCTTTGCATTTACCACAAATAATCCAATTAGTTTTATAATCTCCAATTTCTACGTTTTCATTTCCATCTTCTTGGATTTTTCTTTCAACTCTTTTTAAATCCTGCAAAACATCAAACACTCTTTGAGATCTGGCCGAATTAAAAATTGCTCTTAAATTACAATTTCCAGGCTCATCTAAAAACACTCGCTCTTTTGGGGTGTGCCAGTGGTAATAAATAATGCGGCGCATATCTGCAACACTGACCTTAAATTCTCTTAAAAATGTGACCAAGGCAGGAGCTTCTTTTTCCCTTAAAACCTCTGCACCAGTAATTTCAGAAAAAATGGAGCAAATATCTGCAACTTCTTTTGCAAACGTTTGATTCACAATTCTTTCTTTCTTTTTGCAAATTCAAGTTGCCGTTGAAACAACGGCGATTCTACGTGCGAGGGATAAGTACCGCTTGAAGGTCTTAAAAGCGCTTTTAAATTTTTTGTTCTATATTTCGAAAGCCGTCTTTCTACTTGGTCACACATTTTTGAAAATTGATCCGAATTTCTCGCAACATCAAATCGCATCACTTCAAATCTAAATACCTCTAAAATTTGCCTGCGCTCACGATCTTCTTTTGTTCTTCCCTCATGACTTGGGCCATCAATTTCAATAACCACATTATCGCCATTCGCAAAATGCACAAAATCCGCAAAATACCTATAAAGAAGTGGAACCTGATGCTGCAGATTAATACCCCGTCGCCGCATTTCATTTAGAAATCTGTACTCATAATTTGGAGCCTTTGATTTTAATTCTGCCTCTTTTTTAAACAACCACCCTAAAGTGCATGACCGATTGCGCTCAAAAAACTCTATGCCAAAAATATCTATAATCTTTTTATCTATCTTCGCTCTCTCAGACTCTTTTTCACTCGGTAAAAAGATCTCGCTTGTCACTTTCAATGCTCCTTATTTTTTTTATTAGTTCAAAACGATTAACCCGGCTTAGTGGCCTATCAATCGTTATCCAAGTCCAAAAAAATAAATCTAAAACCTTTTCTTCCATTCGAGAGCTTTTACGAAAATCGATCGCAATTCTAAAATTTCTATTCGCTAAAAAAGGATCAAACCGATTTGCAATTATGTAATTCATTTTCCAACCACGAAACGTCGCTTTTTCTAAAAAAGATTGAAACGCAATTTCTTCAGCAAAATATTTCTTTTTCCTTTTTTCCCATTCATCAGGATCTCTTGGCGGTATTTTTGACCAAAATTCTGATCCTTTTTTTTCTATTATTTTTAACTCAATCTCCCAATATGCCCGACCGGCAACCTTTCCTCTTAGCATGTTTTCCCCAGCCTTTATGCCAACCCTTTCGGCGTCGGCGGCGATTAAATCTTCAACCTCTTACAACCCGATTGACCCTTGAGAGAGGGAGCGAAAGCGCAGAGCTTCCCCCTTACCCCCAAAGATTTTTTTTGGGCAGTTGCTGGAAAGCTTCCACAACTTCAACAGAAAGGATTGACCCTCTCGGTCGGTCGCTTCAGCAAGGAACTTCTGCTGCCGATACCACGGCTCGCTCATGATTTGTGCCACGCGCCCACTCTTGCTCAAAAACAAGAATGCCACGGCTTCCAGTCTTTCAACCTCAGCCGCTTCGGATGCTCCCGATTTTACGGGCTGCCCTCGGATGGTCCACCCGGACTCACACCGGTCAATCGCTAAGGCTTTGTGCATTCCCTATGGGGCCTCTGGCCCTGCACTTCCCCCTTACTTTACTAGCGATATTCTGACGGTACCTCTGGATCAGCTCCCCATAACTCCAGATATTTCCAAAGTTAGGATCAACGCCCCAGCCTCGTCTCCGATACTAAACATGCTTACCGATATTTTTTTTGCTATTTTGATTTATCTCTCAAACCATTTTCAGGTATGACTGGATAAATTCGCTTAGCAGGAATTGATTACCCCGAAGCCGATCAGATTTCAAATCTAATCCTTCGGGGTTTTTATTTTTATCGTAAACTAGTAATCCCAGCGCCCATCGTTACGAATACCACCCTCATCGATTAACCACTCCTGCTCATTTACGCAGTAATCGCCGGGAAAGGCCTCAGAGCACAGCGCAGGGTCTTTCCATAAAATTCGATTATTCGGTAAAGCCACAAAAGCTCCAGAATCAAGCTTCATGACATGAGCAAACTTATGTTCACTAGGGCTGTCCGCTAAGCTGCCAATTGACTCATAGTCTACAGTGAAGCGGTAGGTTGCCGGTCTTATGTAACCCTGATCCCCACGAAGCTTTACCAAAGCTCCCATACGGCGCAGCAATGCCACCTCAGAAACCCCTATAGACGCACACAGATTTGCCCAAAACTGCGATTGCTCAAGAGTCAGGGGCTTTCCATCTTCAGAAGCTAAAAGCGCGTGTAGGGGCAATCCGGAATAAAGAGCGCCACTGCCCAAAAGTACAGTACACTCAAAAGCCTTATGAGGCATGGCTCGAATAGCGCACCACCAGCCCTCCTCGGTTTCTAAACTTTCCTTCTGAATCAAAAAAGATCTGCGAACCCAGACCTTAGTCGGGGGAATACTTACAAGCATTAATACTTGAGCCGATTACGCTTTAAATCATTGTACTGCGCTCGCCACTCCCAAATCTCTGCCCGAAGTTCTTCGATAACAGCATCCCTATGCTGCACCCGACTCTCTTGCACTTTCACCTCATTATGTAAATGAACTACCCAAAAGCTCATAAAGATCGCATACGCACAGGCAAGAACTACGGCGTAAATCATAAGATTGCCTTTAAAACAACCTGAATAAACTGCGTTATAGATTCACCAGTTCTTGCCGCATGTTCTTTCAGCTTTCGATGCAAGTCTTTATCGATGCGAATAAATAAACCCTTTAAATCTTTTTGCTTTTTCTTCTTCATTATACAGCCCCGCTTTCATCTAAAACTTCGCACTCAGACGGCACATCTTCTACAGCTATTATCTCATCGCAACTTGTGCACACCGTTAACATCGCCGCCTGTATGTTAACTTCACGCTCACCCCGTTGAAATTCTTGAAATGTTTTTGGATGCTTACACTGCGCTTTTAAAGTTTGACGTACATGCTCTCGCGCTTCTTTCACTGCCCTTGTCCACAATTCACTCATTGATCAACTCCACTTTCAACACATGCCGTGTATGTTCTTTTACTTGCTGCTCATTGATTTCTAGCATCACATCCTCATAGACGCCGCTTTCCCACATATTATTTAAAGCAACTTCTTTGATAGATTTCAGACGCTCATTCGCCATCTTTTCAAGCTCTTGATATTCTTTGAATTCCGCTAAATGTTTCACTTTCGCAAAAGCTAATTCTTTCTGCTGCTTCACAAGTGCTAACTCTCGCAGAGCTTTTAAATCATTCTTAGTTGGTCGCATAAACAATCCTTCCTTAAATATGTATAGCTATCTTGATATCACTTGTAAAGTAGGACGCTAAGCATGAAAAATGCTTGAGCTTTTTCAAGGCCTTAGCAATGCTACGCCATGACGTTTTTCAATTTGCCCTTCCCGCCATCGGTCAATTCTCTCTATGTAACGGACTTCAGAACCAAGCGGCGCTTCAAATCTAAAGAAGGACGTCAGTTTCAAACAGACATGCACCTTTGGGCACTAGACCACATCGATCAAATCAAACTGTTCACTAAAGGCCCTTGCTATAAACTGCGCCTGACTTTTTTTATTGCCAAAGACAAGCTACTTACGAAAGACGATCGTCTCAAAAAACTAGACGTGAGCAATTGCGTCAAACCAATAGAAGACGCGTTATGTAATCTTTTGGAGATCGATGACAAAGACTTCCTTGAAATCATTATACAAAAAACATTAAGCCCCAGGGATTCGAGCTGGGTGGATGCGACGATAATTCCTCTAGACTTGCCACCCGAAAAGTATTTTAAAAATGATCGTGGATCTATGCCCGACTTGCCAGGAACTCGCTAATACTATCGACGCGCTTCGCGCTGAACTCCTTGCTGTAAAAATCGAGCTTGAATCCACCAAAATGCAACTCAAATTTTACAAGGAACCTCATGAGTACTCTCGCGAATCTGGAAGCCCAAGCTGCACAAATTGAACAAGAGATTTTAAATTATCTTTCACGCGGCGAATCCGCACCAGACGATTTGCTTTGTCTTCAAAACGACATTGCAGAAGATCGCAAAGCAAAAATAGACTGCTACCACATAGTGCTAGAGCGCCTAGATGCTCAAGTCATTCGCGCTAAAAATCATGCCGAGCAATTTTATATCCACGCTAAATCACTTCAGAATGAAATTGAGAGAATCGAAAATTGGCTCAAGTACATCATGAATGCTACAAATGCCACTGAGCTTAAAGGCAATCGATTCGATTTAGTGTTGCGCGAAACGCATTCTACGGAAGTTCATGACGAAACCGTGATCCCCTCCGAATATCAAACTACCAAAGTCATGACTTCCGTAGACAAACTGAAATTAAAAGAACATTTAAAGCAGGGCCTCAGTATCCCAGGGGCTCGATTGGTGAAAGGATACTGGCTCAAATGGAAGACAAACAAGCACAGCGCATAAAAGAACTAGAGTTCGCAATCGAAACACTTAACAGCGTTCGAACGCCAGACGGCGCATCTTTAGACGACCTAAGAAAGCTTTGGGCTAAAACTACTGCCGATGAAATTGAATGGCGAATCCAAGACTGTGGCGAAAAAGCTTCTGGTGAAGTTTGGGCGCGACTCATTCCTTACATCGACGCTCGAGCCGTGATGGATCGTCTTGACCGCTGCATCGGCCCGCATCGATGGACTGACTCTTATAAAGAAATCGAAGGTGGGTTTATTTGTAGCCTAAGCATCTACACGCAAAACGGATGGATAACAAAAGAGGATGCATCTGACAAAAGCGACATCGAACCCATCAAGGGCGGCATTTCAGGAGCTTTAAAACGCGCTGCGACAAAATGGGGAATCGGTCGAGATCTTTACAGCTTAGAACCAGTCTTTGCTAATACGAGCGCAGATAAAAAGCCTGGCTATAAATACGCTAAAACTAAATCCGGTAAGATTTTTTATTGGATCGAGCCTCATGACAAATGAAACACAGCGTTTTTTTAAAGAACATTTACTAAAGCACTCGCTCTCTCAAAGAGAAATCGCCAAGAGCATTGGAATGCACGACTCCGATTTTTCAAAAGTAGTGCAGGGTCGAAAGTCACTGCCGCCCCAATACCTAGCACCACTCTGTCGCAAACTTTATCTCTCAAAGGAAACTTTGCTTAAGTACGTAACGCTTGACGAAAAAAATCCTAAAAAACATTTAAAAAATCTGTAGTACAATTACGTTTTAATCTTTATTTTAAAAGAGCATAGACAACCACATCGACGGGGAGCGGCACTCCATATCGCATGAACAAACTCGCCGCTCCCTGTTTCTTACTAGTCAAATCTCTTTGGATAGATCCCAGATAAATCAATATTGAGGCCAAACTTTTCGACAAACGATTCAATACCCATTTGATGTCTAAGCACATGACACTTTCTACACAGCGGCATCAAATTAGATAACTCATCTCCCCCACCCGCTCCTCGCGAACGTATATGATCTGGGTCAGAGGGTGGAGGCGCTCCACAAGCTTCGCAGCTAAGCTGACGAATTAATCTTAGGTTATCCTGACTTTTAAATCTTATTGAGCGCAATTAAACGTAACCGATCTTTGTGCTCTTGCTCACTCTTTCGAAGTTTTAAAAGCATATTCCAAAGCATCATGACTTGATGCGGACTTAGATCTTTTAATTTAACTTGGTAGGCTGCTTCATAGTGAGCTTTCACAGCAGCTTTTTTTTGTTCAAATGTAAGCTCTACTTGCACCGTGCTACTCGTCGCTCCAGATCGTTTACATACTGTTGCAATAACTGCGCGTCTGCTAAAGGTTGAGCAATAAACCCATCACACTCTTCGATGGTTAATTCAAAACTGTTTTTGTCCGCATCTCGGCATAAGCACGATGGCGTGCGCCCGTTATACGAATCAACTACACAAAAGGTAAGTTTAGGCGCTTTAGGGCCACATGATAAAAGAAAGAGGCTACTTGTTCCAAGTATCAGCAAGCTGCGCAATAGCATGAGCCCGACCCTCCTTCGTTGTAGCTTGAGCCAAACTGTTAAATGCTCGCGTCATGTTCTCTTGTTTTTTTTCTAATGCAGCTAATCGACTTAAGACATTGCCTTCAATAATTAACTGCACTAAATCGCGAACCGCTACCAATCCTTCAAGTGCGGATCTTATAAGCGCAAGCATAACAGCCTTACCACAATACGACTTTGTCTTTAGTAATTGCTCGAAGGCCCATAGATACAAAGCCGATTGCCATAAGCAAAAACTCGTTGTTCTCTACAACCCACGAATGAAACGAAGGAAGCACAGAACTTAAAAGCCCTGATACAGCTACTAGTAATCCAAGCCACATTGATTTTGATAAGTATGATTTCTTTTCCATTAGATTCTCCCTAGCCCTTAGTGTGATGACTTTGCCCATCGATTTCAACTTTTAACCAACGATCGTAAGCCGCTTCTATTTTATGACAATATTTTTGCACGGCCTCTAATTTATTTAAAGCCGACGCATTGCCTCCATTGTAACATGAGGCGAGCAGTGGCAAAGTAATTCCTCCCCGCTTGGCATCCCTATTCATTTTTTCAATCACATAAGGCAGAGACGTAAAGCCATTGGCTAACGCAAGAGGATGGCCAACAAAGCCACACTCTACGGCCACAATGTACATGATTTGCCAAGGACCATAGGACATTGCTACGAGTGGTCCAAACTCATCATACTTTTTTTTTAGAATCGCACTGCGTCTAAAATATAAACCCTGTAAGCCATAAGCTGGCTCGTATCTCAAATTAAATTTGCCTAGCGAGCTTTCAATTTCCGCAAAAGCTAAAAGCAGTCTTTGAGCGTCACATGCAAAAGGTAGTTTTAAAAGAACGGCATATTTTGCAACGCATTCTAAAATTTCCGAGCGAGTGTGCATCGGATTTTTGACGTCTTTAATTAGCACTGAGTTTTGTCCTGATAAATTCTAACTGGCCCTCAATGCGGGATAGACGCTGATCGATTTTTTCTAATTTTTGTCGAAGATCAACTTGAGTGTTATCGATTTCAATAATCGCTTTTTCTTGTGCTTGAAGACGTGAGGAATAACTAGCGAGATTCGATCCTAAAGCTACAGCAGCAGCTAAAAAACCAACCATTCCAACAACGGTAGTCAAAAGCCACCCCATCGGAACACGCTGCTTTAGTAGCCAAGTTGGAAAGTCATCTTTCATTAAAATCGAGATTTTTCGAGAGAAATTTGCGCTAACAAAGCGTTCATTTTAGCTGGTTGGGAATCCGTTTCTTTTTCGTGATAGGCTTCAATAAATTCTGCAAAATACTGAGGCAGTATCTCTAAAAACTGACTGCGCTTCATGTTTTGAAATTCACCAGGGATTAAGTCTCTTTGTTCCCATTTGAAATCTTTGTCTTCACCGAACGCAGCACTAAACTCTGGCTGTGACTCTTGATAATAAACCATTGAGACATAATCATCGGCTTTTCGAATCAGTTTCCATTCTTTCATTTTATTCACTCCTCAATAAATAAATCCGTCCGGTCTGTCCTTCACCACCATTTACACCACCACTGCCGCCGCCCAATCCCCCAAGACCACCTTTAGCAGTTATAGTTAAGCCTAAAGTGTTTAAAGGTTGAGATGTCACAAACACCACCAAACCGCCGCCTCCGCCGCCGCCACCCCCACAACCAGCTGTTAAAGAGGTCGCACCACTGCCGCCATCAGCTTCTATAATGCCGCCACCAGGAGCCACAAATCGAGCATAAACGTGTGCACTTCCGCCACCAGATCCGCCACCTCCGCCCGCAGTAGTTCCATTGCCAGCACCTCCAGAACCACCACCGCCGCCGTTGTATCTTGAAAAACTGTTGCCATGAAGTGTCGGAATTTGCGCAAAAGGAAAACTACGTGGAATGCCTGTGCCTCCAGCGGTTGAACCTGGTGCAACAACCGCCGTACCATTCGGCCCAGTGCCTCCGCTTCCATTTCCTCCCTTACCACCAGTTGCGCCTAAAGAACTTGTTCCACCAGTACCTGCGACACCATTCGTAACCCCACCAGACCCACCGGCACCAGAGGCAGCAGTCATACTAGCGGTTAATGGACCGGCCCCACTTGTTCCCGTTGCGCTAATTCCATTGCGACGAATGACACCAGTTCCATTTAAATTTAAAATACCTTTAACAAAAATTCGATAACCAGCAGTCGTAATGACCGCCCCCGCATTTACAGTTAAATTATTATAGTAAACGTCTCGCGAAAGAGTCGTGTTACCTAGTGTTGTATTGCCGTCAGCGGCGTTTCCATACCCCCAGGAAGTATCATCGATCCAATATGTTCGACCCGGAGAACCAACAGTCCCATTAACACCAGTGCCACCACCAGATAACCCAGCCGGCCCACCAGATACATCTAAAACAATGCTCGTTTGTGCCTGTGGGGTAGTCGAACAAATCACGATACAACCACCGCCACCGCCTCCACCACCCCCGCAGTTAATCGCAGTACCAGCAGCGCCTTTGCCTCCAACCGCACCAACTGTGCCACTTCCTAAAATCTTTGCGGCATAAATATGAATAATACCAGCCCCAGAACCAGAGCCACCCCCACTTGCCGTGCCAGATCCCCCACCAGATCCTCCACCAGCTCCTCCAGAAAATTTAGTCGCACTTGCTGGTAAGTTAGGATTCCAGGCATATGATCCGCTTTGCCAAATTTGCACGCCGCCATTTGACGCGGTTGGTGCAGTTGCAGTCCCACCATTCGCACCAGCTCCTCCAGAACCAGCGCCTCCCGCGCCTCCAGTTGCACCTAGTGAACTAGTTTGATTAGTGCCAGCCTGTCCCGCTCCAGTACCGCCGTTGCCTCCACGTGAACCACCGCCAAGAGTCGAAGCACCTAAAGGACCGCCACCCGTAGCGCCAGAAGCATCGATTCCATTTGCTTGGATGACACCATCTAATGTCAAAAGCTCGGAAACATAGATTCGATAACGGCCAGTGTTTAAATTACCACCCACTTTTACATCTAAAGTTCGGTAGTGCATGTCGCGTATAAGTGTAGTGTTTCCAGAAATGACAACATTTCCATCTCGACCAGATCCAAATCTAAAAGCGTTTTTCATTCATTACCCGCTATGATTAAAGACTGACCAGCGTTGCCATTGTTCCCTGGAGTGGTTCCAGTGCCACCAATTCCACCAGAAACATCGACTGTCCAATTTATACGCGCCGGACTACCGGCAGTGTAAACGATAATGACACCACCTCCCCCGCCGCCTCCACCTGCGCCGCCGTTCCCGTTTCCACCATTACCACCCAAAGCTCTAATGAATGATCTAGAAGAAGCAACAATAGCGCGAGCACTTACAAAAATTATTCCGCCGCCACTGCCTCCACCACCTCCGGTGACCGTAACCGCTTGCCCGCCACCGCCTCCAGCCCCACCAAACCAATAGACGTTACCTGCAATAGTTGAGCCTTTGATTTGTAGTGGCCATGCGCCAAAATAAAATGCACCAGTATTTAAAATATTAATTGCGTTGATTCCACCAGTTCCACCACTTGCGCCACCACCAGCGCCACCAGCGCCGCCATGCCCATCGGTGTTGCCAGATCCATTAGTACCAGCAACGACCGGAAACGTCGCACCATTGCCACCCTGTGCGCTACCACCCAAAACAGTGCTCAATAAAGCACTGCCAGCAGTAACGCCAACACCAGAATTGCCATTGTTTTGAATAATAGCACCAGGACGCATGGTTAAAACGCCCGCGACAAATATGCGATAGCCAGCAGTGTTTATAATGCCAGAACTATTGATGGTTAAATTGTTGTAATATTGATCGCGAGCAAGAGTGATTGTCGTATTTACAACGACATTAAGATCCGATCCGTCGCCGTATTGTCCGTTTTGCGTACCTAAAAAAATGTCACTTGTGTGGTTATAAAATATGCTGCGCTTTGTCGCCACATATCGCATGAGTTAATCCTGTAAAAAACCATACTTAAAAACAAGTGAACTTGCTTGATAGGTAGCAATGCCTCGAATGATACAAACTGCGTATAGGTTGCCATCTGCAGCTGTTGATTTTTGTTTAAGCAGTAGACCCATATTAGTTTCAGTAACTACAGAGTTTGCAGCTAGTCCTATGTAAGGCGCATCAATCGTTACTGAGCCGATACATTTGGCAATCATCTCAGCGTCTGAAATATCGATCGGCGCATTATCTGCACTAGCCACGGTAGGCAGTTGATCAAAAAATAAAATGTCTATCGGCTGACTTTGCAAAGCTTGATCTATCAAAACAATAGTTTGCAAAATAACTTTGCCGCACTGATTAGGCGCATCTTTAGCTATCGCTGGATTGTTATCGTATGACCGATTCATTCGCCGAAAGGCGCCTGTGATAGTGTGAATCGTGCCTAGTCTATCACCACTCGCATAGGCAGACGTATCTAAAGTAGGCGTGACTGAAATGACATCATCAACACCAATGACTTGAGCTATCATAAAATCTCCTACGCATTGCCTGCTAGTTTCATCCAACGCGACAAACCAGCGTCATAAATAAAAAATGCAGACCCGTTGCCAGTAGTTACAAAGTTACTTCCAGTAGCTGTTACAATTCGATTGGCAGCACTTGCACTTGCGCTTTCATGCGTCACTGTCATGTTTTGCCCTGTATTGTTCCAAAGCATTAAAATTTGACCGTCCCTACCAGCTGTAATTCCATTTAAGGTAGTTGCAGTACTTCCAGTGAATTTGACGTAAGAAGTATCTGAACTAAGCGCATTAATCGTAGAGGCTGACGGTATATCCGCCCGAGTCACACTGACATTAGTAAATCCAGGATTCTGACTTTCGTTAGGAGGATAAGTAAAAAATGCCATCTTACTGCCCCTTCACTGTGATGAAACTGTTTAGTGTTCCAGTTCCACTAGCGTTTGTATAAGTGACTCGAAGCTTGCTAAATCCAAAATCCGAAAGATTAATTAAATGCGACCCAGCCGCACCCGCTGCTGTTGGTGCTGGTGATATAATATTTTGCCACGTAACACCTGCTCCAGTACCCCCAGCCGCACCACCACCTAAAACTTGTACAGCTGCTTGAATTTGAAACGTTCCCGTAGGCGTCCCACTCCAAACCAATTCAATCGCTGCAATTTCAGATTGAGTCACGTCGATTTCACTTGAAGTAATGACGGTTGTTCCTGTCATCGTCCCATCGGTAATAATCTGCGCACTAACTAATCTAGACCTCGATCCTGACATTATCCTTCTCCCGCTTCTATTCTTTGCGTTTCCGTTAAATTATTCAATACGAGCTTTCGGCTCTGTGCCGAAAACCTCGGTGACCCCTGTGGCATTTGCGCCTCTTGAATCGGCTTTTGAAGCATCGCCAAGACCTGTGGCTGGTGCAGTTGCGTTAAGGGCTGTTGAAACAAAATCGCTAGTTGATTCTTTTTTGCATACGACAAAGGCTTTTTACTCTTTGCTACTTGTTCTCGAATGCCCAAAACTAATTTGTCATAAATTCCTGGATATATCGTTCTAAGCGTCTCAACCTGCTCATTAGTTATAATCCCTGATTTGAGATCTTTAAAAATAGCCAAAGGATTCTCAACGGCTTCCACGTATCGCTCAAACTTTGCTAACTCTGCATCACTAGGCTGCCAATCTGTTCGCTGCGGCTGTAAATTGTCGATAACGCGATTTTTAGGCGCCTTGCTTAATAAAAACTGCGTGGCTTCAATTCCTTTAGCCAACATGTTTTGAGCTACTTCAGGAGCTACATAATTAACGGCCTTTGTGTTTTTTACGATCCGATCATTTAAACTTTCCAAGTTTTGACCAGCTTCAATGATTTCACTTAAGCGCTCATTAAATGCGTCTATGCGATTATCAAGGCTTTTAGAATATGGTTTAACAAAAGACGTCTCTCTTAAAGTATCCATGCTCGTAGGCGCTGGCTCTAAAGCGTCTTCCCTAACAAATCCGTTGATTGCTGAATTGATTTGCCTATCAACTTTTTGATTTTGTCTTTCTAAAACTAACAAAGCAGAAATTTGAGCGTTAACGAATGGAGCCAAATTTTCTGGTATGTATTTGTTCATCTGCCCTAGTTTTTGTCCGGCAGGAATCAACTTACTTTTAATGACATTTTCCGCAGCATTTGCAGCACGCAATTTCAATTCAGTAGCGAGCGGGGAAGCCAAAGCAGCTGAGCCCAAAGCACCTGCAGCAGCTCCGATAGGCCCACCTAACAAGGCTCCAGCAGCTCCACCCACTGTAGGTGCTAATAAAGCACGCCCAGAAAAATACCGACTAATGACATCTTTCGGAAACAGTTCTTTGTAAGCTCGCCCAAGCTCTGCTGATTCAACTAGATTCGTTCCCCAATTTTCATCCAGAACTTCTAAAGCCTTTTTGTATTCAACCCACTTGTCGCCTTTTGCTGCAAAAACCCGCTTAAATTTATTTGCATCGAATTCGTATCGATCAAATAACCCAAGATTTTTCAAACTCTCTTGTGCTTTTAATGAGTTTGAAAGCTTAGCATTTGCTTCTCGAATTGACGGATCAATCGCATCTAAAGCCTTGTTAGATACGGAACCTAGGCGCTCATAAAGTGAATTAATTGGATCTGATTTGCCGACTAAAAAAGCATCTTTTGTGGAAGCATAATATTGGCTTTTTAAATCATTCAAATCAAAAGCGTTCAGTTTTAAATCATCACCTTCAATTAACTTGCGAACTTCAGGTAACGGCAAGTCATCTTTAAGGCCAGCGGACTGTCGGACATACGATAAAAAATCAGCTTCAATATCATCTAACTTATTAAGCGTTGACGATACTTCTTGTGTAACAGCTCTGCCTCTTGGTGAAATACGCTTTCGTGTTTCATCCATAGCCTTTAATAAAGAAGAAACAGGAACGGCTTTGCCTGTTAGACCATTTTTTTCAATTAGATTTGCAACGTTATTTCTAACACTTTCGATCAAATCATATCGAGCTGTAGATGCTTCCGCCGCTTTTTCAGCAGCAAAATTTGAAAAAATCTCATCAACATCGTCGCCATATTTAGCAAGATCCCGAACAGCTTCGGGCTTTTCCAAAATTGTTTTTGCGGCATCATCACTAATACCAACTAAATTCTGTTTTAGATTTTTTAGCTGTGGCTTCAGAGTTTCCGCTGTGCCCTTAACTAAAGCACCAGCAATTTTGGCACCAGCTCCTAATGAACCACCTAACACAGCCGAAAGACCTAATGTAGCAACTGCGTTTTCTGCCACTTGTTTAGGATCACCAAGAGCCGCTTCTGATACGATTTGACCAGCTCCATACGCTAAGCCTTCAATCGCAGAACCTAAGCCCTTTGTTGCAGCCCCTTCTAAAACTTTACGTGCAGAGCTTTTAGCAGCTTCTGAGACAAATTGTCTGGCTAATGCCCCCTCTGCTAATTGACCAGCCTTAGCCACCGCTCGAACGGGAGCCGATGCAAGGCGTGCTGCTGTAGCTACGCCACCAACACCACCTGACAACAATGTAGGCGCTATGGCTCCAGTAAGCTCACCAGTTAAAGAAATACCTGGTTGATATTTTTTTAATTTTGCAAGCTCTTCACCCAGACCAAGGGCGCGGCCAGCGACATCTGACAAACCAAAGGTTACCCCTCGCAAAGCACCAGCACCTAAAGCGGCAACAGTTGGGCCTAAACCCTGATATTCGACAAACTCAGTTTGCTTTAAAAACTCATCCGGACTTAACAAGCCAGACTTAGGCTCTGGCACTAAGGGAGCTGTAACACCCTCAGTTTGTCTTAAGAATTCTTCCGGATTCATTAACTCAGCCATTATTGCCCCAAAATCTCTTGTGCTCTTTGCATAACTCTTCGGGCCTGTTCATTTGTAGGATCTATTCGCAAAGCTCGTTGCGCAGCATCCAGTTGCAATTTTGCTTGTTCTCTTAGCCCACTGGTAATGCGCTGCGGTTGTTCACCAGGCGCTGCTCGCTTTGTTGGTTGTGACGGTTGCTGATTAAAATTAGGTGCTAAATTATATCCAAAAGAATTCAAAATTGGTGCTGATGGAGACTGTGAGCGCAAAAAGCCAATCATGTTTTGCTTTTTTAATTCCGCAACACGATTAGTGTCCGTCCATGTTGGCAGCATCGGTTTTACAATCGCTCTAAAATCTTGATCTGATTTGATCCCTGGAACTTTACCAACAATGGCACCGGCAATTTTAGCAACCCATGCATCATAAGCCTCTGAGTTTCCTCCTAAAAATCCAGGTACTGCCGCACTTAACGAAATGTTTTCAGCGTCTTGGAAAGCATTAACAACGTCCTCTTGCACTTTGTTATATTCAGTAACGGATTTAAGCTCTTTATATGCTTCAGATTGAAACTCTTTAGGAACTGTTTGAAGAGCTTGAACAACACCACTGCCAGGCGCTACTGGTGCAGCTTCTCTTTCTGCCTTCGCTGTTTCAGCTCTAAGCTTAGCAAGTTCTAAGTATTGCTTATTACGATTGTCTAGAATGTTAGCTTGTAATTGTTGAAACGCAGGCAGTGCTTCGACTTCTTTACGCTTAGCTGCAATTTGCAAAAGCTGCGCGTTTACTTTGTCATAAGCTAAAACCTTTTGTGCTAAAGCCATCTGCTGTCGGTCTTTAAACTCCGATTGCAAATCATTGATATATTGACGCTGATTTAAAAAGGATTTGTTTTTAGAATCTACATTCGCTTGCCATGTTCTAAAATCGTCATCAATTGCTTTATTAACAATGTCTAAAGCATAGTTAGGAGTTTTTGCTAAAGCCGAGCCTATCGCACCCAACGCTATTGCTAAACCTGCTCCAATTCTTTGAGGCGTCGAAGCCTTAGCCCAAAATGATTTATACTCTGCGCCCTGAATCTCTTGACCCATCGTATCAAGCTTTTCAAGAGCTGGTTTAACTTTGGTGTCATAATCTTTTTTGGAATTTTCAAGTTCAGTATAATAATTAGTCAGCGCAGTTTGTTGCTCTGTTAAAGCTTGCTGTTCAGCTTGTGCCGCTTGCCTTTGAGCTTGAGCTAAACCTTGACCAGCTTGTATCTGAAGCTGTGAAGATCGTAAGAGCGCATCTTCAAGACCACCTACCCCATATCCTTGAGGCTGTGCAGGCGCCATTTGAGGCACAGGCGCTGCCATAGGAGGTGGCATCATTTGAGGTGCCATAGGTGCCGGCATAGGTGCTTGAGCACTAGCTAATAGTTGTTGCGTTGCTGGCTCTTGAAGTCTTCCCGCTCTTAAAGGCGCTGGTGTCGCTGGAGCTGGCATTTCCATAGGCGGAAATGTTAAATCTCTTTGCATCGGCGAAACGCTTTGAGGTGCAGGCGTTTGATTTATTAAAGCTTCGGCACCAGCAAAGTCCCCTGCATTTAAACGCTCTCTTAGTTCTGGAGTTACCTGCTCGCGTGGAATACGAATCGAGCCACCTGGTGTTGCAATCGGTATCGTGGTTGCTTCATTAATTTGATCGCGCAAAGTAGCCATCTCGCCTCCCCGCCTTATTTATTTTCTAGTTCGTTCACTCGATCATTTAAATAAGCAAGTGATGCTAACATTGCTGACATGGTTTTTTTGCCATTCAACACTTTTTTAGACTTTTTAGTTTCGACTAGATATTTGCCCATTTTAGATTTTTCAGCGTCTTGCGCCATTACACCCATCATAGGCTCATCGTCATTTTTGTATTTAAACGTGTAAGCCGTTAGCTCATCTAAAAATCTTTTGGCTTCTGCTTTTGCTGGTTCAATATCAGTTTTTAAATTTTCATCTGACGCAAATGCTGCTGGCGCTGCCGCAGGCATTGCTAAGGATGCCCCAATACTACCTACCGCTCCTAAAAGACCACCTAAGCCAGCCATTTGCGATTGACGCGCTCCCGCTGCTGCTCCCATTGCAGCTTGCTGCCTTGCTAAAGTATCTGCGCCTCTAAGCTGTTGTAATTGAGCTAAAGCTTGCTGACGCATAAGTGCTTCTTGCAATGAAAGACCTTGAGCGCCCGCTTCTAATTGCGCTCTTTGTGCCAAAAACTGCGCTAACTGTTGTTCGGCTCCCGCTTGCTCTGCTGCTCTTAGTTGAGCTGCTTGCTGTGATAATACCTGACCCTGCTCTGCAAATTGCTGTTGTAGGCCTCGAACACCTAAGCCCGCCTGTCTTCCTCTCAAACCAGCTAAAGCACTTTGCAAAGATTGTTGCGCTCGTTGCTGTCCAGCTTGCAATTGTAACTCAGCTTGCGATGGCATTTGTCCAGCAGCGCGAGCCCGTAAGGTCCCAGCAAAACTTTTTAATTCTTTTCTGGCTCCAGCCGCTTCTTTTCCTGAAACGGGTCCTAATCTAAAAGCCGATGGATCGTATTGATAAGCTTTTTCCTGTAACTTTTCAAAAACACCTATACCAGCTACAGAACTAGTCTTTGGTTTAACTAAGCCTAAGCCTTCACCGAGAGCGCGCAAAAAGCCAGCGGCGAGACCTAGTGATCCCCAATCCAATCCATTCGATCCAAGCACTTTGTCTAAAAAATCAGGATCCAACATTTCTAACATATTTTACCCCACTGTTTTGTCTAAATTCAGTTTATAGACCCCGTCTTTAATCGCAACTTCTAACATCAAATGGTTAATTTCCATCGATGCACCAGAGTCACCAATAACGACATCTTCAAACTTAAATTTTATCGATTCGCACTTCTGTCTCGGAAGATGAAACCGCACCTGATAGGTAGTCTCATCGTCATTCGTACCAAAAAACTCATCGTCACCGAATAAAGCTTCAGAACCGTAAAGCGTCACATCAAAAAGATCATCCGCTGACCAGATAATCTCATCGGTGTAATAATCCTGATAATCGTAGGCGATACTAATTTTTAGCTTGTGATCGCTTTTAAAATTACCAACGAGAATGCCCCGACGTACGCGCTGAAAGCCTTGCAACGAATTTAATTTGATCCATCCCGTTTCAATGTTTAATCCAATGTTTAAATTTTGATCTTTATAGAAATCTTTAGTCTCTTTGAATAAGGAAGACGTTTCAGCTTTGGCGTAAATGTAGGCCTGCTTGTAAAGCAAAGCGTCAGACACTTCATGATTATTAAACGTCATCCATTGACGCTGAAAATAATCATAAACCAGCGCAGTTCCCGATTTTAAAGTAAACCGAACTTGATTTGTGTCCTGTACTAAAGTCCCACTAGTTACGACTTCATTATTGAAAGCTTCGACATCTCTTCCGACATATTCCAGATTTAAATCTCTACTTAAGAGATAAAAACCTTTGGTGCTTTTAAAATACGCACCCTCTGCTGTATTCGTAATACTCGCAGGCTCTTTACATCCCACGTCGGAAGTTATCAAATCGGGTTCTGTGAAAGTGTCTTGCTGGCCTAAGTTATTAGGACCATCGCCACTAAAAAAGAAAATCTTATTCTCTTTAAAGGCCACGATTTTATCGTCGATCACAGTCAAAGCGGTAATGTCTTTGCCCTTTAAATCGAAAGCTTTAATAAAGCCTGGATTGAACCCAGGTTGTTCCGTGTTATCGATCGACTCTTTTGTGTACCAAATCTCTTGAGGATATTCAGACGGAACGATGAGGCATCGCGTTTTGTTCACAGCAATGAGCTTAGGCGATGGTGGAGCAATGTTCTCTAAAGCCCCCCCAGTTGTATATAACA
>Ga0207942_1000160_pt1 | contig 18308 bp, 23 predicted proteins | sample LakMenEpi12Oct12_FD_150687 | JGI IMG/M metagenome (GOLD analysis project Ga0207942, IMG submission 150687) | Freshwater microbial communities from Lake Mendota, WI - 12OCT2012 deep hole epilimnion (SPAdes) | ecosystem: Environmental > Aquatic > Freshwater > Lake > Epilimnion/Euphotic zone ... | reverse complement strand
AACAAAATAAAGATTCTTCCACACAAAGAAAAGGGAGAGTGGGAATTGTGTCCTAAATACCACATAGGACGGAGCAAACCTGGGCATAAGCCCGAAGACTGAAAAAGGAGATATTCGTAATGAGCCGACTCGTGATAAAGTTCCCAACGCGGAACCGCCCTGAAAAGTTCAAGACTATGTTTTCTCGCTACATGACCTTCCTGAGCGGACGGCATGATGTGCGTTTTGTTGTCAGCATGGATGCCAATGACGCAACCATGAACAACGATGCCATGCGTGAGTGGTTTGAGACTCGTAAGCGGAATGTGGACATCAAGTACTGCTACGGAAACTCCAAGACCAAGATTGAGGCTTGTAATGCTGATATGGACGGAGAAGACGGCGATGTGCTGCTGCTTGCGTCCGATGATATGAATCCGCAGCAGATGGGATATGACGAAATTATCTTTGCAGGATTCAAACAATGCTTTCCTGATTTCTACGGAGCCATCAAGTTTTGGGACGGTCTGCGTCCCAAAGAAGATCCTCTAATGACTCTCACAGTCATGGGCTTCCCTCTATACAAGCAGTTTGGATATATTTACAATCCTGAATACAAGTCCGTGTATTGTGATGACGAGCAGACACAGGTGTGTCACCGTTTGGGCAAGTTAGCAATATCTCCAATGTGTATTGTTCGCCACGAATGGTCACAAAAGTACGATGAATTGCATGATCGAAACGAAAACAAAGAAATGTACGAAGTAGACAGCAAGACCTATGAAGCCCGTAAGGCTCGTGGATTCGATACAGAAAAGATGTTTGGTTTAAATACAAAATAATATGGAACACTATTACAATGATTCTATGTTTGGTGAAAATTATTTCACCTATCCGCGATTTTACTCTCAAATGGTTAGTCTTTTCCATGACGGTTGCCATTTTGTTGAAGTTGGTTCTTGGAAGGGACGCTCGGCTGCTTTTATGGCAGTAGAAATACACAATTCAGGAAAGAAAATAAAGTTTGATTGTGTCGATACATGGAAGGGCAGCGAGACGGAAGAACAACATCAAAATGATAAATTTGTAAAAACAGATACTCTGTATGAAAAGTTTTTAGAAAATACAAGAAGAGTTAATCATATAATCACTCCCATCAGGAAATCTTCTGTAGAAGCAGCCAAAGATTATGCAGATGCTTCATTAGATTTTGTTTTCATAGATGGAGATCATCGGTATGAATGTGTTCTTGAGGATATAAAGGCGTGGCTACCAAAAATTAAGAATTTAGGTGTGATTGCAGGTCACGATTACGGTTGGTGTACAGATGTCAGGAAAGCAGTTCACGAAGTTTTAGGTATAGGTGAAGGTGGTTATTCTGACTCTTATGAAGAAGGTTATTCTTCTTATGATGATGATTTTGGAGAAGGGTGTTGGGTTTATCAGGTGATAACAGAAAAGGAATAATATGCCAGTACCATCAAGTGAAATTGTAGTAAGCGTTCTTATACTATCAATTCCATCAAGAACCGAGTCTGTATCTGCTCTAGTCAAGAAACTAGAGGGGCAGTTGGGGAATCGTCGGTCTGTTGAAATTCTTGTATTTAGCGACAACCGCTCACAGAGTATTTCTGAAAAGCGTAATGTGCTGCTACAGGCTGCTCGTGGACAATTTGTTTGCTTCTTGGACGATGACGATGGTGTTGCAAACAACTATATTGATTTGATCCTAAAGGCAGCACAAGACAATCCTAATGTAGACTGCATTTCATTCGATCAGTTCTGTTCTCTTGACGGAGAGCCAATGAATGTGTCTTTTGGTGTTGGTAATCCGCATGGGCAGTTGTGGAGAAACGAAGACGGACTGCTAGGAGACATTAAGCGTCCGCCGTATCATATGTGCTTATGGAAGCGTACACTTGCACAGAGCGAAGAGTTCCGCCCCATGTATGGTGCAAACGGACAGTCAACCGAAGACATTGATTGGCTGATGCGGTTGTATCCAAAGGTTCAGACCGAATATCACATTCCTGAACCCATGCACATGTACATCTACAATTCCAAGACTACTGCTTCTATAGTTCCACAAAATCAGCAATGAAAATTTTATTGAACTATGCAAATGGCAAGTTCTTGGAATCGCAATTCAAGAATAGCCAAAGTGGTCTAGCAGCAGGATTTAATGTTGTATATCAGATGGGTAGTTCTGATATTGAAACTTGGTTTAGTATTGCACACCAAGAAATACTCACACAAAAAAGAGGTGCTGGGTATTGGTTGTGGAAACCGTATTTCATCAATAGAATACTACAAAAACTTACGGATTCTGATGTTCTGTTTTATTCTGATTCTGGCTCTTTCTTTATAAGAAGAATGGAGCCAATCTTTCAGGCAGTCTGTGATGATATCCGTGGAGTCATTGGGTTCAGGCTGGCAGGTGGTCATCTTGAAAAACATTACACCAAACGAGATTTGCTTAAATATATGAATATGGACGGTACAGAAAACTCAAACACTCCACAGCGAATGGCTAGTTTCATGTGTTTCAGAGGGACGGATTTTGCTAAGAGTATGGTTGGAGAATATCTTGAACTAGCAAAAACCCCACACCTCATAACAGATACGCCAAATAAAGATGGATGGGATGAACATGGGTTTCAGGGGCACAGACACGACCAATCAATATGGAGCCTGTTGACAAAGAAGTATGATGTTACTATACTGCCAGACCCAACACAATGGGGAGTGCAGCACGGAGAAAACGGAGAAGAACACCAATTCTTGATTCACACGAGAGATCCAAGATGAATATGATGAAGCACCAATTCATTTATCAACATATGGGTCTTGGCGATCATTTGATTTGTAATGGCTTGGTTCGTAGCATCATAAAGAACGATGCAGAATATTTTATGTTTGTAAAACCTCATAATATTGGCTCTGTTTCTTATATGTACAGAGACATATCAAATTTGAAGTTTGTTTCATGCAATGATGGTGAGGCTATATCTTTCATAAACTATAACAAGATAGCAAATCAGGTAATTTTGATTGGTTTTAATTGGGTAGATACCACTAAAAGTTTTGAAGAAAATTTCTACATTCAGCACGGTATACTATTTGAAGAAAAATGGAATTCTTTTCGATGTGAACGAGATAGTGAACTAGAGCAAAAACTATATGATCGTCTCGACATAAATGAGCCGTACATATTCGTTCACGACGACGATAGATTTAAAATAGACAAGAATAAATTGCCATCGGATATCAGAATTGTTTCAGCACAACTCGGAATTACAGATAGCATTTTTTCATACGCTAAAATCATAGAAAATGCCACAGAAGTTCATTGTATAGAAAGTTGTTTTGCATTTATGGTTGACTTGATGGCTCTAAATAATAACTTTTTCATTCATCGTTATGCTAGACCTCTAGTTGGATATGATGCTGTTGATTTATTTGGAAAATATAAAACACCAAAGGAGATATTGACATGAAGGCTGCTGTACTTACGCAGATAAATTGCCCATTAGAAATTAAGGATGTCGAACTGACTGCTCTTAAAGTTGGTCAAGTAAAGGTTCGTATTCTAGTCAGTGGATTGTGTGGAGCACAATTACAAGAAATCGCTGGTTTGAAAGGTAATGAAAAGTTTCTTCCTCATCTTCTCGGACATGAGGGATGTGGAATTGTGGAGGCGGTGGGAGATGGCGTAACACGAGTAAAGGTTGGAGATAAAGTCGTGATGCACTGGCGTGTTGGTGCAGGAATAGAGTCTCCTTTTCCGTCCTATATCCTGAATGGAAAAACTATATCAAGCGGCAAAGTAACAACATTGAGTGAATATTCGATAGTATCGGAAAATAGATTAACCACAGTTCCACCAGACACAGACGAATATTTGTGTGCTTTGTTGGGTTGTGGGCTTACGACTGCTTTGGGTACGATAAACAATGAAATAGACCTGAAGTTTGGTGAAAGCATAATGATTATTGGATGCGGTGGAGTTGGGTTGAACTTGTTACAAGGGGCGAGAATGGCTAGTGCTTTTCCAGTTATAGGAGTGGATTTGTCACAGGAAAAAAGAGAAATTGCAATTTCTGCTGGAGCAACACACTTCATAACAGCAGACCAACTAGCAGATGAAATGAAAAATCAAAAAGTAGATGTTGTGGTTGACACCACTGGAAATGCTGATGCAATAAGCCATGCGTTTGCTTTTCTATCTGACAAAGGAAGATGTGTTTTGGTTGGTCAGCCAAAGCCAGGTCAGAGTGTAAACATACCAAACGCAAACTCTCTGTTTGGTGGAAACGGAAAAACACTAAAGGCTACCCAAGGAGGAAAGACTTCTCCAAATGAAGATATTGCACGATATGTTAGGTTGAACAAGGCTGGATTACTCAACATTCGTAGTATCGTCACTCACGAGTATTCGCTAGCAGACATAAATACTGCGGTAGAGGTTCTTCGTAGTGGTAAGGCTGGAAGAATCATGGTGAGAATGGTATAAAGGATTTATTATCATGGAAAAAGAACAAGCACTAAACGCATATAAAAAGATGTTCCTCATTCGAAGAATTGAGGAGGATCTAGTAAAGCACTATTTTGATAACAAGATAATGAGTTTTGTCCATTTTTATATCGGACAAGAAGCCGTTGCTGTTGGTGTATGTCAAAATCTTGAACTTGGCGATAATGCTTTTGGCAATCACCGATCCCACGGACACTATCTAGCCAAAGGAGGAGATCCGAAGGCTATGGTTGCGGAATTGCTAGGAAGAGCAACTGGTTGTTGTCGTGGAAAAGGCGGATCAATGCACATGATTGATAAGTCTGTAAACTTTATTGGTTCTACCCCTATTTTGGGTAGTGTAGCACCTATATCTGCTGGGTCTGCATTTTCACAAAAACTAATGGGTAGTAATAACATAACCGTTTCTTTCTTTGGGGATGGAGCATCTGAAGAAGGAGTAGTATATGAAACTATAAATTACGCCTCTCTTTTTAGATTGCCTCTTCTTCTTGTAGTTGAAAATAATCTATATTCTGTTATGAGCAAACTAAAGGAGAGAAGAAGTGAAAATCACGATTTAGAAAAAATAGTGAACGGATTTGGTGCTAATTATCTGCGAGCAGATGGAAATGATTTTTTTGATGTTTTTGAAAAGGCTAGTCTTGCTGTACAGAATATAAAAACAAACAAACAACCAGTTGTACTTGAGTGTATAACTTATAGGCATATGGCTCATAGTGCCCCGATATGTGACGATAAAATTGGATACCGAGAGGTAGATACGATTGAAAATCGTCAAAAAAAGGATTCAGTAAAAAATATGAGAGGGTATCTATTAGATCATTATTCAGAGCAAGACATCATCTCTATAGAAAACGAAATCAACCAATCTGTTAGAGATGCTATTGATTTTGCGGTAAACTCTCCCTACCCTGCTCACGAAGAACTTTATAAGGATGTATACCATGAATAAGTTGATGTCATATACTGATGCAATCAGAAACGCTACCGAACAAACAATGGAGCGAGATTCGTCTGTTGTTGTGATGGGTCTTGGAGTTTCATATAAAAATGGTGCAGACGGAACTATGGGGGATCTTAAAGACAGATATCCCAATAGAGTTTTTGATACTCCTGTTTCTGAATTTTGTAATACTGGTGTTGGAGTTGGTGCTGCTATAACTGGATTGAAACCTATCGTCCATCATGCAAGAGTTGAATTTGCTCTGTTTGCAGCCGATCAAATTATAACGCAGGCTGCAAAATGGAACTATATGTTTGGTGGAGGAAATAAAGTTCCTATAGTTTTTAGGCTCGCTGTTGGTAGGCAATGGGGAAATGGCCCTCAACATACCCAAGCACTATACAGTCTTTTTGGGAATGTATCTGGATTAAAGGTAGTAATACCTTCTTCTCCTTACATGGCTAAAGGACTTCTTACCTCTGCCGTCATGGACAACAATCCTGTTGTTTATTTGGAGCCTCGTTGGCTATATGGACTCAAAGAAGAGATACCAGAAGAGTATTATGAGGTTCCTCTTGATAAGGCAAGAATTGTAAGAGATGGTAACGATCTTACGGTTGTGGCTTATGGAGATGGAATAATAGATTGCATTAAGGCACACGATATACTAAAAGAAAAATTCGGAGTATGTATTGAGATAGTTGATGTGGTGTCGATCAATCCTATCGACTACAATACAATATTTGACTCTATAAAAAAGACTGGTAGAATCTTATGTGTCGATACGACTAATGCTTCTTTTAATGTTGGTAACGAGATAATATCAAAAGTTTGTAGAACATTATTTTCTGACATGAAATGTGCTCCTAATGCAATAAGCACTCCAGATGTTCCTTGTCCAACATCTACATCTCTTACAGAAATTTACTATCCAACCAAGGTTGATATCGTAAATAAAGTATTGACGATTTTGGGTATGGGAAGTTATACCGAGCAACTGTCTTTCGAAGACATACACATTCTTCCAAAAGTAACGGTAACAACATGAAAGACATACTAGTAATAGGCGATAGTTGCCGAGACATATTTGTTTACTGTGATGCTGTCAGATTGGCTCCTGATTTTCCTGTTCCTGTTCTGAACATAGTTAATCAAACAGAAAACCCTGGAATGGCAGCAAATGTTCAGCGTAATATAATGAGATACAAAAACTGTGATTTGCTGACAAACCACAATTGGTTAAATATAACCAAGACCAGATATGTCCACCAAAATACTAATCATATGTTCATGCGAGTCGATAGTCTTTCTACAACATCAGAAATCAATCTAGACGATCTTGAATTAGACTATAAATTGGTTGTTGTGTCTGACTACAACAAAGGGTTTCTATCTGAAAGAGATATTACTCACATATGTGAACAACATCCCTGTGTTTTCTTGGACACAAAGAAAGTTCTAGGTGGATGGGCATCTGAAGCCAAATACATCAAAATAAACGACTACGAATACAAAAATTCTAAACCATTCCTAACAAAAAAATTGGAATCAAAAATAATTCACACTATTGGTGGAGACGGTTGCGAATTTCAAGGAAAAAGATATCCAGTAAACCGTTCAGAAGTAAAAGATACATCGGGTGCGGGAGATAGTTTTATGGCTGCTCTATGTGTCAAATTTCTAGAAACTCAAGACATATACGAATCTATAAAGTTTGCTAACTGTTGTGCATCAGAAGTCGTAAAGCATCGTGGTGTCACAATCATAGGATAAGGATAACATATACCATGTTGGTTTTTGATATAGGATACAATCACGGTAATTTTTCTAAAGAGATATTGAAACTATATCCTTCTGCAAAAATTATAGGCGTTGAGGGGCATCCTGCTTACGAACAATTATATCATACAAATCCAGATACAAGAATTGAATTTGTTAGTGGTGTAGTTTCTGATGTGCAGGATACTAATATTTCTTTCTTTATTTGTGATTCAAATCCTGGAATAAATTCTATAAACCCTAGATGGATGAATTCTATTCGTCACAATCATTTCTTTAATCTAACCAAAAGAGAAATGATGGTTAGATCGTATACCCTAGATCAACTTATTTTAAAATATGGAAAACCAAACATCATAAAATTGGATATAGAAGGAGCAGAATTGTCTGCCCTTAGAGGACTCACAAACAAAAGCGATATTTTACTCTTCGAATGGTGTGAAGAATTATTCGATGATGCGGTAAAATGCGTCGAAAGACTTCAAACTCTAGGATATACTGTGTTTGCTAACGATCATCATTGGGAAGGTGCCACAGATAAAGTTATTGAGTACAATACTAATCTGCAATACTATCCTTGGGATATGTTAAAAACTCAAATTGACATAGATCCTCATAGAAAAAAGCGATGGGGAATGATTTATGCTATGTAATATTCTATATTACCAGAGAAATTAATATGAAAGCACTAGTAACAGGTGGTGCGGGATTCATAGGATCAAATCTAGTTGATCGTCTCATAGAAGACGGTCATTCTGTTGTTGTGATTGATAATGAATCAGCCGCATCTAATGAAAAGTTTTATTGGAATCCAAAAGCATACAATGTTAATGCTGATGTGTGCTCATACGATCACACACGAAAATTGTATGATGGTGTTGACTGTGTTTTCCATCTAGCGGCAGAATCTAGAATCCCACAATGTATTGAAGATCCCTTGAAAGCCATTAGGACTAATGTGCTTGGTACAGGAATGGTTCTTCAATGTGCAAGAGAAGCAGGAGTACAGCGTGTAGTGTATTCGTCTACTTCTTCTGCTTATGGTTTAAAAAATCAACCACCTCTCACAGAAACCATGTCTGTGGATTGCTTGAATCCCTATTCTGCAACTAAAGTGTCTGGAGAAGCACTTTGTAAAATGTATTCAGACCTTTTTGGATTGCAGACTGTTGTTTTCAGATACTTTAATGTTTACGGAGAAAGACAGCCTGTACGCGGGCAATACGCAACCGTAACTGGAATTTTTATCAGGCAGAACAGAGCAGCAGAGCCATTAACCATTGTTGGAGACGGAGAACAGAGACGAGATTTTGTTTATGTTGGCGATGTGGTTGACGCAAATATTTTGGCTTCAAATTTTTATGCTCCCGCAGAATACGAATGGGGACAGGTGTATAATATTGGTACTGGAAAAAACTATTCCGTGAATGAAGTTGCGTCCATGATTAGTTCTAATTTCTTATACATTCCTCCAAGAGACGGCGAAGCAAGGGTTACTCTTTCTGATTCATCAAAAGCAAATAAAGAACTTGGATGGATTCCCAAAGTTTGTCTTGAAGACTGGATTGCACAGCATAAATAAGCGTACAAGGAGAACCGTGAATGTCTACAGTATGCCTCTCAATGATTGTCAAAAACGAAACGCACATTATCCACGAGTGCTTGGATTCCATATACAAGTACATTGACTATTGGGTAATTGTGGACACTGGTTCCACTGACGGAACACAGGAACTCATTAAAAAGTACTTTGCCGAAAAGGGAATCCCAGGTGAACTGATTGAGAAGCCTTGGGTCAGTTTCGGTCACAACCGCACCGAAGCCCTAGCCCTGTGTGACGGTAAGGCAGACTACTCATGGATGATTGATGCAGACGACAAGATTGTTGGCGACTTCAAGTTCCCCAACGGCAAGAACATGACTGCTGACGGTTACGCCCTGAAGTGTGGACGCGACCAGTGTATTTGGTGGCGAAACCAAATCTTCAAGACTGGTATTGGTTGGAAGTACATAGGCGTTCTGCACGAGTACGCACATTGTGACAAGCAGCCTCTACACCAAGAAAAGATTGAAGGCGACTACCACCTAGAGGCTCGTACTCTTGGTGCTCGTAATGTGAATGTTACACAGGTAGAGAAGTACTCCAAGGACGCTGAAACTCTGCTAGAGGCACTCAAGACTGAACCCAACAACTCGCGGTATCAGTTCTACCTAGCCCAATCGTATTTTGATTCACAGCAGTGGGACAAGGCAACCGAAGCGTACTACAAGCGTGTGGAAATGGGTGGTTGGGAAGAAGAGTGCTACTACTCCCTGTTCCGTGTGGCTCTGATTGCTATGGCACAGGAAAAAGAGTGGCCCATAATTCAACAGAAGTTGCTTGACGCTTACGACTACCGCCCGTGCCGTGCAGAACCTCTCCATGCCATTGCACGAAGCCTGCGAATGATGGGCAGACCCCGTGCGGCTTATATGTTTGCCAAGGAAGCCGCCCAAATTCCGTATCCACAGCACGACATCTTATTCATAGACACGAATGTGTACAAGTGGATGGCTTTGGATGAATTGGGTGCTACATCATTCTACACCCACGATTACAAGAACGGGTACACTGCCTGTGAAATACTGCTCAAACAAAACCGCCTCCCGCCTTCAGAGGTGGAGCGGGTACAGAAGAACTACGAAGCGTATAGGGGCAAACTAGCAGAAATGCAGCAGATGCAGGCTCAAATGCAGGCACAGCAGCAAGCAGCACAACAAACCGCACAGCCACCAAAACAGCAATCCAAGTCTACCTACATACCTCCTAGAGCGGCTCGCTTCAAGGAGAGAAAGTAAATGGCATCAGCAAACTACGATATTTACGCCAAACAGGACGAAACTCTGAACTTCCATGTGGAGTATTACAACACCGCTGGAAACGCTATTGATTTGACTGGATATACCGCACGGTTTCAGGTGCGTCCCAATCTTGGCAGTATTTACAAGTACTTGGATGCCACCGTAAGTGGTGTGACTGGTGGTGGAATAACAGGTGATTTTTTAGAAGGTGCTACTCTCCGAAACGGTATCACATGGGTGTCTCAAGGTGTTGCAGGCACAGGCGGCATCTACCTGAATCGTGGAGAAACAGGTGGAGTGTTTACTGGCGGCATTCGTCTAAACATAGACTACACCACAATGGGCAAGGTTCCTGTGGGCACATGGGTATACGGATTTGATCTGCTTCAGGGTGCCACCGTGAATGAACTGCTGACTGGTCGTTTTGTGGTTAGCGACAAAGTGGTGCGATGAACAAATTAAAAATAAAAGAGCAGTCGTATCAGATAACCGCAAACATTGACGAGCGGATCAAGACATCAAAAAATAAACTACTAGTTAAAAAGCCAAACATCATAACCATTCGCCCCAAGCCTAATGGTATAGTACTAAATCAACTAAAAGATGTGGATGTGTACAAGCAAGACAACGGATCAGCAATACTTTTGAAAAAAGCAGACGGAACTGCGGTTTACAAGCAGTACCCTTGACATCGTGACTTTTTCGTGTAAACTCCCAACAGGAGATTCATCATGTACCATACTGTGCAGACACTAGGCGTTTACGCCATTCCCAATACCAATCCAACGCTTCCCAAGTTCGCAACCGAAGGCTCTGCGTGTTTTGATATCCACGCACGGCTACACACAGACCATGTGGTGTACTACGACGGCAACACAGGCACCGCTGAAAGCAAGAAGGTGGACACCACTAACGGACAGAGGAAATTATGGGTATTCCCAGGTCAGCGTGTACTGATTCCCACAGGCATCATTCTAGACATTCCACAGGGCTACTCTGTTCGGCTCCACGCTCGCAGCGGGCTAGCCTTGAAGAACGGGCTGGTGCTGACCAATGCTGAAGGCGTGATTGACCACGACTACACACAAGAACTGCTAGTCATGGTGAGCAACACCAGCACGGCAAACGGAACAAACGGAATTCTGCTAACCGACAACATGCGGCTGTGTCAGGGTGAGTTGGTACAGAACATTCCCACAACCATTCAATGGTGCGTGGACGCACCTGTTCGTGAAACCCGTAATGGTGGATTTGGTTCCACAGGAGTAGGTGTATGACCCGAGACGAACTACTACAATTTCATGCAGAACTGTGCAAGGCTGCTCGTGACCTAATGAGTCTCAAGAACCGTGACTACGCAGGCAAGGACGGGCTTGAGCCGTTTGCCAACTTTACCCGCGTGGAAGCAATGGGCATCTGTAAGACCGAACAAGGCTTCATGGTGCGTCTCACCGACAAGATGAGCCGCCTGTCGTCTTTCATCCACGCAGGCAAGATGAATGTGCAGGACGAGTCGTTCATGGACACCTGTGTGGATGTGATAAATTACATGGTGCTGCTGGCTGCGTACTTGAAAGACAAGAACTCCAAGAGTAATTAAGGATAACCGTGCTTAACATAAACATACCACATTTTTATTGCTACATGAGAAAAGAGCATATGTACCAACACAAGCATCACATTGGTGAATTTGTGAAGGTTACTGCTTTTGCTGCCCAATCAAATCCCGACAGGGCACTACTGTTTCATGTTCTAACCGATGATGGGCTTGTCCGAAGCAGAGTTCCCATTCACATGTTGTGTCACAAACAAACCGCACCACAAATGCCGTTGGACTACTTGCAGTTGTGGGACTGTTTTTCTGTGAACTGCACAGCGGTTGTTTACGATTATCTTAAAGCCTCAAGGGTGAAAACAGTTTTGAAAGATAAACAAGAACTGTGGGGCGAATACATGATGTCTTTTGATTGGTACGGCAATCCGTACAGCGATGAACCAACACAGTACAAGTGTTTACACATGTTACGGTTGGACAACGGCTGCTACACGCTACAACCAAATAATAGAATATTTTGGAAACACATGTCGTTTGTTACTACTCCTTTCCCCACAAATCCAGACTTTAAAGTTGACGATAAAGTGTTCCGATGCGAAGCCGCCAGTGACCGTTGGGTGATTGAGGGAGACGATGACTCGTACTATTACGATTTAAAAAATGAAAACGCCAATTATAATAATCAAAGGTCGCAATAACGGCTTGACACAAATATAGAGTGGTGTATACTGTGGGCATGATTCGCCATCTCGGCTACGCATGCCAAAACCTGTCCCTCATGGAAGGGCGTAAACCCAAAGATCGGTACTTTACCGACCGAACTTTGCGTATGGATCGCTTTACCCTGCAACGAGCAGGAGAACTAGCCGCTCGCAATGCCGCAGACCTTTTGCCCATCCTGAAGTGGAATGTGGAAAATGGAATTCGGTTCTTCCGCATTGGGAGCGGTGTGTTCCCGTTCATGGATCACCCCACGCTAAAGTATACCCTGCACGACATTCCACTTGAGCACTACCAAAGCGTGGTGGCAAGTCTGTCTGCTGCGGGGCAGTACGCCAAAGCCAACGGCATGCGGCTGTCGTGCCATCCTGGCCCGTACACCTGTTTGGGTTCGCCTGACCACGCGATTGCAGACAAGAGTGTGTTGTGTTTGGAAATGCACTCGTTGCTAGCCGACCTGTTGGGTTACGGTGACGAGTTTGCCATCAATATCCATGTGGGTGGCGTGTACGACGGCAAGAGTGAAACCGCTAAACGCTTTGCCCAACGCTACGAGGCGTTGGCTACACGCATTCGTGCTCGCCTAACGGTGGAGAACGACGACAAGCCGTCCATGTGGAGCATGAGTGATCTGTACGAAACCCTTGCGTCTCGGTGTGCGGGACTCAAACTGGTTTTGGATATTCATCACCACCGCTTCTGCCAGCGGGAAACCCTTGAGGCTGCTGCCAATATGGCATTCAGTACTTGGGACGGGTTCTGTGAAATTCCTAAAGTCCACTACTCGGAATCTGCGGACGGCAAGCGTCCCCAAGCACACTCGGACTACATAAAGGGAGAGATACCGCTTCTTGACACCGTGCGTGAATACGATGTCATGCTTGAAGCCAAAGCAAAGGATTTGGCTCTTCTTGAATACCGTGAAAGGGTTCTCGCGTGATTACTGCTGTAATTATGACTGCTGTTTTGAGTGTTCCGCCTACTGTTCCCACCGACCGCCTGTTGGATGCCATGTACACCGTGGAGTCCTCGCGTGGCAAGGTACTGGTTGGTGATGGTGGAAAGGCAATTGGCCCGTATCAGATTTGGTACAAGTATTGGAAGGACGCTGTGGAGTACGATCCGTCTATTGGTGGCGTGTACCGCGACTGTATGGACAAGGCGTACTCTGAACGGATTGTGTGGGCGTATTGGTGTCGCTACGCTCCGAAGGGTGCAACGGTGCAGGACTTGGCTCGTATCCACAACGGTGGTGGTTCGCGTGGACACTTGAACCCGAACACAATCAAGTACTGGAACAAAATTCAAAAAGAACTTCATAAGAAGTAATAATCCGTATCCAAAAGAAATGGAAAAGTGATATGTTCAATAAGAAAAAATGGCGAGAGGATAACAAAGAAAAACTAAAAGCCCAAAAAGCGGAATACTATCAAGCAAACAGAGATAAAATTTTGGCTAGAGTAAAGAAGTGGTCAAAAAAGAACAGAAAGCAGAAGTTAGCGTTACAAAAGGCTTGGTATCGGGCTAACAAAGAAAAACAAGCAAAAGAAAGCAAAGAGAGATACGAAGCCAACAAGACCGATATTTTGGCTAAACAAAAAAAATACTACGAAAAGAACAAAAAGAGAATATCAAAACGAGGCAGGGAATACTATCAAAAAAATAAGTCTTTGATTTCCATAAAGAAAAAAGCATACAGACAAGCCAACAAAGAAAAACTAAAAGCCCAAAAAGCGGAATACTATCTGAAAAATAGAGAAACTCTGCTACAAAAAGGCAAAATAATCCTAAAGAAGTGGAAAGAAAAAAATAGAGAGTGGGTAAAGATCAGGGATAAGAAATATCGCTTGGCTAACATAGAAAGAATACGAGAAAAAAACAAAGAGTATAAGAAAAATAATCCAGAAAAAATTATAATGAAAGGTAGAAAGCGTCGTGCCGTTCAAAAAATGGCATCGGTTGTTCTTACAGATAAAGAAAACCAAATGATGGAACAGTTGGAACTCACTCGTGTAGCCCTTCAAAAAGAAACAGGAAAAAGGTATCATCTTGACCATGTTTTGCCGTTGGCTCATGGTGGTATTCACCATCCCTGTAACATTAGAATATTGGAAAGCATTGAAAATATTTCAAAAGCCGCCTCTATTCTCCCTGAATCTGTTGCACTTGCACCAGAGCACTTCCGACTGTATAGTGAGCGAATCAGCCTCAAGCGGGCACACCAATTTGTTCGGCAACTAGCCAATGGGCTTGGAATTACAACAAAAGAACTGAAAACTCTTATGGAAAATAAGCCACAAAAAAATAAAACTAAACCCACACTAGAGGATTTTTTAACATGAGCAAACCATTCGGATATTCGTACTACTTGGACATGTACAGTTGTCGCGTTGGAGCAGCCGATGACTTGGAACTCCACTACCGCTTTCTTGAGCGAGTTGTAGACAAGATTGGCATGACCCGTATGAGCCAACCTGTGGTGATGCACGGGCCAACCAACCACGGCACAGAACTGTATCCCGACAAGGCAGGGGTGAGCGGTTGGGTTCCACTCATTGAGAGCGGCATCCAAATCCACTCAATGGAACCAAAGCGATTTATTACGCTTGATGTGTACTCGTGCAACAAGTTTGACAAGGGTATCATCTTGGAGTATGCTAGAGAGTGCTTTGGCTTTGAGCAGCACGAAGAGCAATTCTTTACTCGTGGAACCAAGTACGGAGACATTGGATGAACACACACCGCATCATTCTTGGCGACTGCATTGAGGGCATGAAGACGCTGCCTGACGGCTGCGTTCAAACCATTATTACTTCACCCCCGTACTACGGGCTGCGTGACTACGAAACTGCAAATTGGGAAGGCGGTGATCCTGATTGCGACCATGTTGCAGACTCCACAAAGACCAAGAAGTTTGGTAATTCCGAATTCAACAAGAACAGACCAAGCCGCGAAGCCACCAAGACGAGTGGATACTATTTCAAGGATGTGTGCGGCAAGTGTGGTGCACGGTGTGTTGACTCGCAGATTGGCTGTGAAGAAACACCCGACGAGTATGTACAGAAAATGGTGGAGGTGTTCCGCGAGGCTCGTCGCATTCTGCGTGATGACGGTACTCTATGGCTAAACTTGGGCGACTCGTATGCCACCACAAGCGGAGGCATGGAGCAGTTGCGTAAGATGGGTGCAGCCACCCCTGCATACGGCAAGATCAAGTACGCTGAAGGCTACAAGGGTGCTAGCCAAAAGGGCAAAGCAGGAGCCAAGCGTAGCGGACTCAAGCACAAGGACTTGATTGGTATTCCTTGGAGAGTCGCACTTGCTCTACAGGCTGACGGGTGGTATCTGCGTCAAGACATTATATGGCACAAGCCCAACCCCATGCCCGAGAGTGTAGCCGACCGCTGCACCAAGTCACATGAATACATTTTCATGTTGACCAAGAAGCCCAAGTACTACTACGACCACGAGGCTATCAAGGAAGACGCTGTGGGCAAGCCTCATGCCCCTGGCAACAAAAACCGCACACAACCCGAAGACAAGGGTGCTCGTGATCCTGCACTAGAACCTGATCGTGTGTGGGGGGCAGACGGCAAGCGAAACAAGCGTTCGGTGTGGACGGTGACTACCAAGGCGTACAAGGGTGCACACTTTGCCACTTACCCAAAGGACTTGATCTTGCCGTGTGTGTTGGCAGGATGCCCTGTGGGTGGCACGGTGTTTGATCCGTTCACAGGCAGCGGCACAACTGCTGTGGTGGCATTGACCAACGGACGGCACTATATCGGCACAGAACTAAATCCTGAATATGTGAAACTGGCAGAAGCACGAATTGCTGAAGAAGTGCCTAATACTTTAGAAGGAGCGTTACAGTGAAAAAGAAACTAAAGCCAATCGGAAAATGGGTACTGGTCGCAACCAAACTGGGTGGACAAAAAACCACCGAGGCAGGAATCATTTATACCGAAAAGGTTACTTGTAAAATGGTTTGGGGTCAAGTTGTGGATATTGGTCCCGATCTGACCGAAGACATTAAAATAGGCGACAAGGTGATGTGGGACTTGACAAAGAACCTTGGTCGCGGGTATGATGGCAAGGACTTGGTGCATCAGGACTGGATCGCAATGGTGGAGAGATAATGGACTTCTATACAAGCGTTGATCTTCGTGGCAAGAATGTGCTGTATCGCGGATGGCGAAACGGGTGTCGTGTACACGAAGCCATTCCGTTCTGCCCAACGCTGTATATCAAGTCCAAGCAGCCCACAGGACTAACAACCATTTACGGCAACCCTGTGGAAGCCATTGATTTTGAAAGCGTCCACGAGGCTCGTGAGTTCCTTGAGAAGTACAAGGATGTAAGCAATTTTGATGTGTACGGCAACACAAGTTTCGTGTACCAGTACTTGTACAGGGAGTTTCCACACGAAGTGGAGTACGATTTTTCCCGTCTGCGTGTAGCCTTCTTGGACATTGAGACTTCGTGTGACGGCGGATTCCCGTCTGTGGATTCGCCCACCGAACGCATCATTGCCATCACGCTGACTGTGGGCAAAAACACCTATGTGCTTGGGCTTGGCGACTTTGCATTGGAAGGCGTGGAAGCAGAGTGCTTTGCAGACGAAGAAAGCCTGCTGCGACGATTCGTGGAGATTTGGAAGCACGAAGACCCTGACATTGTGACAGGATGGAACATCCGATTCTTTGATATTCCGTACTTGGTGGCTCGCATGAATTGGATTGCCGACGAGTGGGGCAATGCCCTGTCACCGTGGGGGCGGTTGCGTGAAATGGTTGTGAACCGAATGGGACGCGACCAAAAGGTGTTTACCATTGGTGGCATTTCCACTCTTGACTATTTGGAACTGTACATGAAGTTCACCTATGTCAAGCAGGAGTCGTACTCCCTGAACCATGTGTGTTCGGTTGAGTTGGGCGAGGAAAAGGTTTCGTATAGCGAGTACGATACCCTTCAGGAGTTCTACACACAGAACTTTCAAAAGTTCATGGAGTACAACTACAAGGATGTGGAACTGGTTGCCAAACTGGAAGAGAAACTAAAACTGCTTGATCTTGCTGTAGCCCTTGCGTATTCTGCTCGTGTAAACTTTGAGGATGTGTTTTCCCAAGTCCGTACATGGGATGCCATTATTCACCATCACCTGATGAGCAAGGGCATGGTGGTTCCGCAGAAGCGTGAAGCAGAAAAGAAGGAGCAGTACGCGGGTGCGTATGTGAAAGACCCCCTTGTGGGAATGCACGATTGGGTGGTGAGTTTTGACTTGAACTCCCTGTATCCCCACCTTATCATGCAGTACAATATTTCACCTGAAACCAAAGACCCAAATCCTATTTGGGGACGAAACAACATTAGCCCTGACTCTATTCTGTCACGAAACAGAGGGGAACCTGTAAAAACCCTGATTGATCCTGCTGAATACTTGAATGATGCCAAGACCAATAATCTGTCGGTTGCGGCAAACGGCGTAGCGTTCCGCAAGGATCGTCACGGCTTCCTGCCTGAACTCATGGAAACCATGTACGAAGAACGCAAGCGGTACAAGGGACTCATGTTGGGCAAGCAGAAGGAATTGGAAGCACTCCCGCCTGATGCTCCTGCAAGCCAACGCAAAGCCATTGAGTACGAGATTTCCAAGTACAAGAACTTTCAGATGGTGCGAAAGATTCAGTTGAACTCCGCATACGGAGCAATCGGAAACGAGTACTTCCGTTTCTTTGATGTGGGGCTTGCAGAGGCTATTACCCTGTCGGGGCAGTTGAGCATTCAATGGATTGGCGAAGCACTCAATCGGCATCTAAACAAACTGTTCAAGACCACAGGCGAAGACTATGTGATTGCCAGCGATACCGATTCCGTGTATCTGAAACTTGGTCAAGCGGTGCGACAAGGCTTCAAGACCACGCCTGAACCCGAAAAGGTTGTGCCGTTCTTGG
>Ga0207942_1000159_pt1 | contig 18366 bp, 22 predicted proteins | sample LakMenEpi12Oct12_FD_150687 | JGI IMG/M metagenome (GOLD analysis project Ga0207942, IMG submission 150687) | Freshwater microbial communities from Lake Mendota, WI - 12OCT2012 deep hole epilimnion (SPAdes) | ecosystem: Environmental > Aquatic > Freshwater > Lake > Epilimnion/Euphotic zone ... | reverse complement strand
GAAATCAACTTTTTAGAATTGGTGCGGTAGTTGGAGAATCAATGAAACGTAATGTTGAATATTACATCCCAAAAGAATGGGATCACTGCGATTTGTTTCCCAATTTAAAAAATAAAATATCAGTAAATGATATTAAACATAATGTATCATCAACACACCAAGAACCATCATTTGCATATCACGACATACCTAGCAATTCAGGTCTTTTGGAAATAAATGGATTTTTCCAATCGTGGAAATATCTTGAGGGATTTGAAAATGAGGTAATTGAAGAATTATCTTTTTCTAAAGAAAGGATTGATAAAGCATTATCTAAAATGTCCAAAGACACAATAAAATTATGTGTTCATGTTAGGTGGGGAGATGTATATGATAGAAAAACTGGTGGTGGTCATAAGGGTTTTGAAAAGTGGCACCCAACAATGTCACTTAACTATTATGAAAATGCAATAAATTTTATTTTAAATGAAACTAAAATTGATGAAATTTTAATTTTTACAGATAACGAAGACACCAAAGATTTTATTTTTGGTAAGTTTGAAAAATTTGGAGTTACAGTTGTCTATTTTGATTACGACAGCGACTATATAACAGATTTCGTATCACAAAGTTTATGTCAACATTTTGTTATTGCAAATAGTACATTTTCTTGGTGGTCATCATTTTTAAGTAAAAATAAAAATAAGATAGTTTGTTGTCCTAAAGAAGAAGATTGGTTTGGTTCGGCATACACTCAACACGATAGGAGTGCGTTATTACCAATAACTTGGAAAAGAATTAATCAATAAGAAATATGGAAAATGTTTTAACCCCACAAGAAATGTGGGAAAGAGATAGAGGAGATGAAATTAAAATTATTGATTATCCGTTAGATTCTAATTCCCAAGTAATTGAACTTGGTGGATTTACTGGAGTATGGTCTAAAAAAATTATTGATAAGTTTAATCCAAACTTAATTATTGTGGAACCAGTCCCTAATTTTGTTTATGAGTTAACACGTAATTTTGGTGAAAATCCAAAAGTTAACATTGAAGGAGTTGCAATATCAACATCAAATAAAAAAATAAACTTGTATGTTAATGGGTGTGCAACTTCAGAAACAATTGAAGTTTCAAAAAGAAAAATTAGTGTTGATTCGTACGACATTGGTTATTTTATATCCAAATATAATTTAAATAAAATTGACTTAATTCAAATTAACATTGAATGTGAAGAATATCCATTACTTTTAAATTGGATTGAGACAGGATTTTTAAAAAATGTAAAATACCTACAAATACAATTTCATACCTTTTGTGAAAATTATGAAGAAAACTATGAAAAAATATTTGAGGGATTAAAAGGAAATGGATTTGAAATCAATTATAAATATGACTTTGTTTGGGAGTCTTGGGTAAACAAAAATATATGAATTTAGATAAAAATATAATAGATGTTATTGAGAATTGGAATTTGTCATACACTGTTGGTAATTCATTGTTTCACATTTTAAATTCAAAAAATAAAGATTTTAATGATTTGGAAGAATTAAAAAAAGCTTCTTGGTTTTTAAATAAAAAAATAGATTCTTTAGAAAATTTACCCCCAAGTAAGACTAAATTTAATAAAATTAAATTAGATGATATAGATTTTAAATGTATTAATCTAAAAAAAAGAAATGATAGAAGGGATTGGATTAACTCTCATTTACCAAAGTTTAATATAAACTATGAATTTTTTGACGCAATTGTTGATGATAATGAATATGATGTTAATTTTCCAAAGGCTTACAGTAAAGGTCAAAAGGGTTGTTTTCTTTCACACTATAAATTACTTAAAACACATGACAGTAATAAAATTTTAGGTATATTTGAAGATGATGTTGAATTATGTGAAGATTTTTTGGACAGGTTTAAGTATATTGAAGACAACTTTAATTTAGATTGGGATATATTCTTTTTATCATCGTACTACCATTTGAATGAACATAAAGATAGATGGAACCCTTCAGGTGATTTTGAATTAACTGATACAAAATATATCCACAGAGTTTATGGCGCATTTACAACACATGCTTATTTGGTTAACCCAAAATCAATTGATAAAATTTTAAAATTGATTGATGAAAACATTGCCGACACTTATGCAATTGACCATGTGTATTGCTCCAAAATTGAAAGTAAGTTAAATTGTTATTCTTTTACTCCAGGAATGGCAAACCAAAGGGTTAGTCATAGCGATATTGATGGTAGTAATAAAGACCCTAACGAATTTAAATTAATTGTTGGTGAACACTATTACGTGAATAACCTTAAAGATTTTGATTATGAAAAATATTTTGAAAAATATATTTCAGAAAGAGATTCTAAAAAAATTAAATCTAAAATTTTTGATAAAACAAAAATTAAACAAGATGATTTTGACTACGACAAATATTTTGAAAAAATAAATAATAAGATATCAACAAGTATAAACAGATATGAATTTAAAAATAGTTATAATCTAAATTACGTAATATATAACTACGATTATTTTACAAATCTTTATTACCAAAAAACTAATGTTGTAAATGAGGAATATAAAGAATATAGTAAATTACAAGAGTTAATAAGTTTGGTAGATAAATCAAAAATTATTATTGATATTGGTGCAAATTGTGGTTTATTTAGTATTCCATCTTCACTAAATGGATATGAAGTTTATGCCTTTGAACCTGTACGAATGAATATAAAATTGTTAGAATTAGGAAGAGAAGAAAACAAATGTAATAATTTTAATATTGTAAATATGGGAGTTTCTAATAAAACAAAAAAAGAAACAATCTACATACCATATTGTTCAGACAACACATCTTTTAATAAAGATGTTGCAATAAGTAATATGTCATTTAGTAAAAATTATATTGAAGAAACAGTTAATTGCACCACGTTTGATGATTGGATTAAAAAAAATAAAAATCTTAATATTGGATTTATTAAAATTGACGTTCAAGGATTTGAAAAAGAAGTGTTGGAGGGCATGACAGGATTTCTTAAAAATTGTAACGATGTTTACATTTATCTTGAATGGGATAAAAACTTAACAGAAAATAATGGGAATTCTTTAGGTGACATGGAAACTATTCTTATTGAGAATAATTTTGAAGTGAGAGAAACTTTAGAAAACGATAAACTTTTTTATAAAAAATAAAATGATAACAGAAACAGGATATTGGACATCAGATGACACAGAAGCAATCCATGTGCATGACCCAAGCTTAGCAAATTGGATTTTAAATTACCTACAGGATGATAAGGATAAACAATTAATTGATTTTGGATGTGGTTTTGGGGATTATCTTAAAAATTTACATAACAATGGATTCACAAACTTACACGGATTTGAAGGTGAGGTTAGAAAGGGAAGTCTAAAATTTATTAAAAATTGGGATTTGTCAAACCCAATAAAAAACTATAAAAATTATGACAATTTAAAAAATAACGCATACAACACAATTTGTTTAGAAGTTGGTGAACATATACCAAAGCAATATGAATCAATTTTTTTAGATAACATTACATCACTCACTACAAATAAAATAATATTGTCTTGGGCCATCATTGGTCAATTAGGTGATGGTCATGTTAATTGTATGAATAATGATGAAGTTATTTTAAAAATGAATGATTTAGGTTTTGACTACTTGGAAAATGATAGTATGAGTGCACGTAATTCAGTTTCACCTGCAATTGCATCTTGGTTTCTAAAAACCATAATGATTTTTAAAAAAAAATAACTATGATTACAATACCTGTTAGTGTTGGAGAATTAATTGACAAATTATCAATCCTTCACGTTAAAAAAATAAAAATAACTAACCTTGAAAAATTGGTGTACGTTAATAAAGAATTTGAATTATTATATAACTTCTCTTCAGATTATTTAAACGATGAAGAAATAACAAAATTATACCACGAGTTAGTTGATACTAATTCAAAACTATGGGAGATTGAAGATATGTTAAGAATTATTGAAACTGAAAAAATTTTTAATTCAAAGTTTATTGAACTTTCAAGAAATGTATATCACACAAATGATAAAAGATTCAAATTAAAAAATGAAATAAACGAAAGAACTTCTTCTGAAATTAGAGAAGTTAAAGAATACGTAGAATATTAATTATGAAAAAAATATTAATTCTTGGTGGCGGCGGATTTATAGGTGGTCACTTGGCAAAAAAATTAAAAGATGAAGGTAACTACGTAAGAGTAGTCGACATAAAAAGTCACGAATATTTTACACCTGAAGAAATGTGTAATGAATTTTTAACTTACGATTTACGTGACCCAAAAAATGTGGAAGCAGTTATTAGAGTAGAAACTTACGAAAATAAAATTATACCATTTTCATATCTCAAACAACCTTATTCCGAAGTAACTTCGTTTGACGAAGTTTATCAACTTGCAGCAGATATGGGTGGTGCAGGATATATTTTTACAGGAGAACACGATGCGGATGTTATGCATAACTCGGCGATGATTAACTTAAATGTTGCTAAAGAATGTGTCGAACAAGGAGTTAAAAAAGTATTTTACTCGTCATCGGCATGTATGTATCCTGAACATAATCAGTTAGACCCTAACAATCCAAATTGTGAAGAATATTCTGCTTATCCCGCAAACCCAGATTCCGAATATGGATGGGAAAAATTATTTTCGGAAAGATTATTTTTATCATTTCATAGAAACTATGGATTAAATGTTAGAATTGCAAGATTTCATAACATTTTTGGACCAATGGGAACTTGGAAGGGTGGTAAAGAAAAATCGCCAGCAGCGATGTGTAGAAAAGCTGCCGAAACACCTGATGGTGGTGAGATTGAAGTTTGGGGTAGTGGTGTGCAAACACGTTCATTCTTATACGTTGATGAGTGCGTTGAAGCGGTGTTAAGATTAATGGATTCAGAATTATCAAAACCAGTTAATATTGGTAGTGAAGAAATGGTGACAATCAATCAACTTGCAAGTATGGCAATTGCTATTTCAGGTAAAGACATAAAAATTAAAAATATAGAAGGAGAAGAATTTTTTAATAAATACGGATTTAAATGCCCTTTAGGCGTTAAAGGAAGAAATTCAGATAATAGATTATATAAAAGTGCAATTGGTTGGGAAGTAAATCAACCCTTGTCCATCGGTCTTAAAAAAACATATGAATGGATTAAATCTCAAGTTGATAACTTATAAAAAAAACAAATTTAAATGGCAAATACAAGACAAAAAAAATCACCAGTACCCACTCCTTCAATGGAAGAAGGTCACAATAAAACAAGAAAAGAAGTAATCTGTTCAATATTAAAAAAGAAAACCAAAGAAAAATTTCTAACTCAAACACAAAAAAGATACTACGATACATTAACCTCAAGTGAAGTTACGGTATGTTCAGGTCCAGCAGGGGTAGGTAAAAGTTATATTACTATGAAAGCAGCAATTGATTTACTTGCTGATCCAAACACACCTTATGAAAAGATTATTATAGTAAGACCTGCAGTTGAGGCTGAAGAAAAATTAGGTAGTTTACCTGGTAATGTTGAAGAAAAATTAGACCCTTATATTTTCCCGTCTTATTATTTGTTAAATAAAATTGTAGGAAAAGAAATTAGAGAAAAATTAAAAGAACTTGAAATTGTTGAGGTGTTTGCATTGGCGTTTATGAGAGGTATGAATATTGATAACTCAATTTTAATTTTTGAAGAGGGTCAAAACGCAACACCAAGTCAAATGAAATTACTATTGACAAGAATTGGGTTTAATAGTAAATTCTTTATATCTGGCGATGTTGAGCAATCAGATAGATACAAAAATAAAACTCACAGTGGATTATGGGATGCAATTGAAAAATTTAGAGACGACAAATATATTTCAACATTTGAATTTAAAGATAAAAACGATATTGTTAGAAATCCTTTAATTAGTAAAATATTACAAAAATACGATAACGAAACAGAATGAGAATTGCAATAGAGTTAAATGGTGTTTTACGAGATACTTTAAAAAAAATACAACAGGAATACGAAAAATGGTATTTGGATAATCCATTCAAAGAAGACGAGGAAAAATCTGAATATGAGGTAATTTCTGACTTGAGTAGTTTAGATATTGGTAAACACTTGAAATTTAAAGATGAAGATGAACTGTATAATTTTTTATACAAAGAACATACCATGGAAATCTTCGGTCATGCGGGTTCAGTTGAGGTATCAAGTATGATGGATTTCAACGACTTTTATTTAGATATGAGAGATAATCATGATATTTTAATCGTTTCCGATGAAATTGGTAAATCAAAACCAGCGTCTCTATTCTTCATTTCAAAATTTGGTTGTCTTGTTGAAATGGTTAAATTTTATAGTGAACCAACAATTAATTCAATGTGGAATTCAATAGACGTTTTACTTACAGCAAATCCTAACTTATTATTAAATCATCCTGAAGGAAAAATTGTTATAAAATATGAAACATTATATAACAAGGATGTTGAAACAGAACATTCGATAACAAAAATAAAAGAATTACAAACAAAAATAAAAGAGCTATATGATTAAAGTATTAGGAGAAAACTACTATATTGATTTAGACAAAATTGAAGAATATTTGGACATGTCTAACCAATATACTGAAGGTGAAACTTCAGGTAACACAGAAACAAGGATTAACATCATAAAATTTGAAATGGTAAAAATGTTGGTGGACACCATTTTAACTGAGCATGAAGAAATTGATGAGCAGTTAGGAATGAAATCAAGTTCAAATACAAGTATACCTTTCAGGTTAGCTTTTAATAGCTTATTAAATAAAAAACTTATAAATCATTATTAATATGGATACATCGTTAAACGAAAAAGTAAAACAGTCGATTCAAAACCTAAAAGATAGAAAATCAAGAATTTATTTTCTTATTCAAGATACTAAAGGTAATGCAAAAGCTTCTGTTAGATTAATTTATCAAATGGCAAAATCGCTATTAGATGCGGGATTTAATCCTATAATTCTTCACGAGAAAAAAGAATATGCTGGTGTTGTTGCGTGGCTTGATGAAGAATACATGTCAATTCCTCACAGAGCAATTGAAGGTCAAAATTTAGAAATTGCGCCTGAAGATTTTATTGTTGTTCCTGAATTGTTTGGGTACGTGATGGACCAAATTAAAAATTTACCTTGTGGTAAAATAGTTTTTACCCAAAACTATAATCACATTGTGGAAACATTACAACCTGGTCAAAATTGGGCTCAATATGGTTTCTTTAAATGTTTAACAACAACAACAAAACAACAGGAGTATATTGAAACGGTTATGAGACAATCAAGTTTTGATATTATTAAACCTTTAATTACAGATAGTTTTTACCCGAAAAATGTCCCACCAATGCCAATCATTGGAGTTCACACTAAAAATCAAGAAGATACTATTAACATTATCAAGACTTTTTATTTAAAATTTCCACAATATAGATGGTTTACATTTAGAGACTTAAGAGGACTTTCTGAAAAAGAATTTGCGAACTCATTAAGAGATTGTTTTGTTAGTGTTTGGATTGATGACGAGAGTGGTTTTGGTACCTTCCCATTAGAATCTATGGCATCAGGAGTACCTGTTATTGGTAAAACTCCAAATATTCAACCTGAATGGATGAATGATGATAATGGTGTTTGGTTAACAAACAAAACAATGATTTGTGATTTTATTGCTGACTATATTCAAAATTGGTTAGAAGATAACATCAAGACTGATCTTTATGAAAACATGAAGAAAACGGTTGAAAACTATACTAATAAACAAGAATTTGACTCTACGGTAATTTCGTTATTTGAAAACTACCTAAACGTAAGATCAGAGTCGTTTGAACAACAAATATCTAAAACAGAAGAATAATATGAACGAAAAATTATCACTATCAATCATACTACCTATCAAATCATCAAAATCTAGAGATTTTAATGACTATTTTGAAAAGGCAATAACCTCAATTAAATCACAAACTGTTGATATTGAAGAGTTAATAATTGTACACACATCTGAAGAATCATTAGTTAACCATTTAAATGGTTATGATTTTGGAGATATAAATGTTACAAAATTATTATGGGATAAAGAACCTAGTTATGCAGAACAAGTTAATTTTGGGGTTAAAAACGCAAAAGGTATTTGGGTTTCATTATTTGAATTTGATGATGAATACTCGTCAATATGGTTTAAAAATGTTAAAAAATACATTGGTTCATATCCTGAAACTCAAGTATTTTTACCTGTGGTTGTTGAAACGGACGAAAAAGGTTTATTTGCCGGTTTTACCAATGAAGCAACCTTTGCGGCAAACTTTAGTCAAGAAATGGGATTTTTAACTAATGAAACTTTACAAGACTATCAAAATTTCCAAACAGCAGGCGCTGTTATTAAAAAACAAGTTATTGAAGACTTTGGAGGTTTTAAACCCTCAATCAAGTTAACGTTTGTTTATGAGTTTTTATTAAGATTAACCTACAATTCTGTATCAATTATGACAATACCTAGACTTGGGTATAAACACACCAACATGAGAGAAGGTTCAATTTTTTGGAATTATAAGTTTGGTGAAAACAAAATGTTAGAAGACGAAGTTAAATTTTGGGTTCAAACTGCAAAAAAAGAATTTTTCTTTGTTGACGATAGGGTCATAAAATATCAATCAGAAAATGGATAATGCAAGAAACTCTATCTGCAACAACAGAAGATGTTTCATCTAAAAAAAGGGGTAGGAAAACGGTAAATATAAATTATTTTGATGTTAGAGAAGAGACCGCAGTAAGAAATTTTTTATTGGCAGAAACTTCAGAAGAGAAGAACAAAATATATAACGAATTCTTAAGAGGTCCTTTAGATAAGATGATATCATCTATTATTAGACGATATAAGTTATATCGTAAAGATATGGATTTTACTGAAATCCATTGTGATACTCATTCATTCTTAATGACCAAGGTTGACAAATTTAAACCTTCAAAGGAAAAAAAAGCATATTCTTATTTTGGAACTATTTGTAAAAATTACTTAATGGGTCAAATAATAAAAGACCAAAAAGAAACTAACAGAAAAGTTTCTTATGAGGATATGTCAGAAAGTATTGAGGAAAGACCTGATATGATGTATCGTATTGATGACGACGTAGTTGACACTAGTATTATAATTACAGAATATCTAAAAGAATTAAAGGATTTTATTGAGGGGGAAAATTTAAATGATAATGAAAAAAAATTAGGATACGCATTAATTGATTTATTCGATAATTACGAATCCATATTCTCAGGTGCTAATAATAATAAGTTTAATAAAAATATTATTCTTTTGTCTTTAAGAGAAATGACAAATTTAAGTACAAAAGAAATTCGTAGCTCAATGAAAAGATTCAAAAAGTTGTATATTTTCATTCAAAGTAAAATGAAAACCGATTAAAAAGTATTTATAGATATGCCTAGACCACAACGTAAAGAAATTAATTTTAGTAAAGATTCAATATTGTCTTTAATGCAAGAAATCTATAATGAACTTGTAGAACAAAGACAAACTGCAATTAGGATTCAAAATAAAATGCTTTCAATGTTAAAAGACCCTAATGACATGATGACTATTGGTCCAGTAATTGAAAAACAACAAAAAATTGTAAATGATTGCGTTGAGAAAAAAATTAGTCTATCTAAATTACAATCAAGTATTTGGGAAAAATCTAATAACAACAATAACGAATCGTTTTCTCTTGCAGATTTAGATGATGACCTTATTCAAAATTTAATTGATAAGGATGTTTCTAATGATGAAGAAACTTATAAAATGAGGTAATAATAATGGCGGATTTAAATCAGAGTTTTGATAGTGCTAAAAGCCAAATAAACTCAATCAAAACTTATAAGGAGATTTCTGCTGGAGAAAAACAATTAAAACGTTCTGCAGGAAATTCATTTGCACAATCTACCGCAAGCTTAAACACATCTTTAGATAAGATATCAAATCAACAAAAAAGATATTTAAGGGACCAACCAACTTCTTTTAACCAACTTTTAGAATTAATTAATATTACAAATGGTAGCGGATTGAGTTCTCTTGTTTATTTAAAAAGAAAACTTTTAGAAGTCGTTGTAAAGATAGAGCCTCAAATTCAACAAATAATCGGTGATGCAGCAATAAAGGCATTAGGTTGCTCTCAAGAACAAACATTTAATGGTTACGATAAACTAAATTTACAGGTAAATCCCCTAACTACACTTCCTGCGGGTGAAGGGATATATGTACCCGTACAATCTATAGATTTAGGTTCATTATTAAAAACACCTGTCGATAGTAAGTTAGGTAAAATTTCGTATGAAAAGCCAGAACCTAATGTTACATCTGGTGTTTTTAGACCTTATTCAGGTCCATTACCATACCCGATGAATAAGGAATTAAATCTTAGAATGGAGGACTCAAATTTAAATCGTTCATACTACCAAGAATATGGTAAATATTACCAAGGAACTTCTGGATTAGATTTATTTGATTTTGCTTATTCTCCAACAAATCAGTATGGTGTTAATCAAGATTGTTACAGAGTGGCTCTAATTAATAAACCAGCGAACAGTTTAACAACTGCTGGTGTAACGGAAGGTGAGCCTGTAAATAAAGTAGGTGAGTTTTTAAAAGATTATTATTCCACGATAAAATTAATAGATAGTGTTGATGTTGCGGAATCTTTAGTGAATATTATTTCGGGAGCTATAAGCATTAATTCTAATTTAAGTGCTCAAGAAATATCACAAGGTACTAAATTTTCATTAATTATTCAAAGGATTTTAGGTCTTTGTTTTGATAGTAGAAGAGAAATAGATGTTAGTGGCATTTCAAAAGTCGCGGAATTAGATGGTGTTGATGATAGTTTCTTTGAATTAACTGAAGTTGATTTAAGAACTATAGATATAAGGATCTCTAACATTCAAAATGGTGTTATGGAATTTGAAGATTGTGAAAACGTTAAATTACCTGTTGATTATGAGACATTAATCGATGAATTGGGTAGATTTAGAGATGTATCAGACACATTAAATTTAGATGGACAGGTAAATGCTATGAGTAGTATTTTAGATACCATATATCAAAACCCTGATTGGCAAGCCTTTTTACCAACAAACTTTAATTTAGAGGTTGCGGTAAATAAAGAAATATTAAATCAAATACCTTTGGCGGTTGCATCATCTATACTTAGTCCAAAAGTGTTATTACCAATTTTTACTTTATTACAGGTTGTTGAGGGTGACGCTAAAAACAACTATAATCAAAATATAACTTCGGCGAATAACATAGTTCAATCAGGTAATACATCACTTGGTGGCGTTAATAATATTGTTAATAATTCAACAGATTTTTTGGTTGCGTTTAGAAGTTTTAATATTGAAGTTATTTCTAAAATAGGTGCGATTTTTTTAAAAACTTTGTATGATATTTTAAAAAGAGATATTTTAAATCTTGTTACTTCAGTAATTGCAGATATCTCAAAATCTGCGAGATTAAAAAAATACGCAATAATATTAAGATTAGTTAATATTCTTTTAATATTAGCTCAATTAGTCGACGATTATAGAAAATGTAAGTCATTAATAACTGATATATTATTATTGTTAAAAACAATATTTGGTAGGTCAGATGGTTCAATTCCAATGCCCTTACTATTATTAACACAATTCTTACCAGGTACTTCACCTGAAAGATCGACAATAAATACAATTGAATTATTACAGTCGGTTGGTATTCCAACAGGAACTTTACCTGATGGTTCACCAAATTTAATGGGTATTTATAATTTAATGACACATAAAGGTGCGGATAAAGAAGCCGCAGAAAACAGTAAAGGAGAAGGTGTTGTAATAACTACAGGTCCTGGTATATTTAGAGTTTTTGTAAAAAATAGATAATGAAAAAAGAAGAATTTGACGAAATACTAAAAGATTTAGGTGATATAAAAAATGTCCCTAATAGTAAGTTAATTGATGATATGGATAAATTAACCACAGATTTTGAATTAACTAAAAATAACATAATTAATTTAACCGTTTATTTGGATAATGTTGAAGAATTATACAATAAAATATTAGACGAATATCAATCAAGAACCAATGGAAGATAACTCAATATTTTTTCAAGCTCAAGTAATTGATAATGTAGACCCGATGATGTTGGGCCGTATTAGAGCCAAGTTACTAATTGACAACTACAATGATATTATAAAAAGTATTAATGACCCAATATGGAACGAAGAAAAAGATAAATGGACAGCAAGAGACCCATTTGTATTTAATCCTTTGATGCCGTATTTTATGTATCAAGTTCCGTTAATAGATGAATTAACACAGATAATTTATGTTAATAAAGATTTTAAATTTTTAAATCAATATTACATACAAAGTACTTTTTCAAGTCCGACAACAACAAAGTTTGAGTACTATGTTGGTGGAAATAAATTTACAGGAACAGGTAGTCAATTAACCGCACCAAAACCATTAAAAAATCAAGACGGTACTTTTACAGACCAAGCGGTTCACAGAGGAGTATTCCCTGAACCAGGGGATAATGGTATTTTAGGCCGTGGTAGTGCCGATTTAATTATAAAACAAGATGAAGTATTATTAAGGGCGGGTAAATTTAGGGGTTCATCTCTTGAACCAAATATACCACCAGTAGGTAACCCTAAAAGAGGATTTTTACAACTATCAAGATTTGGATTAAGAAAACAAAAACAACCTGATAAAATAATAACTCAACTTAATGAAGTTGTGGTTCAAGTTAATTATTTAATTGAATGGGTTATAACTAATCCTGAAAATACTCAAGAAAAATTTGCAGGTGCTGTTTATCTGTATAAATTAAAAAGTGATTTATCTACAAATTCTAAAAACTTAACAGTCGATACTGTTGTAAAAGAAAATTTAAAATCATTAATTGCCTCAGAATCATTTAGTTTATTATCTAAAACTGAAGTTATAGCATTTATTAATAATTTTATTCAAACTTGTAATAATTCAAATGTTACAAAATCAGGAATTCAATTATTCACAGATTCTAACAATAAGTTTCCAATTTTTTATAGACCAAATAATTTAACTTACTCAATCATGAAATCATCTGTACCTACTTCAGGTACAACCGAAAATTCAGATGCGTCAATAAAAAACGTAACCGATATTTACAACCAAATAAAATTAAAACCAGCACTTAGGGTTGGTGGTTATGGTTTAATTTACGCCAAAGATATGGTTGGTACTCCATTAAATACAACATCAACTACCGTACCTCAATCAGCATATTATGCGGACCCAACAACTTATGGTGCAATAGCTAGTGATTATTTATTCTTGTTATCCCATAACTCATCAATACCTGGAAAAGGTAAGATTAATTTTGATAATACATTATATGGTATTTCGTTAGATCAATTTGTTGACGAAATAACCCCAAAAACTTCAAGTTTAGTTAGAGGTGAAGAGTTATTAGAGTTAATTAATATGATTGTTAGATTCTTAACCACACACACTCACGCGTATCCAGGATTACCTCCAGTATCGGTAACTCAAGATGGGTCAAACATTCCAGATATGTTAACTGAACTTCAAAATGCGTATACAAAAATTCTTAATAACAATATCCGACTTAATTGATATTTATAAATAAAAATTAATGTCAATTTTAAGGTCATACGTAGATAAGAATAATACCATTCAATCAAACTCATACGTCAATACTGGTAGAAACCCCATTATTGAGTTAAATTTTGGTTCATCTGATTTCATTGTTCCAAATTATGGTTATAGTAGATTACTATTTAATTTGGATTTAGAATTATTGAGGGAAAACATTACGTCAGGCGTAATATCAACAGGATGTACAACAGGAATGACTCACGTTCTTAGTATGACAAATACGTCATCATTTGATAATGAACTGTTAAACACATTCATGTCAAATGAAAGAAGAAGAGCAACTTCATTTGATTTAATATTATTTAGAATACCAAAAACATCAGGTAGTACAGGAAACCCACAAGATTGGGATGAAGGTGTTGGATTTGATTATAACGATTCTAATCTTAATCAAAATAGTCCTAATGGTGGTTCTACACCAATTACTTATGTTGATAGTAGAGCGTTCTCAACTCGACCATCAAATTGGTACCAAACTACTACTCTTGACACTTGGTCTCAACCAGGTGTATATGATAACAAAAATGAAGGTTCCGTAAATTTCTCAGGTCTGACTATTGTTGCAAGACAACATTTTGAACTTGGAAATGAAAATATTAACATGGACATGACCAATGAAATAAATGGTATATTAAATGGTACAATAACTGGAGTTACAGGTTGGGGTGTTGCATATCTACCACAAATTGAAAACATTACAGGTTTAACTGACAGTTATAGTGTTGCATTCTTTTCAAGACATACTCAAACATTTTATCAACCATTCCTTCAAACAACATATGACGATTTAATTAAAGACAATAGAACTTTATTTTTGAAGAGTCAAGAAAACAAACTCTATTTGTATGTTTATCAAAATGGTGACTATAAAAACTTAGATTCAAACCCTGTTGTTAGAATTGAAGACCGAAACGGTGATGCGGTTGCGGGTATGGCAACATTATCAACTTGTTTAAGAACAAAGGGAATCTATGAGGTAATCGTTCCAAATGGGTTTTCAGGTTCACCAACACCATGTCAATATTACGATATATGGTCAGGTTTAACAATTAATGGACAGCCATTACCAAATGTTACAAATCAATTTACATTACAACAGTATAGTGCTGGCATTCACATAGGTTCAACTTCAAAAGAACCTGAGATATATGGATTTAATTTTTACGGTATATTACAAGATGAAAAAATACTAAATTCAGATATCAGAAAAGTTGGGGTTACAATTAAAAAGGCATACACTGGTCAAGTTTTATTACAAGATATTTCAGCATTCTATAGAGTTTATGTTAGAGAAGGAACAACTGAAGTATTAGTTCAAGATTGGACTCCAATTAATAGAACACCAAACGAGTATTACTTTATATTTGATATGAGAGATAAAATACCTAATCAATATTATGTTGATATTCAAGTGAATACTTCTGGTGAGAAAGATACTTATAAGAAACAATTAACCTTTAACATAGTAAATAAAAAACAAAATTATCCTACAATATAATGAAAACAGTTAAATTAACAGAATCAGATATCACAAGATTAGTTACAAGAGTATTATCTGAACAAGAAGTTGAAAATGCAAACTATATGTTCTTTTCTAATTTAAAGCAAATGAAAAGACAAATTGAAATGATTATGGAAATGGACCCTAACATGATTGATGATATTATTCAAAATGGTCATGATTGGGCTGATGACCACATCTCAGAAGCAAAAACAAATATGGACCAAGTATTTGATTTCTTAAAAAATGAAATGGATAAGGAATCACAATATGTGGATTATGAAGAAATGACTGAAGGTAGAAAAAAAACAGGTACACCTTTATGTGCTAGAGGTAAAGCGTCCGCAAAGGCTAAGTACGATGTCTACCCTAGTGCATATAGTAATGGTCACGCCGTTCAAGTTTGTAAAGGAAAAATTAAAGGGTTGGACGGTAAAAAACATTGTTCAGGAGCTTATTGTTAATACATAAAAAAAGGTTAAATATTTAACCTTTTTTTATGCACTTTAATTATATCCATATATTTATATCTATGGGAATACAAAAAACATGTAAAATTTGCGGAGAAACAAAAACTGAGGAAGATTTTTATAAATCACAAAGAGCATTAAAATGTAAAGAATGTACTTTAAACATAACTAGAGAATATAAAAGAGAAAAAAGAAAAAATTTAGATTTCAGAAAATCTGAAGGGATTAAACAAAAAGAAAGACGAGTTAGATTATGGCAAAATACATTAATAAACGATAGTAAAAGAAATGAAGAACATACTTTAACTGTTAAAGATATTAATGAAATGTATGAAAAACAAAATGGACTATGTTATTGGTTTAATGTCCCATTAATACCCTCAAATTGTTCAAAACATCCACAACAACCATCATTAGACAGAATAGATAGAAATAAAGGGTATACAAAAAATAATGTAGTTTTAACTTGTTATTCTGCAAATATAGGTAGAAATGAAAATGACGTTGAGACATGGAAAAATTTTTTATTGTTATTGTTTAATGAGAAGTAATTTACTATCTTTGTTGTGTTATATTAATCCAACAACAATGAATTCACATCTACATAAATTAAGACGACTAGTTCAAAAATGGTTTATCTCATTAGTCAGATACTCAACCCCAACTGTTGAAAAATCTGAATATGAAAGAGATTGTATTGCAATTTGTAAAAAATTAATATCAAAAGAAGACACAGTGCTTTTATTAACTCCAATTTCAAATAAAAGATACATTAGAAATGAGGAATTACAAATATTCGTAATTCTTGAGAATAGTTCAGTAAAAGTTATTAATCATGTATATTCCTATACTGTGTTTTTAGAACAAAAACTTTGGAATAGTATTACTTTAGTGTTTGACACTGAGGTTGAAAAACGTAGAGAATCATTTGAAAAAGAGATTACTTCAAACATAAAACACTCATTACAAAACATTTTAAAAAATATTTAATGAAAAATAATAACTCATTCAATAAAACTTTTTATTTGGGATTGATAGTTCTAACCTTAACCATTTCAGTAATAACATTAGTGTTTATTAATCTATATCGTTATGTATCCCCGAAATTTAAAAATGATAAGATCGAAATTATCACCCATGAGATTAAACCTGAAAAACAAATTATTCACGATACTGTTTATATTGACAGACCTGTCATTAAAAATAACGAAAGTCCTAAAAATATTAGTGTGATAAAACCAAAAATATCACCAAAAGTTTTAACTGAGAAAGATACGGTAATTTCAGCGACAAAAAATACAACAGATTCTATTAAATAGATTTTTTGTATTCGTTAAGTATTGTTGTGATAGTTTCTCTTAAAGATTCATTTTTTGGTTTGTATGAGACCATGGTTGGTTTATTACCTTTACCAACTTTAGGGTCTTTTTTCTCTTCTCTTCTTTTTTGAGAGCATGCTGATTTTTTTTGAGCGTCTGTCATTTTGGAAGCAACACCTGCGGCTCTACATTTAGGATAACCTTTAGAATCTGCCTCAGGTCTACCACACGGTGGATGACCACCACCTTCTTTTTTTCTACAAATATTAACCCAAGGACCACTAGGTTGTTTACTACCTTTTGGTTTTTTCTTTGTTCCAAACCAAACAGCCAAATCTTCTTTTAGTGGACCCACAGCTTGTTGTATAATTTTTTCAGGGTCTTCAATGTCACCAAGAACACCTCCATCCTCATCATTTTGACCAGTATAAAAACTTTTTAAATACTCATTAACTTTAGCCATAATATCCGTTTTCTTTTCAATCCTTGATCTTTCTTCAGGAGTTTCTTTAAAATCACCATCAGCTTCTTGATAAGCTAATTCGGCATTATCGTAATTATATACAGAATCTGTGAATGGCGCAATTTGATTTTCTTTCCAAGGTTGTGGAGATAAAACTATTGGTACTTTAAACGCTCCCGCATTTGATGAACCAGTTGCTTCACTTATTCTATTTTTTTTCATATACTTATACTATAAATATACGGATAACAGATTATGGAACAACAGAAGCAACCAATTTTACATCTATTTGAAGAAGTAGCAATATACAAACCTGAAGACATTGATAATTTGATTGATAATTTAAGTGAAGACCAATCAAAATTTATGTTAATTAGAGCAGTTCAAATGGCATACAGAAATGGTTTGTATTCTTTAACTGAATCAGAAATTATTTCTAAATCACTTAGAACGTTAAAATAAAAAAAGGAGTCTCACGGGACTCCTTTTTATTTATAACTTATTTCCACAAGACGGACAAAATTTATATTTTGATTTCGTCTTGGTACCACACTCGGTACAATAGTGTTTAATATCTTCTGTAGTTTTATTTTTAACCCCCAATGGTAATATCTTGAAAATAATTTGACGAGATGCGTTATATTCAAAATTTTGATACGAATTAGTAAATTCTTGTTTTGATTTTTCACCTTTTTCAACTCTTCCCGTTTCAATGTTATTACTAACGGATAACGTGTTAGAATAATACGCCATTGGAGCGGAAGTTGATGTTGTAAATGTCATATCACCATAATTGGGAACACCTCTACTAATAGTAGTATTTAAACTACCACCAACAAATAATGTTGACCCATAACTTGGTTGATATGTTTGTTCATTATAGAACTCAATCCTTACG
>Ga0207942_1000157_pt1 | contig 18459 bp, 28 predicted proteins | sample LakMenEpi12Oct12_FD_150687 | JGI IMG/M metagenome (GOLD analysis project Ga0207942, IMG submission 150687) | Freshwater microbial communities from Lake Mendota, WI - 12OCT2012 deep hole epilimnion (SPAdes) | ecosystem: Environmental > Aquatic > Freshwater > Lake > Epilimnion/Euphotic zone ... | reverse complement strand
TTACTTTCTCTTAGAGCTTGGGGCGCAACGTCCAAGGAAGACGCTAAAGCAAAGGCTAAAGCGATCTCTAAGAGGAATAAGAAATGAGAGCAAGGTCAGTCGGTGCAAATTTAACTGCTAATACGGCTACTACGCTGTTTACAGTTCCGACTGGCTATTACGCTAGGTGTGTACTTTTACACGCATCAAACAACGGCTCATCAAATAAGCACATAAGTTTCACTTGGTATGATTCAAGTGCAAGCCTTTCTATCCTAATTACAAATGAATACACCTTAACATCTAAATCAACTTATGCCGAGATTGATGTTAATCAGTATATTGTGATGGAAGAAGGCGACTATTTGACTGCTACATCAGAGTCTGGGTCTACCATTTCTGTCATTGCAACATTTGAAATCGAAGGGTCACAACGAGTATGACATACCTAGAATTAGTCAATGATGTACTCACTCGTTTGCGTGAGACTAATGTTTCTACTGTTTCAGAAACAACATATTCTGCTTTGATTGGCAAGTTTGTCAATGATGCCAAGCGACAAATTGAAGATTCCTACACTTGGAATTGCTTGTCTCAAACCATCACAGTAACTACTACTGGTGGCACACATTCATATTCTTTGACTGGTTCTGGTCAGAAGTTTCGTGTAATGGACTCCTTGAATACAACTAGCAATGTTGTGATGGATGACATTCCTTTTGCCAGTATGAATCGCAAGTTGAACTTTGTGACTCCAGTTCAAGGAATCCCATCTGAGTACTGTTTTAATGGTGTAGATGGCAGTGGTGATACAAAGATTGACTTGTATCCAATTCCTAATGGTGTCTTCACTATTTTGTTTGATGTGATCATTCCACAAGCGGCTTTGACTTCTGATGGCACTTCTGTCAAGGTTTTAGATTATTTGGTGACTCAGAGTGCTTATGCACGTGCTTTGATTGAGCGTGGTGAAGATGGTGGTACTAGCTCTTCTGAGGCTTATGCGCTGTTCAGAGGTATGTTGTCTGATGCCATTGCAACAGAGAGCACACGTTATCCTGAAGAACAAGTATTTGAGGCAGTGTAATGGCAGCTCCACTACAAAGTAACAGTGTAAGCGCACCAGGCTTTTATGGTCTGAATACGCAAGACTCTCCATTGGATTTGTCTTCTGGCTTTGCTTTGGTTGCTTCTAATTGCGTGATTGACCAGTATGGACGTATTGGTGCTCGCAAGGGTTATACATTGGTTAATTCTTCATCTGGAAACCTTGGGTCTAACGATGTAACTGTTATCCATGAGTTAGTGCAGATTGATGGCACATTGACTGTGTTGTTTGCTGGCAACAATAAGTTGTTCAAACTTGGTACTTCCAATGCTGTAACTGAGTTGACCTATGGTGGTGGTGGTTCTGCTCCTACCATTAGTGCTAGTAACTGGCATTGTGCTTCTTTGAATGGAATCACTTATTTCTTCCAATCTGGACACGATCCATTGATTTATGACCCAGCGGTAAGTACTACCACTTATCGCAGAGTTTCTGAGAAGACTGGTTATGTAGGTACTGTTCCTCAAGCAAACATTTGTATTTCTGCTTTTGGTCGTTTGTGGGTTGCCAATACATCTACTAACAAAGTAACGATTACTTTCTCTGATCTGATTGCAGGTCATGTATGGGGGGGTGGTACTACTGGTACTTTAGATGTGTCTCGTGTATGGCCTAATGGTTCTGATGAGATCATGGGATTGGCGGCACACAATGATTTCTTGTTTATCTTTGGTAAACGACAGATTCTTGTTTACTCTGGTGCAACAACCCCTGCAACGCTCCAGTTAAGTGACACAGTAGGTTCTATTGGATGTATTGCTAGAGATTCTATTCAGAGTATTGGTACTGATGTAATTTTCTTGTCAGACTCTGGTGTTCGTTCATTGATGAGGACTATCCAAGAGAAGTCTGCTCCTTTGAGAGACATCTCTAAGAATGTTCGTTCCGATTTAATTAGCTCTTTAGCTGTTGAGACATTGGCTAATTTGAAGTCTGTTTACTCAGAGAAGAATGCTTTTTATCTGTTGGTTTTGCCTACTTCAGCACAAGTCTATTGTTTTGATACAAAGATGCAATTGCAAGATGGGTCTAACAGAGTAACCAAGTGGGATTCAATCACTCCTAAGTCTTTATATGCGCTTAGAAATGGTGATTTATACATTGGTAAGACTGGATACATTGGTAAGTATGATGGTTACTTAGATAACACTTCTACTTATCGGATGGCGTACTACACGAACCATGCTGATTTAGGCAATGAGAATCAGATCTCTGTTCTTAAGAGAATCAAGACAATCATCATTGGTGGCTCAAACCAGTTTGTGACGATCAAGTGGGGATTTGACTTCGCAGCCAATTATCTGTCTGCAAACGCCAACATTGCTACACAATCTATTTCTGAGTATGGAATAGCTGAATATGGGGTTGCTCAGTATTCAAGTGGTGTGCTTATCAGAACATTGGATGTGAATGCTTCTGGTATGGGAAAGATTGTTCAAACTGGTTACGAAACTACAATTAACGGCACTCAATTATCAATTCAGAAGATTGAGATTCAATCTAAGAACGGGAAAATATCATGAGTAACTACACAAAAAGTACTAACTTTGCAACTAAAGACAATCTAACACCTGGTGATCCACTCAAGATTGTTCGTGGTACTGAGATTGATACTGAGTTCAATAACATTGCTACTGCTATTGCTACGAAGACAGACAATGCTTCTGCTGCGATAACTGGTGGAACTATCAACGATACAACCATTGGTGCGACTACTGCATCTACTGGTGCGTTTACTACCATTAGTGCTACTGGTGCTATTACATCTACCTTGGCTACTGGTACAGCGCCTTTAGTGGTTGCTTCAACTACGAAGGTGACTAACCTTAATGTTGACTCATTAGATGGTGCTGATTGGGCATCTCCTGCGGCTTTAGGTTCTACTACCCCTGCGGCTGTCTCTGCTACGACTTTGAGCGCTTCTGGCAATGTAACCCTCTCTGGTGGTACTGCTAATGGTGTTGCTTATTTAAACGGCTCTAAGGTTGTTACAAGCGGTTCTGCGCTTACTTTTGATGGTACATCTTTAGGTGTTGCAGGAACGGCAACTAATGCGGTTAGCGTCACTTCAACAGCTACTACAACAGCTTTGAAGTTAGATAACACCAATGCAAATGGATGGGGTAGCAATCTTGCTATTTTTACAGGTGGGTCTGCCGCAGGTTATTTTGGCACGATTGGCTCTTTGCTTGGAAGTACAGCACAAGACCTTGCTATTTACGCAACCTCTAGCAAGGGTGTTCGTATTTACACAAACGACAATAACGAAAGAATGCGTGTCACAAGCGCAGGGGATGTGGGTATTGGTACAAGTAGTCCTAGCCAGAAACTTGATGTGGCTGGAAATATAACTGCTACAGCATGGCTTGGTCGTGCTAATGGTTCTGCCCCATCTGCTGACTGCGCCATCTATCGTGCTGCTGACAACACGCTTGGTTTTAGTACAGCAAGTACAGAGCGTATGCGCCTCGACTCCTCAGGCAATCTAGGCTTGGGAGTTACTCCTAGTGCTTCAAACGCTTGCACAAACATTGAACTACCTTACGGGGCTACTTTGTCGGCTCGTAGCAATACTGCAGCACCACAGTTTGCAATGATGAGCAACGCTGTTGGAAATTGGTACGCCGCCACATACAAGATTAACGGGTTTGCAACACAGTACACGCAACAAGGAAATGACGGCACACACGCTTGGTACACAGCCCCATCAGGCACAGCAGGAAACGCCATTACCTTTACTCAGGCAATGACTCTGGATGCTAGTGGGAATTTGATGGTTGGCACGACAACACCAACTGCAAATTGCAAACTTACTGTAACTGGTGCTGGTATTTCAATTGCGGGTGGTCGAGGTTCTACTTTTGCATTGGCTTATCCTGATTGGTCAATCTACAACACAAGTAGTGGAAACGCATTAGCGTTTGATAACGGCACAGAACGTGCCCGTATAGACTCAAGCGGTAACTTGCTGTTGGGCGCTACTTCCGCACACAACTTTGGGATTCCATCAATTCAGGCTGGTGGTTCAAACGCAAATGCCATTATTTCTGTTCGCAGGGATACAACAAGTGCAGCAGACCAAATTCTTTTTTATAACCCCAATGGTTCGGTTGGTAGTATTTCAACAAGTGGTTCATCAACAACTTATGGAACATCATCAGATTACCGCCTAAAGAACACCATTGCACCAATGACAGGTGCTTTGGCTAAAGTTGCATTGCTAAAGCCTTGCACTTACAAATGGAACGCTGACGGCTCTGATGGTCAGGGCTTCATTGCTCACGAGTTGGCTGAAGTTGTCCCTCAATGCGTGACAGGCGAAAAAGATGCAGTCAACGAAGATGGCAATCCTCAATATCAAGGCATCGACACATCATTCTTGGTGGCTACTCTCACAGCGGCTTTGCAAGAGGCTCATGGCTTGATTAAAAACCTAGAAACTCGTATTTCAGCATTGGAAGCAAAATGACTACTACTTGGAAAATCACAAACCTTGACCGCAACACAGCCGATGGTTTTGTAACCACAGCCCATTGGAACGCAACAGCAATAGATGGAGAACACTCTGCCTCTGCCTACGCAACAGTCTCATGGGCTGAAGGCACTCCTACAATTCCTTACGCAAACCTCACAGAAGCCACAGTCCTTGGTTGGGTGTGGGAGTCTGTTGACAAGGAATCTACAGAGGCTTCTTTGGCGGCTCAGATTGCTTTGCTGAAAAACCCTGTAAAAGCTACTGGTACACCTTGGTAAGTTGAAAAGCACAAATCCCTAAAGTGGAGTAAAAATTATGGCTAGAGCAAGAGAAAACAATTTCCTGAGAGACTTCGAGGACACAGGTTTACAGCCTAGTATTCAGCAAATTCTTGCTCAGACACCTGTTGTTCAGCAACCTTCTATGGCAAAGCAACCTACTATGGCTACAGATAAAGCAACAATCATTGATAACTTGGTAAAACAAATCCAAGCCAGAAGCAACACATCTCAATGGTCAGGTGGTGTTGGTGCTGATCAAGCTACTAAGGACATGGCTCGAATTCTTGCTGAAACAGGAATTACAGACATTAGTCAGTTTGGCCCAATAACCCAACAAGTTGAGAAGATAGTTGGTTATGAGGATTGGGGTGACCCAATTTATCAGACTGTAACTGAGCAAACCTATGGCAATAAGGTAACTGGTCAAGCAGTTCCTAACACCTACACAACGCGACAAACAGGTGAGTTCTTTGGTGGAACTTACGAGGGTAAGGGTAATACTGGATATGGTGTTCAGTTTGATGAACAAGGAAACCCTAGTTTCTTTACCCAAGGTGCATCAAGCCGTGATCCTATTGTAAAAGCTGCAATCCCTATCGGTGCTCTTGCATTGGGTGCTTATGGTGCTCAAAGTCTATTGGGTGGTGCTGGTGGCGGTGCATTAAGTGGTGGTGCGGCTTCAGGTTTAACAGCCGCAGAAGCCGCAGGATTAGGTTTAACAGCTACAGAGGCAGCCGCATTAGGATTGCCAGCGGCAGAGTTTGCGGCGGCAGGTACGGGTGGTTTACTCTCAAGTGCTGCTCCTAGTCTTGCCGCAGTAGCTCCTGAAGTAGCGGCTATTGCACCTTCTGTTGCCCCTGCTGTTGCTTCTGTTGCACCAGAGGTTGTTGCTTCTACAGTTGCACCTGCTGTTGCTTCTGCTGTAACACCCGCTGTTGCACCAACAGTAGCCTCGACTGCTGGTGGCCTTTTAAGTTCTGCAATACCAGGCGCAGGTACTATTGGTGGTGCTTTGGCTTCTGGTGCTTTATCATCTTTAGGTGGTGCTTTGGGAGGTGCTGTGACTGGTGGATTAAACAATCTTATTTCTGGTGGTTTAGGAACTGCTGGCAACTTGCTTCAAATGCAACAATCAAGAGAAGCGGCTCAAAAGGCTCAAGCAATGATTGAAGCAGAGACTGCTGCCGCTAAAGAAGCCGCACAGTTCCGTCCTGTTGGAATGACAACTAGATTTGGCACTTCTGAGTTCAAAGTTGATCCTACAACTGGTCAATTGGTTAGCGCAGGGTATACCTTAACACCTGAAGCTAAAGCCCAACAAGATAGATTGGTTGCTTTACAGAACCAAGGATTGACTCAGGCAGAACAAGCTCAAGCACAATTTGCTCCTTTGCAAACAGGCGCTCAATCTCTATTTAACCTTGGTAATCAGTACTTGGCTAAAACTCCTGAACAAGTTGCTCAGAACTATCTTGCTCAACAGTTGGCTTTGTTGCAACCAGGCAGAGAGTTAGAGTTGGCTAATCTGCAAAACAGACTACAACAGCAAGGTCGTTCGGGTCTTTCTGTTGCTCAAGGTGGCTCTTATGGTGCTACGACTCCTGAGTTACAGGCTTTGTATAACGCTCGTGCTATGCAAGAGGCTCAATTGGCGGCTCAAGCCCAACAAGCTGGTCAACAGCAAGTTCAGTTTGGTGCGGGATTGCTTGGTCAAGGTGCTAATGCAATGGGCCAGTACTATGGTGGTCAGCAAGCGGCTTATGCGCCTTATACGACTGCTTCTGGACAAGTTCAAGGTCTTGAGGCTCTTGGTCAACAGCCATTGACTATGGGAATAGGTCTTGGTCAACAAGCAGCACAAGCTGGGGCTAATGTTGGAAGACTTGGTTTGACAGGCGCTCAATTAAGTACTAATTTGGCTACAAGTGCTGATGCAACAAGAAACTTAGCGGCTCAAGGACTGATTGCGGCAGGTAATCCTAATGCGATGTTTGGCAATGCTATAGGGGGGCTACTCAGTGGTGGCGCACGAGCATTATTTAGCCAAACTCCTCTAGGTAGTTCTGGTTTTGGAACTGGTTTAGCCTATAGTAATCAAGACATGGGCTTGTATTTTTAAGGAGTCATCATGGCAGATAGTATGGTAGCGGGTCTTTTTGGTTTGACTCCTGAGATGTATCAAAACCAACAGTATCAACAAGATTTGAAGCGTGGTTATGAGTTAGCCCAACTCTCTCCTGGTGCGGCGGCTCAAGCGGGTCTACAAGCTAGTGTTGGTCAACTAGGTCGTGGTGTGGCTGGTTTGATGGGTGTAGAAGACCCACAAATGAAGATAATCTCTGCTCGTCAACAGATTATTGGCAGACTTGATCAAACAAACCCTACATCAATGCTTGAAGGGGCTAAGATGCTTGCCCAAATGGGTGACCAACAAGGTGCTTTTGCTTTGGCAGACTATGCCCGTAAAGCGCAAAGTGAGATTGCTCAAGCACAACAGCGTATGGCAGCGGCTAATCGTGAACGTCAACAAGCAGTCCCTAACGATATTCAGATCGCCAATGAAATTGCCACTTTGACAGATGCTCAAGATCAATTAATGAATCAACCCGCATCACCAGAGCGTGATCGTGCAATGAATTTAATTACAACTCGTTTGACTCAGCTTGAGCGTTTGACTTCTAAAGCAGAAAAAACAGAGCCTAAAACTAGCTATGGCCCTGAGGCTGACAGGGTAGCAAAAGGTAGATTTGGCGTAAACTTTTCTGATTTAACACAAGCTCAAGCAAAAGAAGTTGATGATATTTTGGAAGCTCGTGGTGTTACTAAAGCTAAAGAAAGCGCCTCTAAATTAGTATTACCTGGCCAACCTGTTGAGCCAAAAGATTGGATGGCTTTTGACCAAAATGTTCTTAGCAAAGACCCAACAATGCAAAGAACATCAACAATTTTGTCAGATGCGCCAAGTGCTATTGAGATTATTAGATCATCTACTACTAACGATATTTCTGCCGCTACTTTGCCTGGCGCCTTAGCTAGGTTGACAGGCGAGGGCAAGAATATGTCCAATGCAGATGTCAATAGATATGCTCGTACTGGTGGATTGGATGATCGTTTAGCACAAGATGCTGTTAAGTTCTTTACTGGCAAAACAACTGATGTCAAAAAAGATCAGGCAGAACGATTCGCAATTGCTCTATATCGTGGCGCTTTAATTGAACGCAAAAAGAAACTTGAAGATGCTGCTGAACAATATGGTTATTCAGAATCTCCAAACTATAAAGTTGCACTTCGTCAGATTGACACTCAGCTTGGACAGTTTAAACTTGTTAAAAAAGGTGAGACTACACCTCCTTCACAAAAAACTGGCGATCCTTTGATTGACAAGTATCTTTTCCCAAAAGCGGAGAATAAATAATGGCAACTTATGAACAAGTAATGGAAGCCTTGCGTAGAGCAGATGCCGAGGGAAATGTTGAGGATGCTCGAAAACTGGCTCAAATGGCTTCTGAACTACGCCCACAAGGTGCTGGTGGTGGTAGGGGTCTTATGGGTGGCCCAACAGCTCAAGGCAGAGCTAGAGCCGCTATGGGGACAGGTGAATTATTGCTTGAAACTATAAAAAAAGGTGTAACTCAGCCTTTTGCAAGAGCCGCAGCAGGTTCTGCCATGCAACAAGGTACATTCGCTGGTGCATTTCCAACACAACCAGAACTAGAAGGCATTACAACTGAAAGTGTTCAACGTGGAATGGGTGTTGACACAAACATTCGACCTACAACAACAGCTCAAAAATATGGAATGGCGGCTGTTGAAGGCTTAGTTGATCCTACCAACCTAATTGGTTTGCCAGTTACCACGGCAGGTCGTTTGGCTCTTGGATTTGGTTCTGCTATGGCGGGAGTTGGTGGTGAATTTGGTGGAGAAGTTGGTAAACAAGTAGGTGGATTGCCTGGTCAAATAACAGGTGGTATTTTGTTTGCTTTGTTGTCAGGTGCTGGTGGCACTAAAGCTGTTGGCTTAATGGCTGATGCTAGAAATAAAGTCAATTTAAAAGATTTCAATGTTGAGGATTTAGCGGGTGTTGAAGGCACTTCTCAGGCTAAAGATTTGGTTGAAAAAGCATTGGCGGCTGACCCAAATCTTAAAACTCGTTTAGAGGACATCAAGAAAAAGATTGCTTTTGTTGGTGGACAACCAGACATCTTGGCTACTGGTGGTGTCGATAGTAGGATTCTTCGTGCAAGTTTAGAAAACTTAGCAAGCAAAGATGCAAAAGTAGCTGGTGATTTAAAGAAAATTTATGATGACTTGCAGACTGCTGTGCGTGTCAAAGCTAATGAGCTGTACCCACAGCCTAGTTCAGGTAATAAATTTATTCCCGCTGAGATTCCAACAGCATCAGCAAAAATTGCAGAACTTGAAATTGACTATGGTAAAAGATTAAAAGCACTTTCTGACCAACAAGAAAAACTTACTCAATCTTTGAATTTGGCTGGAAATATTGCGCCTGTTGATCTTGGAAAACCAATTCAGGGTGTTGTTTTAGCGCAAGAGGCTGCGGCTCGAAATGCTTTGTCACCAGAATACGAGAGTGTTAAGAAGCAAGCCTCTCAATTAGGCGCTATTTTGCCAGCCAATGAGACTCAAACCTTGTTAAACACGGCTAAAGACTTGTTTATGCAAGATCCTTGGGGTCGTCAATCTGACCTATTAAAACTTGTCCAGAAGCAATCTGGTGAGTTTTCACGCATGAGAAAACAAGGCCAAACAGATACAACTCTGCCAGCAGTCCCTGGTCAAGCACCTCCAGTTGATTTAACTGTTGGTATGGACATAACAAGCCTTGACTCATTAAAGCGTAGGGTTGCCGCTGACATTCGTACTGTTAAAAATGACGCTACTAAAGATAAGTTGATCCTTTTGCAACAACGAGTTGATGAGGCGCTTAATAGAGTTCAAAATGCTAGTGGCGACATCAATGTTAATTTCAGAGGTGAGAAAACAACATTTGGTAACGCTATGTCGCAACTTGACTTGGACTACTACAACAAAGTAGGAATTCCATTTAAAGATGCTGATGCCATTCAGAAGATTGGTTCGCAAGAGTATGCAGAACGAATTGCCCCTCAGTTGGCAAGCAGTCCTACAGCAATGACTCAGTTTTTAAAGGTTGCTGGTGATGAGGGTATGCCTTTGGCTGAAAAAGCAGTTATGTCTAAGTTATATAACGCTGCTTTAAACAAAGAAGGTTTTATTGATCCTATAAAGCTAAATTCTTTGATTACAAAGACAAGCAACAATGGTGGTTATAGCGATATTCTTGCTCAATTGCCTGGTCTTAAAACTAGGCTTGATGATGCTGCCAATAGAGCAAATCTTCTTTCTGGTGAACGAGTAGCCATTGATGATGCCGCAAAAGCTGAGAGAGTTCGTTTAGGCGACTCTTTCTTGGCAAACTACGAAACTGGTGGTGTTGATGCAATTACAAGTCGTATGCTTGGCTCTACTGGTAAAGGTTATCAATCAAAATTCTTTAATGATTTAAGCAAACTGTCTCCAAACGATCAAACTAACACTACCTTGGCTGTTCAAAACGCTTTGGTTACAAAGATGTTAGACAACAAAGACCCGTTTGCCTATTTGCAAAAGAACAAAGATACGTTTGTTCGTTTGTTTGGCAAGCAACACTATGACAATTTGGCTTCTTTGGCTGATGTTCAGCGATTGGCAACTAAAGTAGATGTAAATCGCCTTCCTGTAGACCAAGCTGCTATTAAGGAGATGTCTGCTTTACAACGACTTATGGGTGGTGTTGATCCCAAGAGAGTGTCTGCTATTTTGGTTAACCAGATTTCAAGTGTGTTTAACAAAGGTTTCCGTATTGCGGCTGCTATTGGACAAGAAAACATAGATCAAGCTACCAAAGAAGCGCATAGAAAACTCTTCATGGACAAAGGTGGTTTGGATGGGGTAATTAAGGCATCTACCCGTCTGATAAACAAAAAAGGTAAAGAGGTAGAGTTGGCAGATTTTATTAAGCCTGGCGACTTATCTAACTTAGCAAATTCTCTTGGTATGTCTGTTTTAAGGACAGGATATTTGGGTGGTCAAGCCGCACTTTCACCAAGTGAAGTTATGTCACCAGAACCTGAATCATATTACGAATACAACCCAACACGCTAAAGTAGTACCATGATAGATCCAGTAACAGCTCTAGCAGGAATACAGAGTGCTGTAAAACTGATTAAACAGGCTTCTAAGACTGTTGATGATGTTGCTTCTCTTGGGCCACTATTAGGTAAGTATTTCAATGCTAAGAGTGAGGCTACAAAGGCTGTTGTAGAGTCCAAGAAGAAGGGTGGCTCTAGCATGGGTATGGCTATCGAGATTGAGATGGCTCTTGAGCAGACCCGTGAGTTTGAGAAAGAACTTCAGATGTTGTTCTTTCAGGCTAATAAGATGGATGTCTGGGCAAAGATCAAGGCTCGTGCCTCTGCGATGGATGTAGAGGAAGCCCACAATGCTCGTAAAGAGAAAGAAGCTCTTGCTCGTAAGAAGAAGAAAGAACAAGAAGACCTTGAAATGGGTCTAATGATTGGTGGGCTTGTATTTATTGTTGCGCTTATTGCGTTTGGTGTCTATGAACTACTAGATCATTGTGCAAAAGTGAGGTGCGGAAGATGAACTTCTATCAAAAGCAAGCAGATATGACTTTCAAGATAGTGGGTTATTCTTGGGGAACTATTCTCTTCTTTGACATTATGAAAGTACTTCCTAACTTCTTGTCCGACAGAATAATGAACGCTCTTTTAGCAAAGTTGCCAATATGAGATATTTGATTTTGTTATCTGCAGTATTTCTATCTGGTTGTTTTGATGACAGATACAGGTACTTTTGCCAAAATCCTGATAACTTTGTTCACGCTAACTGCCAGAAACCTAAGTGTTTGTTTACCCAGACTTGTCCCGAATACCTTGTAGCCCCAATCTTGGAGAAAAAAGTCAATGAACAGCAATCAGAAACCAAGACCAACAATTGAAGAGGTAGAAACCTACGTCTGGGGCTTTGTGGTCGTCATGGTCACATTGATTCTTTGCTTTATTGTTGTTGCTTTGCTCTACTCTGTCACGTTTGTGACTCAACCTATTAAGAGCATGGCCCCGATTGATATGGCCTACACCAAGATGCTGAACGACATTGTTCTGCTGATTGTGGGTGGTATCGGTGGAGTTATCGGTAAGAAGGGTGTAGGAACGGCTTTAAACGCCATCCAAGGCACTCCAACACCGCCTCCTAGCCCTACACCGCCTCCTGTGCCTGTAACGCCTCCTGTGGCATCTAATACTTGGACTTCAACAGGTTCAGCACCTAACTGGTTGAACTTCAAGAATCCTGATTTAGATGAGTCTTGGACACCTCCTCCTCCTCCGACTACACCTCCTGATTTGCTAGAACCAGACCATGAACGTGAGCAGTTGGCAATGGCTCGTAAAGAGGCTCAATAATGTTTGGCATACCATTACCTTGGGTTCTAGTGGTTCTTTGTATAACCTTATTTGGAACTTACAGAGGTGGATACCACTTTGGCTGGTCAGACAGGGACAAGGAAATGCAGATTGAGATTGCCAGGAAGAATGAGGAATCTCGTCAGACTGAACAGAAACTTAACGAACAACTAAACACTACTGCTAGTAAACTTTTGGAGGTTAACGATGTTGTCAACAAAAAACAAAGTGCTTTGGATGCTGCCATTCGTGCTGGTAGGGTGCGCCTCCCCTCCCCAAGTTGTGTACAAGCCCCCACAAGTACCCCCGTTGCCCCCACAGATACAAAAGCAACCAGTGAACCTGACAGACAGGCTGACACAGCTTCTGATGCCGAAAGAGCAACCCTTGCCGCCATCGCAGAAATAGTGGCACAGGGAGATCGGAATACTGCTGCACTCAATGCGTGTATAGATTCGTACAATCAGATGAGAGATTTGCTAAATGGTAACAAGTGAACAACTTAAACAGCTTCATATCGGCCCTGAGTGGTTGGATGGTTTAAATGCCACTTTTGAGCGTTTTGACATTATGAATCCACTTAGAAAAGCGGCTTTCATTGGTCAATGTGCTCACGAATCAGGTAATTTCAAACTTTTATCAGAAAATCTGAACTATCGTGCAGAGGCTTTACAGAAGTTATGGCCTAGAAGGTTTGATGCTACCAAAGCACAGATGTGCGCTCGCAATCCTAAGTTGATTGCCAATACTGTTTACAGCTCACGTATGGGTAACAGGGATGAGGCTTCTGGTGATGGCTATCGGTTTAGAGGTCGTGGGTGTATCCAATTGACAGGACACGCCAATTATTACCATGCTGGTCAGGCTTTAGGAGTGGATTTTGTGATGAATCCTGATCTTGTGGCAACCCCAATGTATGCTGCACTCACTGCGGGATGGTTTTGGGACACCCATAAGCTAAACCAATACGCTGATACCAAAGACTATAAGACCATGACCAAGAAGATCAACGGGGGATTTATTGGTTTGGCAGACAGAGAAAAGCACATTGCCCATGCTCTCTCTGTCCTTACTTAACCCTTCATCCTTCTTACGAAAGATGCAAAGCTAGATGCTGTGTCACCAAAGGGTTTCATCTTGTCAAACTCTAGGGCTACCTCTTCTAGCGTCCTCCTTCTAACAGGACAGTTTCTTCCTTGAACACAATCGTATGTGCAACAATCCATGCCACTAGATTTGTTTGCTCTTAATATCTGCTTTCCAAGGTTACTGTTTTGTTCAACCATGTTAAAGGCTTCGTCCTCTTCTTTTGTCCATTGAGTCATGTGTTCTTCTCCTTGAGTTTGGCCTCAACAGCTCTGGCAAAATCCTTGTAGAAGTACATTGGGTTCATTTGAAGATGAATTTGCTCATATTCAGCATCTGTCAGACCAACCCAAGGGCGCTTCTTTTTCCCGTCAAATAAGCCATCTATGTAAGCATATGCCATGCTTTGTATCTCTTTTCTCTCTTTACTCATTTCTTCTCCTGCAAAGAAATAGGCATATAGATGCAAGCCTTGTCCTTGCTGTTAACGCAAGAAACATGAAGCACATCTTTTAAACCAAAGCGCTTACAGTTCTTGCACTTAGAGTCAGGCTCTTTTGGCAAGCAACCAATGATCTTAAAACCGATCATTTCACTCTCCTGAATTCAACCTTCTCTGGTGGAGGAGGAAGCATCTTCTCTGAAGGTGGAGTCCAACCATGCTTTTTCCATAGTGCCTGGACATCAGATCCTGATTCCCACTTAAAGTCTTTCAGGGGAGTAGATGGATAACTGATTTTGGAATGTGGAGGAAGTGTCATTTCAGAGCCTTCATAACCCGTTGATTTCTGCCTGATTTACCAGCTCTAATACCAGTAATCTCAATGAATCCCTTGTCTAACAAAGCACGATAACGAGCTGTTATGGAGGAATATGGGTATTGGGGATACATCTCTAGCACCTGATCAGAAATACACCCCTCTGGGAAGCTCTTAATGGCCTCATAGACGAGTTGTTCTATCTTGGTGGTGTCAATGGCTTGGGATGCCTCATGGCTCGTTACAGGGTCTTCTTTGCGTACCAACTTAAATGCTGGTGTACCAAAGAATCTGTCCATTGACTGCTTCATATTATCAAAAATCATCATTGACTCCTATTAGGTGGGGTACTCGCTGCGTCCATGTTTGTCCGACAATTGCTGTCCATGGCATCCGCTTTCCCCCGAGAAAAGTTTATCAGAAAGGCAGGTCAGAATCATCAAAGTTGGTCGCTTTAGACCTCTCTGATGGCTTGGCAATTGGTTCCTTGGGTGACAGTGCCAAACCCATGAATTTGCCTGATTTTCCTTCTTTGACCCATGCAGATAGCCAGTAATCCTGACCATTTACTGTGATATTTCCTTTGTAATCAGGATGGTTGCCTGTTTCTTTCTTATCGTTTTTGAACAAAACGCCAGAGTTATCTTTCTTTTCCATTACATTTCCTTCGCTTTCTTTAACGCACTTCTTACTTTACTTGGAAGGAGTGTCCATAGGGCGATCTTTTGTTGATCGTCTAGGTTCTCTCCCTCTAACTTAACCCAAGCTGCCTTGGGATCACCTTGCTCACAAGTAGCAATCAGTTCAACTGCCATCTCTTGTAAGTACTGTAATTCTTCTGGAGGAATGTTGTCTGTTGCACCCTGAGTAGGTGTGATAACCACTGATCTGCCCTCTTCTGGAAGGTCTTCTCCCGCATAAATGTAGAGTCCCAAACCATGCAGACTCAGAGCCTTGGTCATACAACGCATGATGGCAGTATTGACAGCAAAAGCATCAGGATTAGGGATGGCTTTGTTTCTGTAGTCCATCACAGGAAGCTGACAGGTCATTGGTTTGCCAAACATGGTGGCAGTAACAAACACCATTGCCGTACCATTGATATCCATGAAACACTTGTCTCCAAACATCTCTACCTTGTAGGAAGCAGTAGGATCAGCTTTGAGAGCCTCTGCCCATGCCCAAGCCCATGACAGGTAAGTCAGGTTGTTTTTCTTCTCTGTATGAGAATTAACATCTTTTTTAAGTAACGCTTCTATTGACATATTCACTCCTTTAAAAATTATCGTTTAACTCTTGATCAATGATTTGTGTTTGTTGGTCAAGGTCTAATTCCTTGAACTCAATGAAGTCTGCTTCTTGGCAGCAAACTATTCTGTTTCCCTTGATTGTCAGGCAATAAGGACAGTATTTAATGTCAGAAAACTCTTCCAAATAGGTCTGAAATAGTGATTTCATGTGAGCCTATCGAAAGCCATTTCCCAGAGAACATCACCTGCAACATCGGTGAGTTTGTTTAACTCATCTTCGGTTAGTGGTGTACCATCTTCGTAGCATCCACTTGAGAAGTAAGCATCAGAGAAGTCTGGATAATCTCTGCTGTCTACCCCATCTACTTCTAGATCTATGACCTTTTTTCCATTAAGAATCGGCATATTCACTCCTGTTAAACGTGGACTACTATTTGCCCACACCGCTAATGTGCCACACCTTTTTAGCCTTTTATACTAGGATTTACCCTAATAGACAGCACTTTTTTCTATGCTAATCTGAAAAGACTTGTCCTATTAGTAAATAGTCCTTCTACCTACTTCCTTCTTCTTATGCACGTTGAAATACTTGAACAAAGATGCGCTGAAGCCTTGCTTGGGTACTCTCAAACAATGGCAGATGCTTATACAACCGAACCAGAGGACTTAGATGCTTCTATGACTGCCTTGCTTGCTAGAACGCTAGAACTACATCTAAACCGCAAAATCAATTTGGAGAACCTTTTTAAATGACTCAAGCCATGATCATTAAAGCTCTACAGAATGGGCCACTTACTTCACAAGAACTCTGTGATTTAACAGGGATGCCTAAGTCCTCTGTATTGTCAACAGCTAAGAAGTTGAGATACAAAGGTGAGCTAACCACAGAAGAGGTTAAGGTTGGTCGCTACAGAGTTGCTAGGTACACCCTTGCTGACCACTTGATTGAGAGCAAGCCAAAAGACGAAGCCCGCTGCTTGCTAAACCCTTTTGACATCAGAAACGCCAAAGGTATCTTTAGTAAATCAGAGTATGCGGTGATGAATGCACAAGCTAAAAGATTGCTTGGCAGACCAAAACCTGCGAAAGAGATCACAAATAATCAATTTATTTAAAAAAACTTCTTGACATCTCTTTGATTTGTGTATAATCCAAACCGTCTGAGTGGCATCAGGCGATGAACGGAATACGAAACCCCATAGATTTCTGTGTGGTCTTGCCTGACAACAGGCGAACTTTTGATTCCGTTCAATCGTTTGTTGTTGCTCTCGCCAAGAGCCAAGACCACAGAGTGATTTATGGGGTTTTTGCTTTTGGGGACTGTAAGGATTGCAGACCAAAGTTAGCTGCAAGTAAAGTAGGACTCAGAACCTAGCCATTAGAGACTGGACACAGGTAGACCGCTCGTAAGGCCGCCGTAACTGTGTTGAGAGGCAACGGGGGAACTATCCCAAGCCAAGCCCACATGAGTGACCCGAAAGGGGTGCAGGAACGGGCAGATAGGACGCTCTGAGGCGTGTAATCCTGCAAGCTATGCAATCAGTAAGGTATAGCCCAATGTTCGTCCCAGACTTGTCTGAAACTAGCATAGGTACTCACTAATCTTGTTAACTCAGGATTAGGTGAGTATTTGCCAATTTGAACCCGACTGAACTGAACTAGCATATATAGGAAATGTATGAACTACTTGGTTAACCCGAACAAACCTTCCTCTCGTGCTCACCTTTGGGATGATGGAGATACATATTGCAAGATGTATTTAACTGGTGGGATGAGAAAGAAAAAATACAGGGTTTTTCCTGATTCACAGGACAGGGAAATTTGTTTAATGTGTGGGAATGTTTGGAAACAAATACACACATACAAGGATGAACATGGAAAAGTTTGAATTATTTTGGGTGGCATGGCCTAAGTCATTTAGAAAAGGTGGCAAGGCTGCCTGTCTCGTAAAGTGGAAAAAGTACTACTGTGAGACTTGTGCAGATCAAATCATTAAGCACATTGAGTGGATGAAAACAACAGACGCTTGGAGAAAAGACGATGGTGCTTTTATTCCTGCACCTTTGGTCTATCTGAACCAACAAAGATGGGATGGGGCTGAGATTCCAGAATCATTCGGGATCAAAGTTGAAGTGCAAATTGATCCTGCTTTGGCAAAGATTGATGCTGACAGAAAAAAAGCCGTCCCCATGCCTGAGCACATTAGGCAAGCAATGGCTCAATTAAGGAACAAATAATGAGCCACTACCAAGCCCACATCCTGTTAGACAAAGTAAAAGATGGAGTCCCCTTTCCACTTCATCTGATAAACAAAGCCTTAGAGCTTACTGGTGACCTAGAGTAAACCCCTATGGCATACAGCCGAAAATCAATATCAAATGCTGGAGACAGAGTTGTTTTGGAGAAAGCCGAGGCAAGGGAAATGTTCCGAACTTGGCAAACAAACAGAGATAACGATTTTGTTCGTGCCAGGCTTGAGCGTTGCGAAAGAATCTATGGAACTGGAGCAAGAGATCGGGTCAGGTTTTATATGCGTCAAATGAAAGAAGGACAAATTGAATGAGTTGGCACTATTTGCGGGAGCTGGAGGGGGAATCCTTGGAGGACATTTGCTCGGGTGGAGAACAGTTGCAGCCGTTGAAATCGAAGATTACCCACGCAGAGTTTTACTGCAACGGCAAGCTGATGGACTCTTACCTAGATTCCCTATCTGGGACGACATTAAAACATTCGATGGGAAGCCTTGGGCAGGAAAAGTCGATGTCATCTCAGGAGGTTTCCCATGCCAAGATTTGTCTGCAGCAGGAAAAGGAGCAGGACTTGATGGGGAACGATCAGGACTCTGGAGAGAAATGGCAAGGATCATTTGCGAAGTACGACCCCAATACACATTCATTGAGAACTCACCAATGCTCACTATTCGAGGACTCGACAGAGTATTGTGCGACCTTGCCTCGATGGGGTTCGATGCGAACTGGGGAGTGTTGGGAGCTTCCGATGTTGGAGCAAAACACCAA
>Ga0207942_1000154_pt1 | contig 18692 bp, 40 predicted proteins | sample LakMenEpi12Oct12_FD_150687 | JGI IMG/M metagenome (GOLD analysis project Ga0207942, IMG submission 150687) | Freshwater microbial communities from Lake Mendota, WI - 12OCT2012 deep hole epilimnion (SPAdes) | ecosystem: Environmental > Aquatic > Freshwater > Lake > Epilimnion/Euphotic zone ... | reverse complement strand
TCATAACCGTGATCAGAGCCATCGTCTGGCAACAACTTTGGATACACATCACCCGTTCTAATAATTAGCTCATAAAGATAATATGTGTCATACTTTCCTTCGTCATTGATCATATAATCAGCGCGAATCAACGCTTGTTGACGAGTACCACAATGAGATCCCGAAACGTAATCTCGCTTATCACCACGAGCAGAACTACGAAAAACTTTTAAATATTCCACACCTTCAACGTCTTTAAACTTTGTATTTGCCGTTAATTCTTGAGTGTTATAGAAAGATTCCAAAAAGCTTTTCATAGGATTATTTAATTGACTAAATATTTTAGATAATGAAAAACAGAGATCAACTATTATTGACAAATATATATACAAGTTCTGTTTTGTCAGAAAGTATAACAGCAGCTGTTAAAAAAATTTCAATTGAAAACCTTTTACCAGATAAAGATAACATGGAAGTGGCTGTTGATTCTCTAAGAAAAGGCATGCGCAGTTCTGATAATAATCCTATATCGGTTTATAAAAATAAAAATAAATATATAGTAGCAGACGGACATCATCGCTTGTTGCAATCCATAATCAACGGCGATGAATCCATCAACGCAAAAATCCTTCACTCAGACACACCAGTATCCACAACAGGAACAATCAAATTAGACTTATTCGACGGCGATTACTATGGACTGGATTCATCTCTAGAAAACGGATGGTTAATAAAAAGACTATGAAAAACGAAGACAGATATTTTTTAGAAGAACTCTATACAGAAATGGCATTGTCCAATCTACAAACGATTGGCAAATGGCAAGACGATAAAAATAGACACGGATATGACAAAGCATCAGTAGGAATACTATCATCTCCCGCAGGATTAAAAAAATTAGAAGACACATTCAACAAAATAGGAGGATGGGACTTTAATCTATATTTCGTAAAATTACCAAACGCATGGAAACAAAGCGAAATGGGACTGGTTGATATCAACAACCTACCACAATTAATCAAAGTCGAAGCGGGAAAAGATTTCCCCATGCCAACAGACAGCGAAATAACAATCATATTCACAAACAACGCAGCGGCAGAAAAAGTACCATTAACACCATGGACAATAGCACACAGAATAGGACATTCTTTCGCAGCAACATTCAGAAGAGGAAACGATAAATCTATACAACACTATGATAACGAAATATCAAATATATTAAAAAAATTATTAATGTGTTATAATATAAAACCAGAAGGAAATCTGTTATACTCCCAAGCTTATTATATAAGAGATCTATTTCAAAAAATAGGAAAGTTCCGTAGTGCTAGAATGGGTAAATTAAATCGCCCAGCAGAATTCTATCACGAAGCGTTCTCGTATTGGTTATTACACGATGGAGAACTAAACTTCAATGATCCCCCACAATCACTGATAGACAGCAACAAACAAGCATGGGGAACACCAGTGGGTATGAATTATAGATTACAAGATGCAGAAACAGCAGAAGACTTATTATATCAATTAAAATATGAATTAGAAGAGAAATTCAATTATATGATAGGAAGACACATCGGCACAACGTCGATTATGTGATCGGGCCTTATACAAAAAACCTATAAAAATATAAAAAAAAATATTTTAATAAAAATTGGCCTTATATAAAAACCTACAAAAAATACAAAAAATATTTTATATAGTAAAAAAGCCTTATAGTAAAACTTACAAAAAATACAAAAAATATTTTAATAGTAAAAAAGCCTTATATAAAAAACTTACAAAAAATACAAAAAATATTTTTCCATGGCCCCCCCTTTCAAAAAAAACCTACCAGCGTGTAGAAGCAAATTCTAACACGCTGGTAGGTATGGTTGTATGTTATTCTAGTTTCTTACTACTCAGTAGTCAGCTAACTCACCGAATTCCTCTTCGACGAACTCTCGTGCGAACTCTCTGGCAGCGTCAGTGACTTCAGCAGCTAGGTCATAGCCGTTGTCGATCATCTCTTCGATCTCGTCGATGTAGTCGCAAAGTGATGCCGTGTCTGGCAGGTCTGATAGACTCATCATGGTGATGGCTTCGACTTCACGATTGATAATGTTGATTGCTTTTTGTCTGTTTGTCATGGCAAGGTTATGATAATCTAGTTTTTAACTGGTGATTGGCAAGCAGGAGACGATCAATCTCCCACTTGCCTTTACCATGCTACCTATTGAAACATTTGAATGACTACAACCATCCAGATGGCAAGGTTGAGTCCAATGACGATACCGAGTAATTCTTTCATGATGTTAAGATATGTTGTCGCCCCCTCAACTTTCTACTGCGTTGCTACGGGATCTTGTGAGTAGGGGAAACCACCCCAGGGCGACAAAAGGATTATGTTCTAGTTTTTTACTGGTGGCCAGAGTAGTTTACTGGTTCGTCAGAGTCAACCTTGACGCACCAGCACTTCTTGGCTGTTTTCTTCTGGTAGTCAGTCCATGGCTTTGGGCCAAAGGCAGCTTCCCAAGCTGCCTTTTCTGTTGGGCCATCGCCCAGATTGCAATGTCGAAGGCAATTGATGCCCGATTGTCCTTTGATGATGTATTTCATGGCGAAACTATTATGATCTAGTTTTTTACTGGTTGACTTTAGCTTCCCAGTTGAAAATGTCGGCTTGACTGATCTTGATGCCGTGCTTGTAAAACAAGTGGGACAACGCGAGTCGGCTCATGCCTTTCTTGCGGCACACTCTGATTGCCTTTCGATAAGGCTCACAGCGCTTCACAAAGGGAGCGGTGCGGCGTGGCATCGGAGTGTTGATGATTTGATTTGAGATGTGTGCGGATGATAGTTTCATAGTAGTGGTGTGGTATTGGAATGATATTCTAGTTTTTTATTAGTTAAATCGGCAAACCTCTTCAAAAATTCCTTCGTTGTTTTGGACATAAAAGGAACAATCGAGCATTTCCATTTCGTCGTCCACTTCGTCTTCCATTGGAGGGCCAAACTCAATCACATCGCAAATTGGAGTGAAGTGAAGCTCCTTGTGCTTGTCGATGTAGCAAAGGAACAAATTGTCTACTGTGTAATCTTCTAGTGTATTCATGGTATTGGAATGATATTCTAGTTTTTTAATACTCCCATTCTGGCTCGTATCCATCAGCGAAACGATCTTCGTATGCCGCATCGAGCCATGCGTCTTCGTTGCCCTCGTTGGTGAGGTCATAGGGAAGCAGGTCGTCTTGCAGATTGTAATGGGGATCATACAATGCTTCATCGCCGTATTCTTCAACAAAGACATTGTATGGGATGGTATCGGGTTCAATAGTATTCATGGTAGTGTTAGGATAATTTAGTTTCTTACTGGTGATCCTTTAGGCGGATCAATCCATCGCTTTTCTGGCAAGCCGATTGCCACGCACCGCCACGCTCTCCGTTGCGGCTTTTCTCTTGTGCCTATTTGATCGGTCGGCTTCCGTGTTCCTACTATGCGGGAACCTAACGCAAATTCATCATAACCTAGTTTTTAACTGGTCAGATTTCGATGATGTCATCGTCATCGGCATAGGGATAAATCCCAGTATCGGGATCGTAAAGATCACCGAAAACGATTTGCAATTCCAAGGTATCAAGTAGGGCGAGTAGGTCAATCATGGCAGGGTCATCATAACCTAGTTTTTAACTAGTGGATTTGAGATAAAAAAAGGGGAGAGTGAAAAATCACTCTCCCCTTGTGGATTGTTATGCGTTGGCTTTTGCCGCTTCCATTTCCGCGATCATCGCCTTGAGGCGTTCGATCTTGGCCGCAGTTTTGGTTTCAGCGCGTCCGTTGTGGATTGCCTTGGACTCGACCTCAAAAAGGTCAACGCCATCGGGAGTGAAGCGGTGGGACATTGCCACTTCGACAATGACGCGCAATGCTTCGCCGTCATTCTTCAACTCAAATTCCTCTTTCAAGGATTGGATGAAGTCTTTGTCGCGGAGGGTGGGAACGATAGGATGCTGTTTATTTTTCATAGCAAGGTCAGTGTATTCTAGTTTCTAACTGGTCTCAACCTTTCAGGCAGGTATCATTCCATCAATCTTCTTGGCGATTGATTGCCGTTTGGTGCTGGCATCATCATAACCTAGTTTCTAATTAGTCATTGCAAATTCATCAATGAATGTTTCGAGAATGTCACTAGGTGCTTCAATGCTTATTGCGATAATCATGCGGTTAAATTTTATTTTAGTTTTTTATTAGTCTGGTGTATTTTTTAACTTATTATGAATAGATTGTTATGGTTAAGATTCCAGATTGGAATAAAAAGATTCCGCTGGAGGATAATAATAACACAAAATTATCCTCCAGCGGATTTTACCACGATACTACACCTATAAAAAATTATATGATTTTAGGGAAATTAGTCACAAAACAATCCCTTGCGTATCTTTCTTTTGCGATTCTTTGAAGGGGTATTTGCACAAGGCTTGAGCAAGCGCATAGGATTTTTGGATTTGACTGCTGTTAAAATCCCGTGGATGAAGTATCCAAGGATTAGAATTGTTGTGAATCCAATTGAAAACCACACATAAAATGTGATGAATGTTTCGATTGTGAAGAATGATGTTGTTAGATATTCAATCATAATTTGATTATATAATAAAGTTATTGATTGTCAAGAGAGTTGCATTGGTAGCCAAGGAATTAGTTATATGAAACGAACGCAAGAGATTTTCCTTGGCTACCTTTGCAAAATTATCGTATACCAGCAAGCGCATCAGCCACTATGCGTTTTATCAGACTTAATAATGTATGTAGAACTCACAAAGTTGTGATGACAAACTGATTATATTATCATCGCAACTTTATAAACATCATTTTATCATTTACCAGATGAGATTACTTCGTGTGTTTTGGGATTGATCATTCTCACCAGATAGTCAATGATGAATTGAGTTGAGTCTTCTCCTATTGGATGGCTACCTAGTTGGTTGCCCATGCGATAAGTTAGATAGTTTTCGTGGATGGTAAAGACTAGATGGTTCATTGTTTGGAATGTTTGATGTGAAAAGCCACAAAGTCTTCTGCGAGATTATCAATTAGTTCTTCAACAAAAGCACTGGCATCATCCATTGGGTGAAGTTCAAACTTTGAAACCGCATCCCAAACTTCGATTTGCTTTTGATCTTCCTGCTGTTCTGATGTGCTGTATTCATCAGCGAGCAAAGCGAGAGAGAGTCTTTCAGCACTCCAATCTTTGGGCCATTTGGAAAGGAAATGACCTGCGGCGATTAGGTATGCTTCGGCGTGGAGGGGATTGTTAGTGTCGAGGAGGATGTAGTCTTGCATGGCGTGAGGTTAGTTGTTTTGGGATTGCTTGTCAACAAGTTCTTTCGCGATTTCTTCTTTGAGGTCTTCCAGTAGATCAATGAAGTCAGAGAGTTCATCGTCCATAAGAAACATAGGAAGAATGCGGTCAATGATTGGTTCAGCAGGAAGCTCCCTTGTCAATTCGTAGTAACGCTTGAGTTTACAAGTATCGTGTGCGAACTCACCGATTTGTTTGATTGGTTGCATGGTTATTGTTCGATGAGGTTATTTTGTTTACAAAACTCGGCAATTACACCATTCATCTCCGTAAGAAAGTCGGAGATCATGAGTTCCTTGTCGAATGAGACTTCGTTGCCTTCGATGCAATATAAAAGGTCAACTTGGATTGTGGGTGGATTGATTGGTTGCATGGTGATTAGTCGTCAGCGTGGTGAGTTTCCATTAGTTCAGCAAGATAGCCGCGAATTTCATCAGCGGTTTCGCTTTCTCCTCCAGAGTATTCGTTAACAAGATCGAGAGCTTGATTGGCGATTTCCTCAAGGGCTTCAATTGTGTTTAGTAGTTTTTCGATTGTGGTCATGTCAATAGTATAGTTTAGTTTCTTATTAGTGAAAGTGTGCTCCCCGCTAGGAGTCGAACCTAGGCTTCCAAGCTATCAGCAAAGCTATCCATGGTTTGCTTTGCTTTAGTGTTTGGTGTGCCAGCGCATCGGGGAGGTGAGCTTATTGTAAGTTAGTTTTTTATTAGACGCTGGCAGGAATTTCTTCGTCCTCGTCGTATTCGACAAAGTTAAAGTTTTCTTTTGCAAACTCCGTGACATCAGCATCATCGACTTGGTTGTCGTCAATTTGACCTTCGGAGATGATAGCAGTCCCAGCAAACCAGCAACCGCTCTCAAAGTAGTCCAGCGTGAATTGATCGTTTGGAAACATTTCAGACAAAGCGGCAATGGCTTGAAGTGGTGGACTCCAAGCAGTCATAAAGGTTGCTTGAAAGTCTGCGATCTCGGAGATGAGTTGGTCAGCAACTTCACGCTGCTCTTCTTCGCTCAAGTCCCATTTGGTTCCCCAGTTTTCAAGTCTCCAATCATACCATCCATTGCCCTCAAGCAATTCGGGTGGCGTGGGTTTGATCTTCTCAAAAGAAAGACCATTTTCTTTTAGATAGCTTTCCAATTCTGGACTGCAATCCATGATCGACAATTTGTTTTCGCACCAGTTAGGCATAGTAGTAGTATAGTTTAGTTTCTTATTAGTTGATCTTCATCAAAGAAAGAAGTTTCAATGTGATTGGCTTTTCAGCAACATGGAAGAAGAAACCATATTCCAAAACCTCAATGTCGCCATCGACTTCGGCAAGAGAAATATAGTCATCGCCGTGATTATCAGCAACGAATGGGCCTTCGTCATCATAGCCGATAAAGTAAAGCGTATCGTTTAGATCGACAGCATAAGCGTCACCAAGTTCTTCGTGTAGTTGTTCAAGTGTGGTTGTTTGCATGTTGTTAGTAGTATAGTTTAGTTTCTTATTAGTGTATGGGAGTATCTCAAGTCTTCTTCGCTGTTGAAGGTGATGAAGTATTCAATTTCGGTCATATTAGGGTAGTTTGACATGGTATTAGTGGTGGTATTTGTATTAGAGGAGATTGTGATCAATGTAGTCTTGAATGGATGGAATGCTTTCCATGTATTGCTGCAGATCAGCAATAATATCATCTAGATTCTCGCGGTTGTGAGTGTGGGGGCAACCAAGGTTGTTGTTGACAAGCTTGAGGATTTGCTCTGCGATTTCTTCGTGGGTTGGGTAGTGTTTCATATTGTTGCTTATATGGCTTTAGTGTAGGTTAGGAGTTGGGGTTAGTCAAATTTTTTCTGCATCCAAGTCGATGCCGTCATAGTCAACCCAGAAAGATCCTTCGATGTAGGAGCTTTCTTTGGGCAAAGGTCTTTCATCTTGTTCCGCGAGTTCAATCGCATCTTGCAATGATTCAGCTTCAATTTCCATGTATCCGTAAGATTCCCAGACACAGGGGATTTTGTATGTTTTCATGTTGTTAGTAGTATAGTTTAGTTTCTTATTAGTCTACGAGAAACCTGCGCTTCCATTGTGATTCTTGCACTTGTTTATCAAGCCAAGATTGTTGTTGAAAGATGCGGATTCCATACACAGGTTTTTGTTTTGTAAAAAACAATGATATGATTTGGTCGAGTAGCTTCATGTTGTTATGATAGTTTAGTTTTTTATTATTACCTTGCATTTAGAGCATACACAAGTCGGTTGTTAATAATGACACCATCGGCTTTGTCAATATACTTTGTTCCATCAAAGAATCTTTCTTTTAGATATGGATTGTATCCTACGATTTGGTATTGATGTTGAGTGGGATCAAGTTCATTGGTAGGTTCTCCAATAATAAATGCGTGGACATTTTTCCTCTTTTGTTGCAACACTCTTTGTCTTCCTGCTTCACTCACCTTGAATGAAACATTCTTGAGATGTATTGCATCAACATGACGCATGACTTTCCACACGCCATTGACTTTCTCTTGAACACTCAAGCGTTTTTTATGTAGATTGTAGTAGACGCGAACATTCATAAGTTTATTGAGCTAGTTTTTGAAGGGCTTCAAGACAATCAAGGCGGGTCTTTTTTCCCGTGATTGCTTTGGCAGTTTTGAATACGAGATTGCGACTATGCCGCATTCCCATGATTTCAAGTTTCAATCCGCTGATAAGGACACGCAAGCGGTATCCATCAATTTGTTCTTTAGTAGTTAGTATCATAGCGACCTCAGTATATTCTAGTTTTTTATTATTAAAATAAGGGCAGTTTTATGTCATACCCAGGACATTGCTACTACTACTTATGAAAGTTCCTCATAATCCTCTGTGCCAAGGATATTGTTAGATTTTACGGTGAAACATTCGGGGCGATTTTCTTCTGGATTCAGTAGCTTTTTGCGCTCGCTTTCAGTAAGAAACTCAGCGAATGTTCCTTTATCGACCACTTGCCCATCGACATAATAAGTCGAAGATGGAAAGTGATTGTTGCCAGTTGAAGGATAAAGCCTGATATATTCAGCATCTTTATGCTCAATAACATAGGGAAATTGTTTCCAATTACCCCATGGCAGACTTTGCACTTCCCCACGCTCGCCATTTTCAATGGCATCTTTGACGCTGGAAAGGTTAGCAAAGTTCACGCCAGCACGAACAACAGCACTTGTCACTTTTTCAAGAATGACATTCTTATGAGCGGCGGCGGGTTTGGGATTGCTTTTCCAATAGGCTTTTACAAAAGAACCTTTCGTGTTGAGGATCTTATTGATAACTTCAGTTGCGGTTAGTGATGCAGTATGTGTATTCATAGCGACCTTAATATAATCTAGTTTCTTATTAGTGACAGTGTATTGGGGTTTGGTAACGAAACAGATTTCATTACCAAAACCAATATATTCTAGTTTTTTATTAGTTTATTCAGCTTCTTTATTGCCACGAGTCGGGCAATCGGTGATATGAACAAGTTTGTTCTTTGCTCGCGTGATGGCAACATATGAGAGATTCTTTTCTTGTTCTTTCATCCAATCCAAAACCGCATACTTACTTGGTTGAAATTGACTCATACCAAGGATATAACAGTTGTCAAATTCCAATCCTTTTGACTTGTGAATGCTTGACAGTGTGACTACATTCGGCTTTTTATAGTCGTCATTATCACTGAACATATCACTGATAAGTTTTTGAAGAGATGCAACATCATGCTTGCCGAGGGTTTGGCATCGCTCAATGAGAATCATCATTGTATCAAATTTGTCTTCAAGCAGTGCAAGTTTTGCTTTACTAGCCTTTTCGCTTTCACGATCAAAATGCTTTTGAAGTCGAAGTGTAAACGTTGCCAAGTCTTTTACTTTCCACTTGCGAGTGAGTGTAATAAGGTTTTGACCAATGTCTTTTCCTTCGATTCTACAACCAATGCCTTCACGAATAAGCGCAAACGCAAGAGCAACAAGCGGGGAATTATTGCGACATATGATACCATCATTTTTATTAAGGTTTAATGACGGTGTAGATTTTACAAATTCATCATACTTAATTGAAGATATTTCCCCGTCGTTGTTATTTTCAAATGCTTCAATGTCTGCTACATATTCTTTAGCAGCGGTGATAATATTCTTTCCGCAGCGATAGCAAACACTCAGCGGAAGTTCAACAGCGTCAAACATAGTTTTGATGAGTTCCATGCTATTGTTTTCAGCACCAGTAAACCCATAGATAGCTTGATTTGGATCACCAATAGCAATCAATCTACCACCTGGCTTAAGCATTTTCTTGAGCAAAAGCTTTCTACAAACATTGGTATCTTGTGCTTCATCAACAATAATCCAATCATATTGTATCATATCAACATCAAAAAGCAATGGGAAATAAAGCATATCACTGAAATCAATGCTTTTGACATCACGGTTATTAAGATCCAGTACCTTTTGGCATACATCAATAATCGTTTCCAAGCTCACATCAGCATCAATATCAATATCATTATGCTGAATAATATTGACCCAAGCATTGATATCATCAACAGTGTTGCAACCAGAAACACCAAAACCGTATTCTTTTGCAAAGCGAACCATATCCATGATTGCTTTACGACACTTCATAAGTTCCCCTTCTTGAGTGAAATACTCAACAAAGTTATAAACCTTGGAGTTATTAACACTCATTTTGCCTTTTGCTTTGGCAAGACTTTTCAATGATTCACTATGAAAAGTAGCAGCACTTGCATTGGGATAACCCATAGTAACAAGACGATTTTGCAATTCAGTTGCAATTTTCTTGTTGAAAGCAAGCATCAAAACATCACCGCTCATACGATCAACAGCATTGATAGCAGTAGTAGTTTTACCACTTCCCGCTTTAGCATTGACAATCGCATTGCCAGTTCCTTCAGATACCCATTTATATATATTTTCTTGATAAGTAGATGCAAACATGTGACAGCAGTATATTCTAGTTTTTTAGTAGTCTTTTTTCTACAATTCTAGTTTTTTAGTAGTGGATATTACTCTGGATTCACAACAAATCCCGTATCATCTTTCTTGGCTTTGCCTTTATCAACAAGACCAACAACACAATTACTAGGATCAAGAAAGCGAAGATCATTGGTATCACCATCAACAACAACCTTATTCTTGTAAGTAGCAGGAAGTTTTTTGCGAAAAACAACAGCAACATTGCCACCCATACTCATAATAAGATCAGTATGAGATTCATTGCTTTCACTACGAGAGAAAGTAAGATGATAATTCTTTGGAAAATTACCATTAACAAACTCAATCATACGCTTTACATTCTTGGTATAATCATAAAATACAACATCGGGAAAGTGTTGCATCATATTCTTGCCTTGAAACAAGACATTTTCCCAAGGAATATCACTTGTAAGATTGAATCTAAAGCAAGGAATCATATCATTCTTCTTTGCTTTTTTAACAGCACTTTGAATTTCTTTATACAATTTAAGCAAGAAATCTTGTTTATCATTAAAGAAATACTTGGTTTTATTGATACGAGATTGTTGAACATTTGAATAAACACCCATGCCAGCGGTATTAAGACAAGCAGCCGCACAACCTATTGATGCAAATTGACAAGTGTTATAACCAGACAATTTAGCAGGAGCTAAATGAATACCATTTGAATAATAACCAAATGATTCACCTTTTTTGATTTTTGTATTTGCAGTAGTGAGTAGTTTCATAGCGACAACAATATAATCTAGTTTTTTATTAGTTTCGATTCAATCGTGATGATGAATATCAATAAAACAATATGATGATTTATTGATATTGATTTCAATCATGCGAAATCATTATGATCTAGTTTCTTATTAGTTTTTATATCTTTTTCTATATTGATATATAAACTTATATCTTCAACTATGATAATCTAGTTTTTTATTAGTCTTTTTATCCTTTCTACTATCTGTTTATCTTTGTTTTATTTTTTTAATTATTATTGTCTTTATCATTGATAAAATTTGCTATATCATTATTAGTTACGCTACGCGACATGTTTTATTCCGTAACTCATTGATAATCAATGATTTTGTTTTTTTGGATACAGATCGTTGGATATATATTATATTGTGTTTATCTGGCGTATTTTGTTGATATATATCGTGTGTGTATCTGTGTGTGCTTGTGTGTATCTATGTGTATTTTGATACATTTTATGCGTATTTTGATATTGTTTTAGTATATTTTGGTGTATTTATACGCTATTTTTGTTTGTTTTTGATCCTCATTTCCTTTATGAGTTGATCGTATTCCCCGCTTCTGTATTGTTTTAAGATGATATCCACTGCAATGCAACAGGCTTTAAAATTATTTTTTTGGGTATTGTTTGATTGTTTCATGTGTGTGTTGTTGTTATTGTGTGTATGCTTATTCACTAGCCATTATGCGTTTTATCAAATTTACATGTTTATATCAGATAAACAAAGTTGTGATATTTACAAAGTTATAATGGTGACATTATTGTATTGATACCAATGTCAATGAACTGATATGTTATTGTCTATTTTTATTTTAGAATTTGGAAAAGTCCAACACTCTTTTGTATCGTTTATAAAACAAACCCAGTGTAAGTCATGTTCTTGGGAATAATCAATTACCAGATGTGCATATCCTTTTCCTTTGGGTGTTGTTACTGGTATTGTTGGGTTTAATTGTAATATCATAAGTTACATTTGTTTTTATAATTTATATTTGAATGTCTTACCATCTATGATATTGTCTTGTACCAATATATCAAGTGCCAAGGATTTATCTAGGATTTCGTAGGGATTATCTTTTGATTCCAACAACATATTGTTTCCTATCTTGTCGTTGATTACAGGATGGATTGTTATGTTTTGTATGTTTATTGTTTTGTCTTGCAGTAATGTGAACGTTATGTGTGCTAGATGAACATCTGCGTCTTCTTCGCTGGTTATCAATGATCGATGAATGTACTGCATATTTGATGTTTTGTTGTATCAAAGTTTGTTACTTTTTAATCTCTAGGATTTCCACCTTCACGATCTTGCGTGAGATTTCGTTGTGGAATACATAATCAGATCCCACATAATAATCATCTACAATCTGTTGGATTGATTTATCTACCAGCATTACTAAAAGAACATTAAAGCCAGTAGTGAAGCGATCACCGTCTTCAATTGTGATATTCAGTGTAACTGTGATATATTCGCGTCTACTACAATCTTCATAAAAAACGCTTGAGTGTTCGTTGGTCATATTGTTATTGTATCAGAGTTTTATTACCAGTGGGTGTATTCTTTGATGATACCCTCTTCATTCAGATAGCGAGCACACACATAAGTCTGAACGCAACTATCATCACATGTCTCGAAAACATGAAACTTATCTTGCAACTCATACACAGCTTCGAGATACAATCTGCATGCTTCTTTTGCAGAGTCTAAGTTAGGATGAACATCATTAGGTGGCATAGTCATACTCTTATTGTATTAGTGTTCCTTAGTCCAATTCGTAGGTATCAACCTCGATGCCGATCTTACTTAGCTCGTGTACAGCGTGATTGCGATACCATTCTTGATTCCAAAGCATCTCAAGACCTCCTTTTTTGAAGTCGTCTGGAAGAAGAAGGGATGTCATCTCACTAGCTTTGATAAAGTCTTCTTCGCTGTTGAAGGTGATGAAGTATTCCATTTCGGTCATATTATTATTGTATCAGTGTTCCTTGTTTATTTCCTTCTTACCATCCTTACGCACACGCTTATTCTGTATGCGTTTATAGTATTTGCGTAGATGCTTCCACCATTGAACGGTCTTGACACCGCCTTTACTCTTTGATGAACTACTCATTTGTTTATTGATAAAATTAACTGACGGTTTGTTGTTCTAGTTGTTTGAGTTTGTTTTTCAAGCTGTTTAATTTGTTTTCAATCGAGCTGTTTTTATTTTCAACGAGTCGTATCATTGATCTACAGCATTTACAAAACTGATAGTATGATGGTTTTGGATTGTTGCCTTGATATTTCAAGGAGTTTTGAATACGATTATGACTGGTGGTTTTGACGCGAATAATCCTTGAACAATCGCATGTGTATTCGTATGTGTTTTGTCGTTTGGTTTTGGTAACACTGGTGTCATAGCTGTGGCAACGAATCGGTTCAGCATTGAAAACCTTTATCATAACATATTTCCATTCTTTGCCATGACTCTTTACAAAACTACCAAACACCATTCTCTGAATATAATGAGCCATTTCATGAACAACAATCTCATGAAAGGTTTGTTTGTTATGCTCTGCCAAGTCAAGTTGGAACATCAATTCTCTGATTGATTGATTAAAAGACACAAGACAAGTTCCTGCTGTTGTGCCGTTTCTTTTAAAGATGATGTTGGTGGGTCTTGGAAAAACCCTGTTAAAGAATTTTTCAGCAATGAGGAAACATTCTTCAACCTTTTGTAGTATGGTGTCTTGCATGACAACAGTATATTTTAGTTTTTTATTAGTTTCTTGAAATCCATCAAACGATGAAATGAATCTACAATCCTTTTATAAAAAAAACAATTTGACTAAATAATACTATGACTACAAAAGATCAATATAATTTAGCTAACTTGTATAAGGAATCATACGAAAATGATGACATTTCATTTGATGCTGATTTATCCGATGTTAATTTAACTTACAATGATGAAGAATCTGCACTTATTGAAAAATATGGCAAATTGGGAGAAAAGCTTGTAAATTACTTTCATGCACTTGAAAATGCACTTAAAAATCCCATGACTAATTTTGCAACTATTCAACACTTAACGGATAAAATCAATTCCATGCAACATGGTATGCGTATGGTAGATAGTAGAAACAAAGTTGATAGACATTCATAAATTTTTAAAGTTATCCAATTAAGATTGCTTTACAATCGCTTTCTTCCTCCTCTTCAACAATCTCATGGTTGCCATAATACCATTCACTATTTACTCCTAGCTTTATAGACTCTTCTCTACATACAGAACACGCATTTACTCCTCCTTCATATCCATTAACAACAACCATTGTTTCTGGATCGTATTCTTGAAGTTTTTCAATTAATTGTTTGACTTTCATCTTCAATTAAAAAAGAAAGGAAACGATTGTTTGACTAGGGAAAGAGTCAATTCTTCACAGATCAACCATTTGATAAGAACGATTGGGTAAAAGATGGCATCAATGATTCCCCAGAATAGACTATTGTTGTTTAGGTTATATCCCAGTACACCAACGATGTAAGCCAAGACATAACTATAATTAGAACGGTAATGATAAGTTTTGTTCATATTAAAAAAGATTAATAATTGCTTTAATGATGGTTACGAAAACCATTGTTAAGCACACTCCCATAAAGAGTGTGCAAAGAATTAGGATTGGTGTTGAATCAAAGTTTTTCATTTAAAAATGTTTCTATTTCTTCGAAAAATTCACCATCCCATTCACGATTTTTATTGATGGTTTCAAATTCATCTGTTAAGTCTTCAGCAAGTTCATAAAGACCACCGTGTCCTTTTTCTTTAATAGTCTTTTCCAACAATTCACTGTGGTCTATTTCATGCGTATGCATCGCATGTGCAACAGTGATTGCCGCAACTACTTCATAATGAGTCTCTTGCCAAGATGCAAATCCGTTTGGGAAATTTTTCATAAATGTAATTTAGATGAGATGATTGTATTTTAGTTTTTTATTAGAATTTTTTTATAAAAGATTATGAATCTATTCATAATATGGATAAATAATAATATGAAATGTTTAATTTGTGAGAAATCATTAGAGGGAAGACAGAAAAAATTTTGTAGTAGTAAATGTAAAAGTATGTTAGCTAATAATAAATTGCAAAATTATCAAGCACAGCAAACAAGGGGCAAGATAAGAAAAAAAAAGTTAATCGAAATGAAAGGAGGCTGTTGTGAAAAATGCGGTTATAATAAAAGTTTAGCAGCATTGTCTTTTCATCATTTGAATCCAAATCTTAAAAAATTTCATTTAGATATTAGAAATCTTTCCAATAGGAAGTGGGAAATGATTATTGAAGAATTTAATGAATGTGAATTGTTGTGTTTTAATTGTCATATGGAATTACATCATGGTTGCGAATGGTAGGGGTGGAGGGATTCGAACCCCCACTCAATCGATTATGCTTACCACTATAGTTTTCACTACCCTTTCGGTTTGTGGTCTGGACTATCCCTTAATCTTCAGCATTACCTGTTAAGACTGAACTATTATAGTCTCTGCACGTCTCTCTTTCGAGATTTCGCTCAAGATTGGCATCAGCATTACCTGTTAAGCGTTCCTTGAATTTAAGTTCTGCTAACTTATTATTTCTAACAAGAAGACCCGTTAAAGTCGACTGCTTTGACCATTAAGCTACACCCCTTTATATAAAATTGAACAGCCTTTTATTGACTTGCTTAGGTCAGATTGCCGATATTATCGGAGTCTGTATTGATTTGTTTCGATGTTGACATCGACAAGATTGCGCTTTTCAAGAGCAAGAATAATGCGCTTGGCGTTCTTATCAAAAGAATGCCATCCATCAATCTTACTGATGAATGCAAACGCTTCTCTTTGATGTTTGCCCATCTTTTTAATGTTTGTTTCCATATTATTGCGTTTTTTGCTGTTATCGGTGAATCATCATCACCGCCGACTAATTTAAGATACCAACAATTTTCACTTTGTCAACATCTTGTCCCATAAGATAATCTAGTTTTTTATTAATTATTCTGAAAACATGCTGTTGTCGTTTTCGTATTCATCGGAAGAAAAAGTCTTTCTTAAAACTATTTCTGTAATATATTTGTCACACAGATGATTGATATAATCATCAAATTCTTTATCATTCAGAAAACCAACAGCCACATGCCCATTGGCAAGCATAACTTTTTCTATTGGTTTTTTATTATACATTATATAAACTTTTTATCAAGCGAATTCTACTTCGATTTCGTGTCCTGTTTCTGATTTGGTTTGTCCATCTAGAACAAGATAGATTGCGGCGTGGTATTTATCTTCATCAATATCATAGAAAAAGTTTAAATCAACAAATTCATTTATTACATGCCACTCATCTTCTTCATGAGCGCGTTTAATTGTATACTGACCTTCTTGTGTGTCAAGAATAAGTTCTTGTTCTTTGACAATAAGTTTCATTTGTTTCTTTATTAGATGTGTTTAAGAACTTTTCCTACCATTCGAATAGCAACGATGAATTTTACCATCATCACCCGTTTTAAATAAAATCCATTCTCCTTTATTATGTTTTTGTTTAAGATAGTCTTTAACCCATTTAGGAAAATCTGTAAAACTATCAGCAGTCTTTATTTTATGTTCAAATGGAGTAGCGATAATACAAACATACCTAGCGGGTTTCATTTGTTTCTGTATTTACGGAGAAGTTGCTCGTCTGTCATGCGGGTAGTCAAGAATGTCTGGTGGAAAGTGACAGGGATGTTGCCATACTCACCATCATCATGGATAAGAGTGTCGCCATTGTAGATATCAAAATCTGCACCCCAATAACTTTCATTAATAACTACTGGTGGGAATCTCTCACCATCAATATTTGAGGTGATATTATGCTCAATGACTACTCGTCTTTTAGGATTAAAAAGATTAAAAATATTAAAAAACATATTATTAGTATTGGTTGTTGTGTTTATCCATGATAGCGTTGAACCTCTCTTGAAATATATTTGAGGAATCATCAAATAGACTAATATCGGGTTTGAGTGAATTGATTGTTACTTGAGTGAGTTCTGAAAGATCCCGAATAGTTGCGAGCAATTGCTCAATTGTTTGTTCCACAGTATCCATATTATTTATTATTAGATTGGTAGGCCGTGATGGAATCGAACCATCGACTAAAAATTAGAAATTTCTTGTTATATCCCCTTAACTAACGGCCCAAAATTATTAGAAGTTTTTAAAGTCGTGATCTGGGAAAATCTCTTTGATTTGTTCATGAAGGAGGCGTTGAAACTGTAGGAACTTATCTGTCAACTCCCAAAGATTATCCTTGCCAAGTTTTTCATAAGCAATATTAACTTCATTGATTAGTTCATGACCACAGGAATCAAGAACAGATTCCATGTCTTCAAAGTTTGGTGCAAGTATTTTCATATATTCTTTCACTTGTGTTAGTTTATTTTAGTTTCTTATTAATCACCAAGATGAAGTATAAAACAATCGTTCTTTATCCCAGTTGGTGTTGTCAATAAGATTAGAAATTTCATCAATTGCTTTTTCAATACGTTCCCAATAGTATTCATCAACATCAGTTGATCCAAAAAAGAAACCAGAAACTGGCATCATTTCAGAAGGATCATTTTCTGATTTTGTATTCAGTAATGTTTCCAGCAAATCAATTAAAACATCTTTGTCTAGTTCATAATGTGCGCAGTTGTCGATTCCTACTTGAACATGTGTGACAAACCAATTATGAAGCGCATTAAATTTGCGCCAATAGGCCACCTGATGAAAGATAGTATAATAGTCTTTAAAAGTATCTGGATATGGTTGATCTAATGGCAAAAACTCTACGATTTTTGGATCGTTTGGATTGGGTTCCCTGTCGAGTTCGTGCAATTCGTCGATGGTGTGTTTGGTCTTTTTGACCTTAAAGATATACATGTCTAGTCCCATGGCTTTATTCTATTTTAGTTTTTTATTAGTATCGAAATTCAGTTTCATCAACTGCATCTTTCATTAGTTGTCGAAACAACACACGCCAAGACCTTTCGTTTAGAATTTCCATTCTTTGTTTATTGATTATTACTTTGCTTTCTTCAAGTTGATCTTTATAAGAAGCTACTTTCTTTTCGAGATATTTGATTCTGTTTTCAGTTTTTTTAGTATCACTCATAAGAAAATGTTTTTACTACTCTGTTTGGATTTTTCATAAGTTTCATAACCATATCTTCTGCGGCTTCCGCTGTCGCCCAAATTCCATAATCAAAATCTGTAATCCAAAAACAAAGAAACTTAAATTGAATTGCATAGTATATTCTAGCAGTTCGATTGTCTATGCGTTCTACAATTCTATATTGTTCACTCATTGTTTTCTAGAGTTCCTTACTTCAGCTGTATTGTACTTTCCACAAGTTCTGTCACATACAGAGATGGATTCTTGCCTGTTTCTAGTTTCGTTTCATACCAATCTTCAGCAACTTCTCGATCATCAAATTCTTGTTCTTTTCGCTCTGAATCAAAAGTCCAAGTGAGAATATACTTTACAACCCTATTGTTTTTAACTTTCGTCATAATTTGCTTCAAGAGTATCAGTATGAACTACATCCTTCATTAGTTTTTGAAAGTTTCTTCGCCATTCTTGTTCATAATACAGAA
>Ga0207942_1000153_pt1 | contig 18713 bp, 41 predicted proteins | sample LakMenEpi12Oct12_FD_150687 | JGI IMG/M metagenome (GOLD analysis project Ga0207942, IMG submission 150687) | Freshwater microbial communities from Lake Mendota, WI - 12OCT2012 deep hole epilimnion (SPAdes) | ecosystem: Environmental > Aquatic > Freshwater > Lake > Epilimnion/Euphotic zone ... | reverse complement strand
TCTTCAAGATATTCAGCTATTGCCAAGGCTCCGGCCCATGACCAATTTGCGTTGTTGTCATTTTTCAATTCGTTTGCAATATCGTGTGTTGTTAGTGTTTTTTTCATAGTGTGGTTATTGGTTGAGTTAATATATACGGATTGTTTTTATTGGTATTAGTTTATCAGTTTATCAGTTTATCAATAGCTATCAGTAAAAGGATGGTCGCCGCGCCGCAAATAATCACAGAATCCATAAGAGAGACATTGCAAAACTCTCGCATGATGCCCCGCAAATAAAACTTTCCCTTCTTTGGATTCTTTAGGATAGCGCGAACATGGAGATTAACCCGCCCCATAGACGTATCAACTTGATTGTGTGTTTTCATTGTGTTATTTATTCTGTAAAGATTGACACAGATAACCCGACCAATAAGCTCTGACAATCGGGGCGGTAAATTCACTCGCAACCGACTTTAATGCCTTTGCCTTGTTTTCTGGATGCGGGAACTTTCCGCTTTCCATCCCCTTGTTAAATGCTGATTTTATCGTCATATGTCTTTTGGTTTTCATAGCGTTAATATATACGGAAGATTGTCATGTTTTGTCAATATGTCAAATAATTTTGTTATTTATTTTGCGTTCCTTATTTAGAAGTATTCCAATTAGTAATAAGAGCGTGCGGGAATTAGGCTTTTTGCTTTTTCTTTCCAAGTAGAAAATTCGTCGCTTTCCAACTCAAACTTTGCTGCGATTCTGCATAGCCTTTCGCTTTCAATGCCGACAACTACGCCTTGCAACACTTTGGAAAAGCGTCTTTCCTTTTCGCGTTCAATTAAGCGATGCTCGCATTTATCAAAGTTTGTATAACACGTTAGGCACGTTCCCACGCGAAAGACAGAATTTTGCTCTGGCGTGACGATGTTCATTTTCAACATTTGATTTTTCATAGTGTTTGTTGGTTGATTGTTTGCGGGATTGTCTCCCCTGCTCCCCGCGACAATCGCGCCACGGGGAGACGGGGAAGCAATTACGCTTTGACTTTTCCGCCATTCTTGCCGCATTTTCCGGCGATATAATCGAGCCAGCGGTCGCGGTTAAAGTTGGGGTTTTGCGCTTTGCAAAAGTCGGCCAGCGTGTTTATGGAAGGCCAAGTAAACGCACTAGGATTTTCTTTGATTGTGTCAGCTAATTGAATGAAGTGTTTTTTAGTCATGGTAGTTTATAGGTTAGGTGTTTATGTTTTGTATTGTCAAATATATATACGGATTAAAGTGATGCAACGAGAAAGCCGTTTTCTTTGGCAAAGATTCTCCCGCCCTTATTCTTGGGAATTATCGGAAGGGATATATTGATATTGCTATTATCAAATGAAACAATGCTGAACGCTCCGTCATGCAAGCATGAGTGAAAGGGGTTGAATTTTTGGAAGATGTCAATGTCTGCCGAAAAAATGAACCATACGCTTTTATTGTCCATCACGAAAGCGCGCTTGCAATTCTTGTCGATCATCTTGATCCTTTGCCAAGCTAATCCTTCGTTATAACTCAAGTCCATGTTGGATGCTTTGACGGCTTCTGTTAGTGTTTTGTATTCTGCTTTGATGGTTAATGTTTTCATTGCATTTATATATACGGATGATAAGGCATTATCAACCTATGCTGTATAGAGTAGGGGAAAGGAAAGAGACATCGGGACATGGTGCAAGCTACAAGGGCATGACGCACAAGGCAACACGACAGCGTAGAGTCAGCTATCAATCATAAGCTATCAAAAGCGTAGCACCCACCACACCCGTCTCACCCCCACCCTTCCATAGCGCGGGGCGGCGGCCATGAAAAATATACCCCCTCGAAAAATTTATCTCAAAAACTAAATCCTATATTATTCTATTGACAATATAAATTAACTAACGCCAATTATGTATAATTTTTGGCATTGGTTAATTGGGTGTTTAGATTGGATGGATTAGATGGGGCTATGCTTAGTTTTTGGGCAATAGTTCAAACGTGGCTTGAACTACGTTGCATGTTGTAGGACATTGTTAACAGGTTACTACGGTTTGGAACGGCTGTATTGGGGGGCTTTGTTTATCCTCTTTAGCCAATTTTCTGCTTCCTTCTCTGTGAAGAAGAAGATTTCTCCGTTGCGGCCTATGTAATTCTTCCATACTCTTCCCTGTTTGTATTGGGGGAAGTAGGTGGCCAGCTTTCTATTGATTGTCTTTTTAATGCGGGTTGCCATTGTTTTATGGGCGGCGAAATTGCAGGATATTTGCCATCTTATGTTGCAAATTGCAATGGGTCTATTTTGCGTTGAAATGGCCTTAGAGGGGGTTTTCGTCTCTTTCGCCCATCAAGTCCTCATAATACACCACAATCGTCTCTTTGGCCCATTGTAGGTTTAGGAAATCAATGGCGTCGGACTTGCTATGGAAGGAGATGGTATTGTGTCCCCCTGCTCTGCCTTTTATTTTTACCGTGAAGTTGTGCCAGCTTTCGTTTCCTTCTTCTTGGTATTGAGGGATAAAGAGGGGGTCTTTGTTATCTTGGTATTTCTTTGCCACCCTATACGCTGTTCTGATTGATGTGTTCATAATGATATATGTTTATCCAATTATAGAAGAAACCCTGTCTTTTATGCTGGATAGGAGTGATTGGGATTTTCTCTCATGCCATTGCGGCCCCCTGTTGGTATATTCCATCGTCCCAATAAGCTTTAAAACGTGGATTTTCTTTTTTTCGATATATGCGAGTCGGTCTGCCTCCATTAAGGCACTTCCAAGGGTTTTGTGGCGTTTCTGTATCTTGCCGATTTCGGCGTAAGGGTTAAAGCATACATACCAAAACTTCCTGTATTTAGATTTGATTTTTGTGTTCATAATTTAATGTTGGTTTTACGTTTCCCACCCTCTGTATCTTTTGTAAGTTGGTTGTGCTTCGGGGTCTTTCTTGGCTTTTCGGCGTTCTAGGCGGTTTTTCAGCTTCTTGAGTAGCTGATGATACCCGCCCTTGCGCTTGCTGCTTCCGTCTGCCTGTTCTCCAAGTCCCATAGTGTTTTAATTTAACCAATTTTCTTCAACATCTTCCCAATAACCAATAGCCCCGTCCTCGTTCCAGTAAAGTGTGTAAACCTGTTTCCAAGTCGCCACTTCCAGCCAACGCCACTCTCCCCCAATAAGCTTGGGGATAAAGAGGAACCCTGTGAGGATTCTCGTGTCCCCACAACGAGGGTCATCTCCTTTTTGTTGTTTCCATCTCATTGTTATTTATCCTTAATGAATTGTTGCGCCTCGTCGCGCTCACGCGCCTTGCTACCTACGGCCTTTTTCAAACGCTTTTTTTTGAAAAGATGCGGGGTGGCTTCTTCGCGCGCCTTTCTTCCGCAGGGGTAGCACCTTGTTTCTCCGTTATATCTTTCCCAGTCGTAAGAAAGAGTGTTGCATCTTTCGCATCGTTTTCGTCTTGTTGTCATATTAGTTACCGCAGAACATCAGCGACAAAGAAAGCGTCTGGCTGATACCCTCGTCCCAACTTTAAAATAAGAACGTCAGCGATTGCCCGCAGTCCACTAGGTCTTAAAGCTGCATCCGTTTCGGGTGTGTCACTCATTTCGCCGCCTCCTTTAGTTTGTGGTAGCTGCTTAAAACAAACTCCGCATAATCAGGAAGGTCGCCGCCGCCCAATTCCTTGAGTGCGACAACTAGCATGTCCGCACACTCGCGCCATTCGTCGCGCTCTTTTTGCATGGTTAGGAAGTTGTCGTAATGAATTTGCTCTTGTTGTCTCGCTTCGTCCCGTTCGCGTTCGGCTTTGTGCACTCGTCCCAAGGTGTCATCGGCTTCCTTTTCTGCCGCCTCGCGTTCTCGCAAAGCGTCCCTGTGCAATCGCAATGCCTCGTCGCGCTCGCGTTCCAAGTCCCGCGCAAACTCTGTCGGAACCACATGGTTGCCTCGCGCTAGGTTGTCTGTTTCAGGCGTGTTGTTCATTTATCCCATCCTTTCTTTAAGTGGCCAAAATCCCGTGGCTCGGTAACTTCGGTCGTTTTCCCGCATATTCCACACTCATCCATGTGATAAGTTGAGCCATAGGGATTGCCCTCTGGACGATTGCCATAGTTTTTGCCACAGGTGCTGCATATCCAGTCTGGATATTTCTTCCACTGGATAATGTCGTAATTTTTACGATATTTATGCCCATCAACTTTTCTGGGCCTATCGCCTTTTCCTGCTGGTGCTGATTTTCCGATTGTTGACATAATAAAGTCGCGGCTGGGCAAGAGGTATAAACAAAACAGCGCAAAGGAACCACCCAATTGACCTATTTTATTTTGCCCTCCTGTTTGTCCCAACCGCTAAAAGTATTCATTGTTTTTTTTGTTCTTCAACTTCTTCTCTGATAAATTTTTCAAGCATGGAAATTAGACCAAAACATGCGGAGCGGTAGCTTGGATAGGATTGCTCAATGTGGTCAAGAATGTATCCGTAGTGCTCAATAACAAACGCTGGCTCGTCTCCGTAAGACCACCTGACAGAAATGTTCCAGTGGCAATCTCTGTCCTTGTGATGGTCTGTTTTGATAATATCATACCATTCACATGTAAGCTTTGTGATCTGCTCTTGAAGCTCTTTGGTTGATGGTTCGTTCATGTATGCTTAGACCAAGATGATTGCGCCTCGTTCAAAAAAAGTTTGGCTCGGAGGGATTTCGAGCCACATTTACGAACCGACAAGATGCTTGTTGCTTTCAAGCCAAGCCACACATTTCTTGCAAGATTCCTCTGAAACATCGCTGGCATTTACGGCGTTGTCAGAAAGGTCATAGCAGCTTTCCGACAAGGCGTTTAACGCCAAGGTTTCATTAAGACTGTGCCAACGAATCCAATTCTCCAGACTGTTCATTGTTTTTTGCTTCCAAGATTGCTTTTGCCATTTCTTCGGCATTATCAATGTCTAAAACTATATCAACCTCTTTTTCTCCGCGCTTTCCGTGGATAAAAATGATTTGTTCTCCATTGTATTCGTTAATTGAAAAGTCCTTAGCCAAGAAAGACGCCAAAATGCGATTTTCAAATTTTTGGATTTCTTCGGCTACCGTTGTTTCGTTTTTCTCTGATTCACTCATGTTCTTTGATTTCTATTTTGGTTGTTGGGTCGAACCGTTCTTTGATTCGATACCACATTTCAGCCTCTTTGTCGGCCTCTTCTTTTGTGTTGTGAATAAGGTCGGACACAGCGTATCCGTCCCGCCTGACTTGGTATGTTTTATTTTTCATATCAATGTGAAATCCTTACATAAACTTCTCCACCCAAGAACATGTGGTCAAGAAGAATCGGCTCCTCTTCGTGACGCCAAAGAAACATGGCCGTTCTGTCGTTGTTTATTTTTTCTTTTGTTATGTATCCCTCGTGCTTGTCTTGGAAGTTTTTATACTCCATCCATCCGCTGACACGCTCAAAGAGTCTGCTGAACTCATTGCTCATATTATTTGATGTAGTTTAGTTTTACTTTCGCCTCTCTGAACATTATTTCAGCGGCCTTAAATGATTCAATCCATCTTGTAATGGTTTTGGTGCTAATGATGTCCGTGTTAGATGGCAAGTAAATATTTTTTATTCCAGTTTGAATAATTGATGCCGCACATTGGGCGCAGGGGTGGATGTTCCAAACATACAAAGAGTATCCGTTAAGCGGTTCTTTGGCGGAAAGAATGGCGTTTTGTTCTGCGTGAACCGTGTAAAGCAGCTTTTGATCTCTGTTGCCCAGTCGGGTTTCCGTGTCTTTTACGCCTCTGGCAATTCCGTTATATCCAACAGATGCTATGGTTTTGTCTGGTCGCACAATAACCGCCCCAACCTTGGTTGACGGGTCTTTGCTCCACCCCGAAACAAGCCTTGCCATTTCAAGAAATCTTGTTTCCCACTTATTGCTCTTCTTCATTTTTGAAAAAATCTTTGGCATAACCTATAATGGATGACTTCAACTTTATCTCGTATATTTCTTTTGCCCTTCTCATCCTAAGCTCTGATGCAAGTAAATCAACCGAACTCACAATGTCGATGGATTCGTGGATTTTGAAGTCGGATATGATGGCTTCTATTTGTTTTAGCTTTAGGGTTGCCGCGCAACCATCATGTTTTTCATTAAGGTTCATCAAATGCTCCTATTAGTTCTTTGTCTGGATAAAGGGCCGAAGACAGCGGTATAAGTTTTGTCGGCATTGCTTTCCAGATTTTTTCGTTGCTGTAGCTTTTCTTGCACCATTTGCGGTTTTTAAGAGTCCAGTGGTATCCCAAGATATATGCGTTAGCCATTTGTGCATATTCCCTGATATTTATTGGAAGCTTGTTGCTTTTTATCTTAAACAAAGAACGCCATTCACAGTCCCATTCCAACTCAATGACCTCTGTAATAGATTGTTTTATTTTTGTTTTGCTGTATTTTTTTCCAGCAAGCCACTCATCTATAGTTCCAACCCCCATTTCGCACTGTTTTGTCCATTCTGGTCTTTCAATACCCTGATCAACGTGGCAGGTTTCGTGGACAAAAACTCCAAGCCAAACATTAACGTCTCCCGCCGTAGCTATACGAAGCTCTTTGTTGTCGGCCCATCCCGTGGATTCTACCTTTCCCTGAACCAGTTTTTCTGAAGGGTGGAATGAAATTTTAATTTTTTTGTGATACTTTAGTATCGAGCGGCCAAGAAAGCTGGCGAATTTGTTTTTTTCTTCTTGGTTCATGATGTTGTTTAGTTAGACCAAGACTGGGGCAATTCGTTCAATCTTCTTCGGGAATATCGTCGCCCTCAAAAATTCTACGAATAGGATTTTCCCAAAAACCTTCTTCTTGTTCTGGGAATTTCATAAAGTCGCCTGTATCGTCGAACTTAATATTTAGGTCGGCATCAAAATCACGTTGGGTCATAATTAAACAATTCTATAATCGTTTCTTCGTTTTCGCCAACTTTTTCTTGTCTTGTTTCAATAGTAACGTTTCTTTCACTATCGTCTGGAATCGCTCCAGCATACCGGAGGCAGTCAATGTGGTATTTGAAGATAAGGTTATCTGGGTCGATGAGCCGCTTTCTCCTTGCTGTAAGGCGAATATGAATGCGTCCTGTATTTTTTTCTTTATTGTCAGTCTTTGCCAGTGCGTCATTCCGAATAGCGCGTTTAGGCTTGGGGTTACTCCCCTTACTGTTATTTTTAGGAACGGCTCTTTTTGTAGTGAGCCTTCGTTGGTAATCTTGTATTCGTTCATAAACCCCCGGTCTAATCTCTACGAAGCCGCTTGGTATCTTGTCCCATCCCATATTTCATTCAATGTTCCAAGTTGTAGTTGATACCGTGTCTCCGCACTGTCCGCACGGTTTGGAATAGCTGTAGTCATCTGCGGGGATTAAGTCAACAATCTGATCTATGTAAAATTCTCCGCGCCTTACTCCATCCTTAATCCTGTTCAAGACATGATCCAGAAATTCGTTTCGTGATGATTCGGGCATTTCCCAATATTCCACGCCGTTAATAGTGGAACTGTTGAGTGTGCATCCCACGCTTTGAACGACTTTGTATTTCATTTTTTTATACCAAAAATTTCTTCAAAAATCGAAGTTGATGAAGACCTGTATGTTGGTTTTTGCATTTCTGAAGCCGCCACATACCCGTCATCGTGGCCCTTGCCATAAACGATGTCAAAGAACTTTTTAATGCTGGCTGTAGTGAAGTGGGGGTCTTCCAACAGCCTTGGATTCTTTTGTAGGAGATAATTCCAGAAGTATTCTTTTTTGCTCATGGCTGTCCGTAGATGCAGATGTAAAGAAATCCAAAATTTGCAAAACTGTATCCAGCAAAGGCGACGGCAAGACCCACATTACCTTGTTGCCAGAAGCCAAAAGCTGTTACCAAGTAACATGCGGTTGTTATTATTAGGGGTATCAGCGTCATGTGTTTTATTTTTTCAACGAATCAAGCATTACTTCAATGCTTTTTCGAGCTTTTTTGTTTAATCCATAAACATATTTTCTTTGTTTTAGTCCTCGCAATCTTTCAAGTTTTTCTTTATCGGCATTTCCTTGAACGTTATTTCCTCTAATTCTAATAATTCCGGGATATATTTTTTCTAATACGTCAAACCTTCTAGTTCCGTGTCTGTGCCAAGCCGTTACAGGATGCAGACGCTCTCCGTTTGGCAAAATATAAAAATCAACTTCCTTGCCATCAATTTCTATGGCGTTGGTTGCTTTGTAAATTGTTCCGCTGTTTCCGGCGGACTCGTCTGCATAAGTGATTACAAATTTTATTTTTGGAAATTTGTGCTTCATATAAAAAAACAAAAGACCAATAACGCGGCTTTCGCTAAATTTTGGCAAATCGTCATGTAGCCACATTCTATCGAATTCGCACCATTCTCCATCTTTGCAAATATTAGAAAGATTGCCCTTTAGTTTTGGCCTTATTCCGTATCCTAATTGTATTACTCCCCTTCCGTCACAAATTAAAAGGGAGCAAAATGAGTTGGATGTCGGCTTATGGCTGTAGTGATGTTGGGAAATTATCGGGTCGGCGACTTTTTTTTCTACCTCAACAAACCAAATGTCGCCATCTGAAGCCCCGATAATTTCTTCCTCAAACAAGGAACTGCTCCTTATGAGCTTTCTTCCCCTTGGGTAAATTGTCGGCGCGGGTAGATTTGATAATTTGGCCTGAAAACACATTAGGTATTTACTCTGTTAATCTGGTATTTTCCGTTTTTCCACTCGTGGATTTCTTGAAGTTCGTGGGGTTTTTCGATTTTATCAAGCTCTTTTTTGGTGTAATCTCTGATTGCCTTGATAAAGTCAACACTTGGTTCTTGGATTATGCTGTTAAGCCAATCGTCACAAGAAGATATTATCTCTTCAAGACAGTCGATTGCGGCGTTTTTGTCTTTTGATATTTTTTTAAGAATATCCTCGATCATTTAAGCAGACCCTCTGTTCGCAGTTGCCCCGCAAGCTGTGATACATATTCTCTGGTGCAGTTGTTGTTTTTTGCAATATCGGCAATTGACGATGTTGAAAAGTTCTTCAGAATATCGGCAATTAGCTTAACAACTCGCGTTGAGGGATATTGGCGGCTTTTTACAGAGGGCTTGCGACCCTCGTAAATCTTGCATTTTTTAATGGCATGATAAACGGCTGGCGTGGTGCAGTTAAAGAGTTTGGCAATCTCGGTTGCCGATACGGGGCCGTGGGACAAGATTTCTTTAAGTTTTTCTTTTTGGATTTTCATAAGGTGGATTTGACAACTGACTTGGGTGTTCGTTCAAAAAAAATTTGTTTGACTTTATTTGAACGCCAGATAGGTTCCGCTGTCAATAGACAAAGACGAACGGCACGTCTGACATATTTGCCGAACAACAAGCCGTAGGTATGCAAGGATAAAACCGCCGAACGCTTGGAAAATCCGCCCCAAGGAGCGATTGAGATAGCCGCCTTGGGAATTCATCAGGTGATGATAAAGTGCCAGACTTGTTCTGGGAGATGCGTTCACTAGCCATCGGTCATAGATTGGCAACCTCGGAGCCGTAGTGAACAAGGCACAACTAACCATGCGCGAAAACGTCAGGGATAGGTTGTTCAGCCATATTTTTAGCCCCTTCGCAGGGGCGAGATGTGGGCAAACTCCCATCGCTCTCCCGTAGGGATAGCGTTGATCATATATCGACTTATAGCCATTTATATCCATTTATAAACCAAATTTATTAGAAATAACTATAATCTTCCGAAATAAATAAAAAAAGATTGAACATGTTTAAAAAATGTGAGTCTATACATACATAGCAGTTTTGGTTCTTTTAAATTTTAAGGGGGAGAGAATTGGATTCGACGAACGGCCATGCCTTCGCACTCGGTTTCGATACCGACTCCTCCAGATTTTGACTCCTGCCATTTTAGACGCAAGTTCATGGTGGACATCAGGGGTCTCGCTGCGGTCATTGAGGGCATCAATGTGAGTAAAGCGTTCCGGCGGGTTCGCATCACGGGGATGAGCGACCTGAGCCGTAGCTCCATTTTTTCACGTTCCTGTGTCGGACGAAGTATTCGCAGAACGCAGATTGGGAACTCCCGACGAGCAAGTATCCGTAGAAAAGTGCGAAAGGACATCAACACGGATAGCCGCGCCGATGCGATGATGCTCTGTGTGGCCACACAACATCTAGCTCGGAAGAAAGTCCCCAAGGACATCCAGCCATAATTTTTGTTGGGCAGCGTGACAACTTCACGGCCAGTTCAGCCCTCTACATCCTCGTGATGAATGGCGTCTGGCGGGACGGGCGGGGCATGAGCCTCTTAGACTCCCGAAAGCCCCATGCTTGACTTTTATTTGTTTCTATATAAAATATTCAGAAATGAAACTATTAAAAGTTGCAACAGGAATGCCGCTCGGAACCTTTAAACACGGAGACAATCACCCAATCCATGGAGAAAAAAGAAAATTTTACAAATATTCAAACGGAAAAGAGCTTTGGTATAAAAAAGAAACATTTGAAGAATATTTAAAAAAACAAAGGCGAAATTCAAAAATATACAATAAGCGATTAAGAGAAACGAATTACAAAAAATATATAAACAATAAAAAGAAATATCGAAACAAAGTTAAGTCAGCAATTTATAATCGCTTGTGGAGGCAAAAAAACAAAGAAAAATACAATGCCAACATGAGAGAATATTATAAAAGAAAAAAACAAGAGCCTCAATATCGAATAAAATTAAATCTGCGATCAAGACTCAAAGATGCATTAAAAAGATCATTTTCCGGGAAGCCGTCGCTGTCATTGGTTGGATGTTCTATTGAATTTCTAAAAAAACACTTGGAATCAAAGTGGACTGATGGAATGTCTTGGGAAAATTACGGAAAGTGGCATATTGACCACATACTGCCATGCAGTAGTTTTAATTTAACAATTCCAGCCCAACAAGAGAAATGCTTTAACTGGAAAAATCTTCAGCCGTTGTGGGCGAAAGACAACATTAAGAAGGGCGCAAAAATTTTGACCACATAGCGCACTCCGTTCCCAACAAATTTTTTAAAAAAAGATTGAACGTTTGTGGTTAATCTGTGTCTATTGACTCGTATGAAAAACCACACTAATCCTAGTCAAACAGTTAAAATCCTCAATTACCTTCTCAAAGGTAAATCAATCACACCGCTTGAAGCGTTAAGCCGTTTTAAGTGTTTCCGACTGGCATCCAGAATCAACGAAATCAAACGCTCTGGCATTAAAATCAGCAAAGAAATCGTTTCCAGAAATGGCAAACGCTATGCGAAATATTCGATTGCCAAAAAAATCAAAGCAGCAGCAATGCTTTTGATTTTTGTTTGTGGCGCAGCCCAAGCACAAGAAACAATCAACTACAGCGGATATTCGTATAATACTGGTTACGGGAACAATTCTCCAACATATAACTATGGAACAGCAACCGTGACACAGCCAGATTCCACGGCAAAAAGAACACAAGCATTGGTTGATAACATTGTCAGAGACTCTCAGGCTCGCACAGCAGAAGCCTATCGCCAATTGGATGCAAGCCGCGCACAACGGCAGCTTGAGTATCAAACACAAGAACTTCAAAAGCAGACAAAACTTTTGCAAAAATTGGCCAACCAATGAACTATCTTAACGTAAACATTCCGTTTTTCTTTGCATTCTTGGACAAAGGATTCTTTTATGACCTTGAGCCAAGCGTGACAAGAGAAAGAGTTGTTGTAGAAGTTTTCGCCTACACGTCAATACCCCAAAGGTGCGGAATGTTTAGCGTTATGACCGAATACGGCTCACAACACGCCAGAGTTCCAATTCAATATCTCCATACAGATGAAACGGGTGGCAGCAACTACCCTCTGGACTGGATTCAGCTATGGGACTCCATGAGCTACTACTGCTCGGTCAACATCTTGGACTACTGCAAAAACCGCGCAGCCAACATTATGTTGAAGAACAAGTCTTTTGAAAAAGCCCAATACATGTTCACCTTGGATTGGTGCTTGGGGCCACATTATACCTCTGGGTATGGAGAGATGGCGGCTGGCCACAAATGCGGCCATGTGTTTGCTGGAGACGGGCAATACTTTATCCAGCCAAATAATCGCGTGTTATGGATGGACGGCGGTTCATTTATTGCCAAGAAATTTGACACCAAGCCAGACTGGAAAGTATTCAGCCAAGAGTTTAGCTGTGAACGCACAGGCAGCAGGTGGGTAAGCGAAAGCGAGGAGGAACTATGGTTTTACGACTTCAAAGAGCAGGGATAGGAATAGCAATACTTATTGCTAACGGTTGTGTTTCTTATCCACGGCCCTATCCTTGGAACTTCCCCCCAGCCCATGAATGGAACGCGCCACTTGAAACCAGTTGGGTCAATCTTGTTGATAACTGGCGAAAATTGACAACTCCAAGCAATAAGGTCTATTGCGAAATCACAAAATCTTACCAGCCCGATTTTGGCTACGAGATAGAAAAACTCAAGGCTCTTGATCGGGATTTGGAAGAGCATGAACTATATCAATAATCCAACCCAACTTCCTAGCATCCCTACCATTAGCATGAACCCAATCATGGCACTCACGACACAAAGCGGCAAAATATTCGTATTTACACAACCATTGACCCACCCTGCCAGCCTTATGGTGTATGTCAGTGCTCTTTTTGTTTTTGCAACGCTCGCATTGTGGATGGAGAGCAAGATACGCACCCTTTACCTTATCATACTCACGATATTGCTTTGCGCGTTTTGGGGATGCTCCCCGCAACCTGCCGCCTCTTTTTAAAGGAGTTTTTGAACGAAGTGGAGTTTTTCTTGTCAAATACATAACGATGAATAATTTAAATTTTGTATCTGAACCAATCGTGTGGCACGACTACGGCGATGAAAAGCCAAATGTAGCTGGAGTTTACATCATTGCCAACGAAAATTGCAACCCTCCATTTAGGACGGCATGTTATTATGATCCCTATTACGGTTGGAGTGGAGTTGGCCACGTTCTTGAAAAATTGATTAAATATTGGGCGGAGTTTCCTAAATGTCCAAATTCAAAGTAGTATTAACGGTCATATCAACAGATTCCGTGTCCCCGTGTCCTGTTGGGCCAAGATTTAGAAGGGGCTTACCAATGCCGATGGAAAACATTTACCAAGAGCGCGGAGGATATTATTTTGACCCAGCAACAGAGATTGAAGCGGCACAAAATTTAGCAGAAAGCCTTGAGAGATACCTTAACGATCATAGCAACAAAAAGAAAAGAAAATGAATATTGTATTTGCATATCATAACGGAGATGTTGAGCTTGCCATTGAGTCAGCCAAATCCATCAAATCAATAGGGGCAAACATAAGGCATAAAGCCACCATCTGTTGCCCAGCCGAAACCAAAGAAGTAGATCAAATTTCGGGAATCCTAAAAGAATGTTTTGTGGATGTTGGCAGGATTGTGGCACAAGATGGATTTAATGGTTGGCCGCTTGGCCCAAATCAGATGTTTGTGGACGCCGCTGTTGAATGTTACTCCAAGGGAGAGCCTTGGTATTTTTGGGAGCCAGATTGTGTTCCCGTAAAAGCTGGATGGTGCGACATCTTGCAAGACGAATACGCCAAGAACCCTTCAATCCTTGGGTGCATGTATAATGAGGGGACAACCACCGGAGGGAAAAAAGTTCACAAGCTAATTGTGGGTAGCGCGATTTATCCGCCAAACTTTTTTGATTATTGCCCCTTGGCGAGAAACTTAAATTCTTACAACCTGTCCTACCGATCTGCGGGGGTCGAGCCAGAACCTTGGGACGTGTATTGCCGTTGGGAGTTTTTAAAAATAGCAAGAGACACGCCCCTGATTCGTGCGTATTGGAAAAGCGTGAACTATCAGAGGAAGGACGGCAAAATTGTGTTTTTTGCCGACAGTCCAGACGCGCAAGAAATACAAAACGTAACCTGTCCAGATCGCTTTGTGTCAATGGACGCTGTGGTTATCCACGGATGCAAAGACGGCTCGCTCCATAAAATGGTTCAGGAGGGACTTGCGAAAACTTCGGGTTCCGAAAATTTAAAGGGGTTCCCGAAGCCAGTTTCGGCAACCCTTAAAACGTCCAAATCTGATTTGAAACCCAAAAAAGAAAAAAAGAAACGCCGCGTTATTTCAGATCAAGAGCGCGAGCGCAGAAGTGATCACATGAAAGCTGTGGCTGCAAAACGCTGGGGCAAGCAAAATGTTCAGTCCCAAACTTCTTAACCACCAACAGGTTCCAGCATCCCAACTTTTACGCGCCCTGCAAAACGGGACAAGAGAATGGGGATATGCTGGGGCTGTTGACATGAGCGAGGTTGGTATGGGGAAAACCTACTGCGACCTTGCTGCCGCCATTGAAACTGGACGCAGGGTTGCTGTGCTTTGTCCTGTTGTTGGCGTTGAGGGGTGGCACAAGGCGTTTTCTCACTTCGGGGCGGAGCCATACCACATTGGGTCTTACGAAGCCGTAAGGGGCAACTGGAGGCCCAGCATAGGACAGTTTGGCGACAGGTATTTCAAGTGGAACAACCCCAGCGATATTATCATTATTGCAGACGAGGCACAGATAACCCGAAACATGGACTCCATAACAACCGCCTGTATCGGTGGGGCCATAAAGCAAAACATACCAATAATTTGCGCCAGCGCAACGCTGGCTCTTTCTCCGCTTGAACTGCGTATTGCAGGAAGGATAACAGGCTTGCACTCTGGAGGAGATGACTGGATAAGGTTTATGTATGGCAATGGATGCCGATACAACCAAGACGAGGACAGGTGGTGGTGGGACAAAAGCTACACAGAAAAACTTGTCGCAATTCACAAGCAGCTTATTCCACAAAGAGGTTGCAGGATGAGAAAATCAGACCTTGGAAGCGAGTATGCAGGAACAACAATTGAAGTCCTTCCATTCATTGTTGAGGAGTTTTATGAGATTGAAAGAAAATGGGAGAAAGCCGACAAGCAAGCCAGATGGATGGAGTCCCAAGGAATAGACAGAAATATCATTATGAACGTTCGGCGCGGCAACAGAATGAAAGCGTGGAAAGCTTCAGAAATGGCCCTTGTTCCTCATGTCTGCAAAAGAATCCAAGAAGACATAAAGTGTGGCAACTCTGTAGCCGCTTTCTTTTCTTTTACGGAAAGCAGGGAACTTGCTGGAAGCATCCTCGGAACAAAAGACGGCTTCTTTGGTGGTCAATCTCCAAAAAAACGAAAAGAACTTATCGAAAAATTTCAATTGAACGAAATACACATTCTCCTGTCTAACATCGGAGCGGGAGGCGCAAGCGTTAGCCTCCACGACACTACAGGAACCAGACCAAGAGTGAGCTACATATTTCCAACAGATCAACCAGTAAAAATGGGACAAGCCATTGGGCGAATTGATCGTTGTGGCGGAAAGACCCACGCAAGGCAATACATTCCGTGTATCGCGGGAGGGATGAGCCAATTCATGGTTGAGGGTTGCGCCAAAAAGCTTAGACAGCTTCAAATACTTAATGACGGCCAATAATTTATGAAAGAAATCATATACGAACAATCAGCCGAAGCCGCAACATTGTCATGCATTTGTCATGCACCGACAGAGCTGCAAAAGGAAATGGTTGAAAAGATAAAAGAAGATCACTTTTATCTTAACGAACACAAGCTGATTTATCGTGCCGCGCTTCGACTTATTGCACAAAACTTACAAGCTGACTGGGTTACGATTATGAACGAGCTTGAGGCCCAACAACAGCTTGCATCTGTTGGGGGTCAACAAAAGATTGCGGAGATTGCAACCTTTTGTCCATCTCATACAAACTGGACAAGATACTATCCAAAGCTTGAGGATGCTCGCTATCGCCGTTCTTTGGAGGTTTTGGCATCCGACATGATTCATAAAGCGAGAGACAGGGAGATGACCCTTGACCAGCTTAAAAACTGGAGCGAAACAAGTGTTATGAAGGCTGACTTCATGCTTGATGACGGAGACAAACTTTCCATTAAGTCCGCTGCTGACGCTGCCGTGTCAAACATTGAAGCTATTCTTCGCGGAGAACCAAGGCGTGGTGTATCTACCGGAATGAAAGAGATAGACAAAATATTGGCCTTTGGGCTTCGCGGTGGGGACATGGCGGTTTTGGCGGCTCGTCCAAGCGTTGGCAAGTCTTCTGCTGCAATGCAGATTGCAGAGCATGTTGCGCTAGACCTTAAAAAGCGCGTGTTGATATTCTCTCTGGAGATGACCAGCGTTTCATTGATGGAAAGAATGATTCGTTCAAGGGCAAGAGTTCCGGTTGCCCATCTCTTGGCTCGCGCTGTAACCAACGATCAAAAGATGGCTTTGGCAAATGCCACTCAAGAAATCATTGATTCCAACATATTGTGCGATGACTCCTCTGGCCGAAGCATGGGATATATTAAGGCGGTATCCAGAAGGGCGCACCAGAAACAGCCAATAGACCTAATCGTTATAGATTACCTTCAGCTTATCCACGGAGACTCAAAACGCGGAAAGGAAAACAGGGTTTGCGAAGTTGAAGAAATCAGCAATGGCGTTAAAGAATTGGCAAAGAGCTTGAACGTGCCAATTCTGATTTTGGCCCAACTAAACCGCGACCCAGAGAAGCGCAAGGGCAAGCCAAACATGGCAGACCTAAAAGGCTCTGGCGCAATTGAGCAAGATGCGGATATTGTCATTATGATTCATAGGGACGATGAAGACCCAGAAAATCAGACACAGATGCCGTATGTAGAGTTTGTTGTTGCCAAACACAGAGACGGAGCCACGGATAGCTGTAAGATGCTATTCAACAAGCCAATCACAAGATTTCAAGATATTGGCTAAACTTTTTTCTTCCAACACCAATCGGGAAACTCTAAATTTTCTCCACCTTGAACACTAACGGGCAAATGAACGCTAACAGAATTGTAGCATCCGCAAATCCCACAAGCTTTAAGCTGCGGGTCAAACGATGTTTTTCTTGCACCAGCAATGTGTGGAAGCATTCCAGCGATGCCCTTACATCCCCAACATCCAGCCGCCTCAATTTGGTGAGGGCAAGAAGCACAGATTTTAGCTCTCCGTTCAGCTTCTTCTTGTTCGACAAGTGAAAACTTTGCTTCTTTGGCAAACTTATACATTGCTGTAACCCATCTGGTAATTGCGCCGAATCCAAGGGTCTGTTTCACTTGAGAGCATGGCTTGCAGAACTTGTAGCCGGGAAGTTCGTTGCAAATCGCGTTTTCAACCTCTCTTACTAAATCCGCTGGCGGCACAAGCCCAAGGGACATAATCGTTTTTGTGCATTCCTTTACAAGCTCCCCGAAGTCTGCCGCACGAACCATTATGTCCGTCATGGGGCAAATACAGCGAAAACCATTAGGAGGAACTGCTTCCTTTCTGCTTAGACAAAATTTAAGGGAATTACTCATTGACTACCAATTCGGCCTCAAATGTGTTGTTGTCTGGAACCTTTAACGATTCCAGCTTTGTTGCAATGTTTATCTGAACCTGTGATTGTTGGTTTGGTTCAGAGAAGTTAATTGTTGCGGCTTCCGCGAGTTGTTTGATGTTACGCATCATACCCAACGCCTCCATACCATCAAGCTCTTGCGCGGCATCTGCGGCTTTAACCAAAACCTTGCCAGTCAGAAACTTAATGGACTTCTTCATCGTTTCAAGAGATGCGGTTATGTCAGAAATAAGGGTTGGGACATCATCGCTTTCCCAAGGTGCTGGAGACTGGTCATTGACAAGACGCTCTCTGCAAATCTTCCATCTTTGAGTGTCGGCCCACATGCTTACTGTTGCGTGGCTGGCGTTTAGCTCTTGTGCAATTTCCGCAATATTTCTTCCAGCGCAATACATTGAGAATCCCTTAATGCATTGTATTCTCTTGTCCTGCTTCATTAAGCTCATGTCTGGCGGAGGGGCCGCAAGCTTAACGGGAGCCTCCTCCTCCCAAGGATACGGCATTTCTTTATCTGGGTTATCAAGCCAAATTTGCTTGTGTTTTTCCCATTTTTCTGAATAAATAAAACGTTTCGTGTTAGAAATGTTTTTAATTCCCAAAGCTTCTGTAACCTCGGAAAGCTCTCTATCGGCTACAAACAGCTTGAAGGCGTTTTGTTTTTTATACCTGTTTTCTGGCGAGTCCCAATCAATAGGCTTCCTGCCGCGCTTCTTTTTTTCTTCCATTCGCCATAATATAGTATAATCAAATTCTTATGGCAACAGCAATTAACGCTGATGGTGCGGTTGAAAAATATGGAAGGCTTTGGTATCCGCAAAGCGGGGCCGCTGTTACGCCGCTACGAATCGAGATGGACGCATTCCTTGCGGGGTTAACCAAAGAGGATGGAGGGCTTGGCAAGGCCGTTCACTACAAAAATATCGTATCAACAATATGGCCAACCTTCGCTTGGCATAAATGGGCAGAGCTTAGGGCGCAAGCCTTCTGCATGAACAACATAGAGGTTGATGGAAGCAATAGATATGTCAGGGGTGTTACAGGACTCGCTGGCGGAACCGACTCTGGAAAGTCTTGGGACATGGCCGCATTTGGTCTTGTGAACTGGTTTTGCGACCCATTGAACACGATGGTTATTGTAGTTTCAACAAGCAAGATTGACGCAAAACAGCGAATATGGGGCGCACTGGTAAAGATGTATCGTGAGGCTCAGGCGTTGGGTGTGGCTCCGGGGCGGCTA
>Ga0207942_1000150_pt1 | contig 18951 bp, 15 predicted proteins | sample LakMenEpi12Oct12_FD_150687 | JGI IMG/M metagenome (GOLD analysis project Ga0207942, IMG submission 150687) | Freshwater microbial communities from Lake Mendota, WI - 12OCT2012 deep hole epilimnion (SPAdes) | ecosystem: Environmental > Aquatic > Freshwater > Lake > Epilimnion/Euphotic zone ... | reverse complement strand
TAGTGACATGGCACTCACGAGCAAACGGGCTGCCTTCTTTGATGTCGATAACACGCTTATCCGCGGTTCAGTAATTTACTTCTTGGGCCGAGGTATGTACCAGCGTGGTTACTTCACCAAGAAGGATATTTCACGTTTCGTTTTAGCTAACCTGAGATTTCGCTTAACCGGCAAAGAAAACAAGGAAGAGATCCAAAGATTTCAAGATGCCGCTACAGATTTCATCGGTGGCCACAATGTCAAAGATATCGAAGCAATTGCTCAAGAAATTTATGATGAATATGTTTCGCCAGCAATTTGGCAAGGAACAATTGATATTGCTCAATCGTTAGTTGCCGAAGGCATTGAAGTCTATTTAGTTACAGCGGCTCCAGAAGATATGGCAGTGATCATCGCGCAAAGATTAGGTCTGACCGGTGCGCTTGGCAGTAAAGCAGAAATTAGCGATGGGATTTATACCGGTCGTATGAATGGTGCGTTGTTGCACGGTAAAGAGAAAGCGGTTGCAGTTACCCAGCTTGCAAAAGAAAAGGGCTTTGACTTAACAGAATGTCTGGCTTTTTCAGATAGCAATAATGATTTGCCGCTTTTGCAATGTGTTGGACATCCATCAGCAATTAATCCCGATGCCCTGCTTGGTTTGCGTGCAATGGCTGAGGGCTGGCCGATCCACGATTTTCGTAAGGCACGATTTATTGGTAAAGCTATCTCGCCAATTGTTGTTCGACTGGCAGCTCTTGGAACCTGGCTTACCCCGCGTAAACGTAGAGGCTAATTAACAAGAACACCCGATATGCCAGTAATGTAGGCAAGTTATGGAAATGCGCTCCTTCTCCGACTACTTACGTAGCGTTGATGATGCTGCCTTCTTAAATCTTTTCAACGCACGACCTGATCTGATTACCCCGGTTCCATCTGACATTGCATCCCTTGCGGTTCGTGCCTGTTCTGCGCCAAGTCTTGCGCGAGCGATTGATTCGCTTAACCAATGGCAGTACCAAGTACTAGAAGCTGCTGCATCCATCAATGAACCTTTCACGGAAAAACAAGTCGTGGCATTGACCGAAAAAGAAGCGAAATCTGCTCTAGCTCATTTGGTAATGATTGGTTTGGTCTATCCATCAGATGATGGAATGCGCTTACCTACACAATTACGCGAAGTAATGGGTGCAGAGCCAGCAGGTCTTGGGCCAGCATCCTTAGCCAAGTTAAAGTTAAGTGATCTAGATGATGCACCAGCGGATGCAAAGAAAGTTTTAGAGCGATTAACGTGGGGACCTCCACGCGGCAGTGTTGGTGATATCAAAAATCCAGGTCCTGGAGTTGCTTGGCTTTTGGACAACAAGTTTCTTGTTCCGCTTGATCAGCGAACAGTGATCTTGACCCGCGAAGTTGCAATTCATCTTCGTGGAGGAAAAGTTCATAAAGAGCGATTTGTTAATCAGCCTAAGTTAAGCGGTAGTAAGCGCGATGAAAAACAAGTAAATCTTGCAGCAATTGCAAATGTTTCAACCGTTCTTCGTTGGGTTGAAGAGTTACTTAACTTCTGGGCAGATGAACCTGCCGATGCGTTAAGAGCAGGAGGTCTTGGAGTTCGAGAACTGAAAATTATTTCAAATCACTTAGGTGTCGATGAATCTTGTACAGCTTTCATTGCAGAACTTGCTTACCTTGCATCACTTGTAAGTATTGATGCGGATGAAAGAATTCTGCCTAGCAACAAATTTGATATCTGGTTAATGCAAACTCCAGCCGATCGTTGGCAAATGTTGGCATCTCAGTGGTTGATTACCTCGCGCGTCAGTGGATTAGTAGGTCGAGCAGAGGCAAAGAATGTTGCTGCACTTGGCCCAGAACTCGACCGAGTTAATGCCGCCCGTGTGCGTGCTTTAACGCTAGATCTCTTGCGTGAAAACATAGGTATCGCACCAGAATGGAAGAGTTTCAAAGAGGTTATCTCTTGGCGGGCTCCTGTGCGTAGAAACTCTTCCTTGCAAGAAGAGTTAGCGGAATGGACGCTGCGAGAAGCCGAATGGTTGGGAATTACAGGTCAAGGTGCGATCTCCAAGTTTGGTCTGGAATTTCTGAACGGTGATGATCTCAGTTCGATAAACGAGGATCTTCCAAAGACAGTTGATCATATTTTGATTCAAAGCGATAACACCGCAATTGCGCCAGGACCATTAGAGCACGAGATTTCTCAAGCGCTGGCAATGATGGCTGAAATTGAAAGTCGAGGAGGCGCGACTGTCTATCGATTTACCGAAGCAACAATTCGTCGAGCTTTAGATCACGGCAAAACTGGTGATGAGATTAAGAGTTTTCTTGTTAAGACTTCAAAAACTCCAATGCCACAACCTCTTGAGTATCTGATTGCCGATGTTGCAAAGAAGCATGGAAAACTTCGTGTTGGAAACACATCATCATTTATTCGTTGTGAAGACACAGCTTTGATTTCTCAAATCATGAATGACAAGAAACTTGAACTCTTATCACTTCGACGTATCGCACCCGAAGTTGTTATCTGCGACATGGATGCAACCGATGCGATGCGAGTCTTAAGAGAAGCAGGTTATTTACCTGCCGGTGAGTCAGCCAACGGAATGATGTTAACTGGACCTAGGTCTAACCGATCAATTGCTAAGCCAAGACCACCTCGCATAATTGGTGAAATTGAAACTCCAACAGAAGATGTAATTAGTGCGGCAATCCGAGTTTTACGTACCGGCGAAAAATCAACACATCGTCAATCCAAACTTCGCCAAGTTGCCAGTGAAGCTTTAGGGCAACTTCCACGCACTACCGCTAATGAAACTATGGAAATTCTTAATCAATTCATCACCGATGAAAAAACCCTGTCGATCGGCTATGCCGATAACAATGGTGGAGTTACGCATCGAATAATCGATCCGATCCGCATTAGCGCTGGAGCCTTGATTGCCAAGGATCATGCAACGGGCGAGGTCCAATCCTTCAGAATTCCACGCATCACCGGCGTAGCACCGCTATAGACTTATCCCATGTTGGCCGACCTCGAAGCGTTAGTTAAGTTGGAATCACCAACTGAAGATCTTCAGGCATGCCGCGATGTCATCGCATTGGCAAATGACATTGCAGCACGCGTCTTAGGAAAGTCCGCTGAAATCCGTGAAGTAAATGGTCGTCCTGTTTTTTGGTGGGGTTCTTCAACTCCTGATGTAATCGTGCTTGCACATTTAGATACGGTGTGGCCAAAGGGTTCATTTCAACCTTTGTGGCAGGTAGATGGCACTGCTGCACGTGGCCCAGGAGTTTTCGATATGAAGGCAGGATTCATTCAAGCTTTGTATGCGATGAAGGGAATCACTGGCAACGCAGCGCTCATTGCAACAACCGATGAAGAAACTGGCAGCGCAACTAGTAAAGAGTTCATTAAAGAGATTTCAGCAAAAGCAAAAGCTGTCTTGGTTTTAGAGGCAACGCTTAATGGAAAAGTTAAGACCGGAAGAAAAGGTACAGCGATGTACCAAGTTAAAATTCATGGCAAGGCTTCACATGCAGGTCTGGAACCAGAAAAGGGCATTAACGCAACAACTGAAATTGCACATGCAGTTCTAGCAATTGCAGCAATGGAGAATCCAGAGCATGGAACAACAGTTGTTCCAACAACTTTACGTGCCGGAAATACAACAAACACTGTTCCCGATTTAGCTGTACTAGATATTGATATTCGTTCTTATTCAATGGCAGATCTGCAACGTGTAGATGCTGCAATCAAAGCTTTGAAACCAGTAAATGCAGCTACTCGTTATGAAGTTACCGGTGGTTTCAATCGCCCCCCACTAGAAACTTCAGCAACTATGGCTTTATACGAGCGTGCTGAAAAAGTTGCTCAGTCACTTGGAATGCCACCATTGGGCCATGTATCCGTGGGCGGTGCGAGTGATGGAAACTTTGCTGCAGCTGCGGGCGCACAAGTTCTAGATGGTCTGGGCGCAGTTGGAGATGGAGCCCACGCCGCGCATGAATGGGTAGACATCAGTACCCTTGAAGATCGCAGCAAACTATTACATGCGCTAATAAAGGATTTACTTAATGACTGATGGTCCACTAATTGTTCAGAGCGACAAGACGCTTCTGCTCGATATCGACCATCCAATGTCAGTTGAATGTCGTCGAGCAATCGCTCCATTTGCCGAGTTAGAGCGCTCCCCCGAACACATTCATACTTATCGTTTGACTCCACTTGGATTGTGGAACGCACGTGCTGCAGGACATGATGCAGAGCAGGTCATTGACACCTTGATTAAGTATTCAAGGTATGCCGTACCTCATTCAATTCTGATTGATGTTGCCGAAACAATGTCTAGGTATGGACGCTTGCGACTTGAAATGGATCCAGTTCATGGATTGATTTTGATAACAACCGATACTGCAGTTCTAGAAGAAGTAATTCGAGCAAAAAAAATAGCTCCGCTGCTTGGCGCACGCATTGATGCTGAAACAATTACCGTCCTGCCAAGTCAACGCGGTCAGATCAAGCAATCACTCTTGCGTCTGGGTTGGCCAGCTGAAGACTTCGCAGGCTACGTAGATGGACAAGCTCATGAGATTAGTTTGGTGCAAAAGGATTGGAAGATTCGTCCGTACCAAGAGTTAGCTGCTGAAGGATTCTGGCATGGTGGTTCAGGTGTAGTTGTTCTTCCTTGTGGTGCAGGAAAAACTATTGTCGGAGCCGCCGCGATGGCGCACGCCAAGGCAACAACGCTGATCTTGGTAACTAACACTGTTGCTGCACGTCAATGGCGTGATGAATTACTAAAGCGCACAACCTTGAATGAGGATGAAATTGGCGAGTATTCAGGTTCAAAGAAAGAGATTCGCCCTGTAACTATTGCTACTTACCAAGTCATGACAAAGAAAAAGAATGGCGTTTATGCCCACCTAGATCTCTTTGATTCATATGACTGGGGTTTGATTATTTACGATGAAGTTCATCTGTTGCCAGCTCCGATCTTCCGCTTTACGGCAGATATTCAATCTCGCCGTCGTCTAGGTCTGACCGCAACTTTGGTAAGAGAAGATGGCATGGAAGGTGAAGTTTTCTCACTTATCGGTCCAAAAAGATTTGATGTTCCTTGGAAAGAGATTGAAGCACAGGGCTACATAGCTCCGGCTGAATGTATTGAGGTTCGAGTAAATCTGACCGAAACTGAGCGGTTAGCGTATGCAACTGCCGAGCCCGAGAACCGCTACAGAAACTGTGCAACCACACGCACAAAGCGTGATGTAGTCGAAGCTCTTGTAGAAAAACACGTTGATGATCAGGTCCTAGTAATTGGCCAATACATCGATCAACTTGATGAGTTGTCCGAAGTTCTGGGGGCACCATTGATTAAGGGTGAAACGCCAATTAAAGAGCGAGAAATCCTTTTCAATAAGTTTAGAACTGGCGAGATTAAGTGTTTAGTAGTTTCTAAAGTAGCGAACTTTTCTATTGATTTACCTGATGCAACCATTGCGATTCAGGTCTCTGGTGCATTTGGTAGCCGTCAAGAAGAAGCACAACGTTTAGGTCGAATCCTGCGTCCAAAATCTGATGGACGTGGAGCTAAATTTTATTCTGTAATTTCACGTGACACCATCGATCAAGATTTTGCACAGAACCGTCAGCGCTTCTTAGCTGAACAAGGTTATTCCTACAAAATTATTGACGCTGACGATGTTTTTCAAGGGAAGATCTAAATCTTTCTGGATCTACTCGCCAATAATCATGGTGAATTCCATCAATATGTGTAACGGGAATCTGCTCACCATATAAACCTTGTAACTCTTCGTTTCCATCAATCAAAATTTCTTCAATTTCAAAATTTAATTCATCTTTAAGGGACTGTAAAACCTTTAATGCATCTTCACAAAGATGGCAACCAGTTCGGCCATAAATTGTCACGATGGTCATTAATTCGCCCTTTCGACCCTGCTAATTTGCATAGAGAATTGATATTTCCTACCCCTGACCTTAAACCACGCTAAGAGCCCTGATAGCGTGTGACCATGATGCGCATAAAGAAAATGGGGCCTTTTGCTCTTGCCTGCGCATTGATTCTTGCCCTGTTAACTGCCCCTGCTGCACCTGCCCTGGCATTCAAACAAATTCCTGCAACAACGTGGGGACATATCTACGCAGGTACGGAACCTTCAACAACGGTTCCAACTCCGACAAGAAGTAAGAATCTTGAAGTTAAATCTAATTTTCAGGTTAAGTACAACAATTTTCCCGAATGGGCCAAGAAAGAGGTTCAAGCCTCGATTGATGTTTGGTCTGCAAACTTTAAATCTTCAGTTGTGATCTCAGTTGATGCTTCATGGGGGCGTTCAAGTTCCTGGGGTGTTTTAGGCAGTGCACGCCCAGGCAGCTTCTTCTCTGCATTTTCTGGCGCACCTGATCCATCTCTTTGGTATCCCTCAGCACTTGCAAATGCTTTAGCAGGAAGAGATTTAGATAAAAAGAATCCAGAAATAATTATTCAAGTTAATTCTGCAGCTACATGGAATTCCAGAGGCGATGGAATTCCATCAAGTAATGAATATGACTTGCAATCAGTTTTCTTGCACGAACTTGGTCACGGACTAGGTTTCCTCTCTAACGATGCTTACGATCCGTTTTTCGGTTTAGGAAGTTTGGATCAGCCAACTCCATTTGATGCTTACCTTCAAACCAGTGATGGTCGTCGATTAGCTGATCTTCCAACTCCATCTAAAGAACTTGGCGTTGCCTTAACTACTTCTTTGGTCTGGTCCGGCGCACTAGGTGTAAAAGCAAATGGCGGAGTTAAGCCCAAGATGTACACACCCGCGCGGTATGAAGCGGGATCATCAACTTCGCACTTGGACGAAGCTACTTTTTCAAAGTCAGGCGTGGATTCTGTAATGACTCCAAGCCTTGACCCTGGTGAAATATTTAAAGAGCCAGGACCGCTGCTGCTTGCCATGATGGAAGACATGCGAAACAAGCCGCCTGCAGGCGTTGCAACCGACCTTCCTTTTTCACCACGTAATGCACAAGCTTTCACATCCAATGCTTCGGCGTTGATTGCTTTTGATCCACCAGCAAATCTGCGGACCGCCCAAGTAACTGAATACGTTGTGAAGAACTTAAAGACTGGCACGGAAAAAAGGGCTCAATCAAGTCCAGTTCTTATGACTGGATTAAAGAATGGAACTTCGTACACATTTAGTGTTATCGCTAGAAACTCACTTGGTAGTTCTGAACCCGCAATTACAAAACCTGTGATACCTCAAGCTGCTTGGACCAGTTCGGTTCTTGATAGCGCTGCTGATGGAAAAACTGTTGCAAGTACAACCTTTAATGGAAGACCTGCGATCGCTTACACAGATACCAAGAGCGGTGACCTAAAGCTTGCAACATTTGATGGCAAGAGCTGGAGAAAGGTAACTGTTGATGGCGCTGGTGGCAGCAGTGGCAGAACTACTCACAATCTCTCTGGTGCAATCAGTATGTGTGTCAACGGCAGTGGCGTAAAGCAAACTTTGCACATTTTCTATACCGATGCCACTGAAAAAGATCTTCGATACTCAACCTTCAATGGCAAAAACTTCACTTTTGAAACTGTTGATGGAAACGGTCCTTCTGTAAACAACTACGAGGATCCAGTTCGTGTCCGAACATCTAGTGATGTAAGCGTGGCTAATGCTTGTGTGGCTTCGGCAAGTGCCGTCCAAGTCTTCTACCGTGATGAATCTCAGGGAGTTTTGTTAGGCGCAGTTAAAACCAGAAATGCTTCTTGGCGTTATGAATTAGTAGATGGTGATCGCAAGACTGATGGTCGAACAACTGGAGACGTCGGGTTCCATGTTCAGGCAATTTTTGATGGAAACACAACATACGTTGCTTATGATTCTGTCCTTTCGATGAATCAAAAGAAGGAAATAACCTCAGGTGCGATTCGAATTGCAACGCGAAACACGATTGAGCCAACCGCTTGGCAGTATCAAACATTGGATATCTCAACTGAAGAAGCGTTGGTTTTTGGTTTTGATGTTGCATTAGCCAGAACTTCTTCGGGTGTATTTGCAACCTGGCTGGCTGCTTCTGCGGCATCAGCGCCAAAGCCAAATCAAATCCGTTGGACTTGGCTCAAAGATTCCACAAAGATTTACAAGTTGACCACTGAAAACTTCGGAACCCCAGATAAGTATTTAGCCACTGATGGAAAAACAATTATTTTCAATTGCCAAGAAAGATTATGTGCTCTAGATACAAGCAAGAAGGATCTTGGCCAATCTGCTATCCGCTTAGTTAGCAGCACCCAAGGCCCTGAACCTACTCAGAGCGCTTGGGTGACTGTAAACAAAGTTAAATATGTGCTTGCCACCATAAATGGCAAACTTGCACTTCTTAAACCGTAATTTTTTACTTAGCGTTACGGCGCTGAATGCGAGTCTTCTTCAGAAGCTTCTTGTGCTTCTTCTTCGCCATGCGCTTGCGTCGCTTCTTAATTACGGAACCCATATGTCACGCTCTCATTTCTAATGTACGCACTGTGTGTGCGGGGGTTTAGGTTACCGCGTAATCAGGGTAAAAATCGAAACCGTATCTGCGCTTGCTGTGACCACTAAAAGCCCTAACTCCTTTGAAAGTATGGCTCCAAGGAGTTCTTTCTGCCCTATTGGCCCGCTATCGGCCGCTACAACCGTGCCTTTTGCATTAAAAGTCAGAAGTAATGGTGTCGCAACCTTGGGGTTCCAGTTCAGTTGAGGTGTTGGACCTGTAGAGATAAATGCCGCATAAGTCGAACCAACTGTTACTGCCGGACCAGTCGAAGCAAAACGATAAGTCCAAGTTGGTGCAAAGGAAGTCGTAAATTTTGTTATCGCAGTTTCTGCTTTTCCGCCCGCAACAACTTCGCCACCTAATAGCAATGTAGATGTTGCGCTATTCCAGATTCTTTTTCCTTTGACGGCTGAACTTCGAACGACGCTAGTAATTTTCAATGCCTTTGAAATTTTGATCAGAACGCCATCTGTCACGCCCGCAACTTTCTTGCCCGCTAAGGTTTCACTACTTGAACCTGCCACAGTAAAGCTTCCATCGGTATGCCGAACAACCGCATCTGCAGTTGTTGACGCCAAGCCAATTTGCAGAAGTTTGCCAAACAACCCAGCTTTATCAGTGTTAACAATGAATCCTGCGCTGCCTTTTTCGGTTCCGATGATTCCAACAATAGATGCACCATTTCGATCTACCGAGATAGCTGTTGGAAATACAACTGAACTTGTTGGCAATGTATTTGTTCCGGCAAGCACGCCCGCAGCAGTTACTCTCCACAGTGTGACAGCTTGCAAATTACCTACATTTGTTGTTGGAACTGCAGCAGCGTTATCAGGATTTATCGGAGTTGCTGCTGGACTCGGTGGAGTCAAACCCAGTGCTAAAGGTGTAGCACCGGCAATCCAAATGTCGCCAACTGAATCAACTACTGCTGCAGTAGCGATAGATGCCAGAGATTGATCTAGTGAAAGATTCCATAGTTCTTTTCCGGTCGTATCTACAGCACGTGCATAAGCTTTAGCTGCTTTACTTCCGTAGACAATTAAACTCTTGCCTGAAGCAACTACTCCACTGACTTCTTCAGGTGTGCCTACAGTTGTCATTAATTGAAGTGGCTTTACAGCAATCTTTTTTGGAGCTGCATGAGCCGCGGGAGCGACAAGTAAACCTGCAATTAATACAAAGGAAAGTAAGCGTTTCACGCTAATTCCTGCGAACGATCGCGGGCCGCCTTCATTGCTTTAGCAACCATAGAATTCAAATTATCATTACCAAAAGATGCAAGCGCAGCAGCGGTTGTGCCATTAGGGCTAGTTACATTTTCTCGCAAAGTCGTGGCGCTCTTTCCAGATTCTTCAAGCAAGGTCGCAGCGCCAAGCAGTGTTTGAACTGTAAGAGTTGTCGCATCTTTTTCAGAAAGCCCTAGTTCTTGTGCACCAGCAACCATCGCTTCGACAAAGGCAAAGAAGTAAGCAGGTCCAGAGCCGCTAGTAGCAGTTACTGCATCTTGTAGATCTTCTGAAACTTCAATCACTTTGCCTGTTGCAGCTAGAAAACCGAGAACAAAATCACGTTGAGCATCTGTGACACCTGCACCTAATGAAGCTGCGGCCATACCTTTGCCAACCAGTGTTGGAGTATTTGGCATCACTCGAACAACAGGATTGCCAGTTCCAAGGCCATTGCTAATAAAGGAAATTGTCTTGCCAGCAGCAAAGGTGATCACGACTGCTTTTGGATTGATTGAACCCTTAATTTCTTCAAGAACCGTTGCCATATCTTGTGGCTTCACAACCAATAAAAGTGCATCGGCATCTGAAACATTGGCGTTAAGGTCTGTAGCTTTAATTGAATACTTTGAAATCAGCTCTTGTGCACGATCTTCGCGCTTTTCAGAGATTGTGATGAGATCTGGGTTAACACCAGATGAAATCAAAGCGGCAATAAGGGCCTCGCCCATAACACCGGCACCTATAACGGCAACCTTTGATTTCTGATCCATGTAACAAGTCTATCCTTTATGCCTGTAGGCTCTGCGACTATGTCAGAAGTTAAAGCAGGATTTGCGCGTGATTGGGTTGAATTCTTTGACCCCAATGATGAAGAGACAATCTTTAAGTGCGATCTCACTTGGTTAACTTCATACTGGACTTGTATTTATGGCGATGGTTGCCAAGGTGTCTTTAAGAATCAACCAAATTCAGGCTGTTGTACCGAAGGTGCGATGTACACCGATGAAGATGATGAAGCGCGCACTGTTAAAGCTGCGGCTTACTTAACTCCAGATATGTGGCAGTACTACAACGAGGCTCGTCCAAAGAAGCCTGGCGGCCCATTACGTATTTCAGAAAAAGATGAAGATGGCGAACGAAAGACACGTCGCGTAGAAGATGGTTGTATTTTCTTGAACCGTAAAGGTTATGAAGCCGAAGGTTTCACTGGATCATTTGGTTGCGTGCTGCACCATGTTGCACAACGCGACGGAAAGCACTTTGCTGACACAAAGCCAGATGTTTGCTGGCAGTTGCCATTGCGTCGTAGCTTTGAAACGCGCGAATATGGCGAGCGTGAATATTCTGTAACTGTAATTGGTGAGTACGAACGTCTTGCATGGGGCGATGGCGGCGATGATTTCGACTGGTACTGCACAAGTAACAGTGATGCACACGTTGGCACACAGCCTGTTTATATCTCTAACAAGTATGAACTTGAATTGTTGATGGGTAAGGATGCCTACGCCGAATTAGCACGCTTGTGTGATGTCCGAATGGAACACATCCGAGATGCCGCTGCACGCTCACTTCCACTATTTATCATTCAGCATCCAGCAACTTTGGCCGCCCAGAAGAAATAGTCAGTGCCTTGTCATAGGGTTACCTCATGGCCAAGGTAGAAAAAGAACCATTCCGCTGCACCGAGTGCGGATGGACATCCCAAAAATGGGTTGGTCGCTGCGGTGAATGCCAAGCATGGGGTTCAGTTGAAGAAATCGCTGCTCCGAAAAAACTTTCATTAGTCGCAGGAAATGTAACCGCTAAAGCAACTCCTATTGGCGATGTAGATCTATCGGCAGCACATGCACGTGCAACCGGAGTATCCGAATTAGATCGCGTGCTTGGTGGTGGATTAGTTCCAGGAGCTGCAATTTTGCTTGCTGGTGAACCAGGTGTTGGTAAATCAACGCTTTTGCTTTCAGTTGCAGCACAAACTGCGTCAAAGGGAATCCCTGCGTTGTATATCAGTGGTGAAGAATCAGCATCGCAGGTGCGACTTCGCGCAGAGCGTATCAATGCAATTGACCCACAATTATTTCTTGCATCCGAAACAGATTTGGGTGCAGTCATTGCACATATCGATTCTGTTAAACCACAACTCTTAATCATTGACTCGGTACAAACTATTGGCAGTTCTGCAGCAGATGGTGCACCAGGTGGTGTAACTCAAGTTCGTGAAGTTGCAGGTGCATTGATCCGTATCTGTAAAGATCGCGACATCACTTTGCTGCTAGTCGGACATGTAACTAAAGATGGATCAATTGCAGGTCCCCGCTTACTAGAACACATTGTTGATGTTGTTCTGCAGTTTGAAGGTGAACGTCATTCACGTCTTCGCTTAATCCGTGCAATCAAGAACCGCTTTGGTGCATCAGATGAAGTTGGATGCTTTGACTTAAGTGACACCGGCATCGAATCAGTATTAGATCCAACCGGTTTGTTTACCTCGCGTCATGCCGAACCAGTTCCCGGAACGTGCGTAACGGTAACTCTCGAAGGTCGTCGTCCTCTTCTTGCCGAGATCCAAGCGTTGGTATCTGCAGGTCGTGAAAATGATTACGGAAACGCACGCCGAGTTGTCTCTGGTTTGGATTCGGCCCGTACATCTATGACCCTTGCAGTCCTAGAACTTCGTGCCAATATCCGCGTTGGTGGACGTGATGTTTATGCAGCAACTGTTGGTGGCATGAAAATGACCGAACCAGCAGCTGATTTAGCACTTGCTTTAGCGGTCGCATCTGCTGCAAAAGGTTTAGCACTTCCAGCAGATTTGGTTGCAATTGGTGAAGTTGGCCTAGCGGGAGAAATCCGCAAGGTAAGCGGTGTAAACCGCAGACTTCAAGAGGCCTACCGACTTGGCTTTAAACGCGCATTAGTTCCAACTGGATCAGATACAAAGATTGATGGCATGGAGATCGTTGAAGTTTCACGGCTAGATGCCGCACTAAAACGGGTAAAAATCACCGGCGAATGAGCTCGCTAGAAAAACCAATTCTTACTTGGTTTAAGAAAAACAAACGAGATCTTCCTTGGCGCGAGACAACACCGTGGGGTGTGATGGTCAGCGAATACATGTTGCAACAAACCCCGGTTAATCGCGTTTTACCTAAATGGCAGGAATGGATGGAGCGGTGGCCAACTCCAAAAGATTTAGCAGAAGCAACACCAGCCCAAGTAATTACTGCATGGGGGCGTCTGGGTTATCCACGTCGTGCTCTTCGATTACATGCTGCAGCACAAATTATTGCTGAAGACTTCAACAATCAAGTTCCCGAAGATCAAGAGACTTTGCAACTACTGCCTGGAATCGGTGAATACACCGCTGCAGCAATTGCAGCTTTTGCTTTCGAACAACGTTCTTTAGTTATGGATGTAAACATTAGGCGCTTACTTGTTCGTGCAATTGATGGCGAAGAACATCCAAAGCCAGCACCGACTGCAAAAGAAAAAGCACGACGCTTGGCAATATTGCCTGAAAAGAATGCACACCTTTGGGCAGCTGCAACGATGGAGCTTGGTGCATTAGTCTGCACATCAAAGAATCCGACCTGTGAATTATGTCCAATCATTGGTCAATGTAATTGGCGCAAAAATGGTTATCCAAAAACAGATCTTGTTAGAAAATCTCAAGATTGGCATGGCACCGATCGCAAATGCCGAGGAACAATTGTTCAAGCTTTGCGCGAGAATGAGTCACTCACTGAATCTGCAATTAAGAAATTGTGGCCAGATGAATCTCAGGTCGAAAAAGCCCTAAAAACACTACTAGAAGATCAATTAATTCAGGCACTTCCCCGTCGTCGATATAGACTTCCACAATGAGTTTCGTTGCAGAGCTTGAAAGTCACCTGGGTGTTTCCCTTATAACCGACCCAGATATCACCTCTACCTACTCGAAAGATCAAGCGCCTTTCGCTACATACTCACCTGCCGCAGCTGTCCTGTTGGCTCGCACAACCGAAGAGATTTCAAAGGCATTAGCTTTTTGTTCAGCGAGAAAAATTCCAGTAGTGACCCGTGGGGCAGGGAGTGGATTATCTGGCGGGGCAAATGCAGATTCAAACTCACTTGTTATTTCGCTTGAGAAAATGAATCAGATGATTGAAATTGACCCAGCCAACCAACTTGCAAGAGTTCAAGCAGGTGTCATCAACCTAGATTTAGATACAGCAGTTAAAGAGTTTGGGATGGCATATCTGCCTGATCCTGCAAGTCGAGATTGGTCCACACTGGGCGGAAATGTTGCAACAAATGCAGGTGGAATGTGTTGTGTGAAGTACGGAGTTACTTCTCACCATGTTCGGGCATTAAAAGTTGTTTTGTCTTCTGGTGAAGTAATTGAAGTTGGAAAAGCAACTAAAAAGTTTGTGACTACATTAGATTTAATGCATCTTTTCATTGGCTCTGAAGGAACATTAGGAATTGTTACCGAAATTACTGTCAACATCGTGCCACGTCCTAAGTCACCTGCAACACTCATTGCAACTTTTCCAAACATCAGCCAGGCTGCTGCAGCTTCAACAGAGTTACTAAAGTATCGGCCTTCAATGCTGGAGATCATTGATCAAACAACATTAAAGGCTGTTGAGGAATGGCATCCACTTGGCTTTGAGGTTGCCGGTTCAATTTTGTTGATGCAGCTGGATGAAAACTTCGAAGTTGGAGATGCAGCGATAGCCACCTGTCAATTACATGGAATGATCGATGGAATGTTTTCAACTGATCCTGGTGATGCTGCAGACTTAATTCGGGTTCGAAAGCTTGCGTATCCTGCTCTCGAACGTCTTGGCGCAACACTTCTTGATGACGTCGCTCTGCCGGTTACGAAAATTGCCGAGTTTGTCGGTTTAGTTGAGCAGTTGGCGGTAAAGCATCAATTAACTATTGGAATTTTTGGACATGCAGGAGATGGCAATATGCACCCAACCATCGTTCATGATCACGGGGATACCGATGGTGAAAAACGAGCCAAATCAGCATTTTCTGAGATCGTCCGAATAGCTCAGGCTCTAGGTGGGTCAGCAAGTGGTGAGCACGGGATCGGTTCGATTAAGCGGGAATTAGCTGCTGATGAACTCTCGAACTCCGTGATTGATATTCAAAGAGGAATAAAGAAGTTACTGGATCCAGCCGGAATTCTAAATCCTGGAAAAAAACTTCCTTAACGCGCTAGCTCTGCGGCTCGCAAAGCTATATCAACTGTTGAAATAGATACACGCATACGAAGATACTTTTCAAGTTCTGCGTACAAAATCTTTGATCCGCTTATTCCACCCGTAAACTTCACTGGTAAAGACTTTCGCACAAGAACTCCATCGGTACGGTTAACTAAATCACCTAGATGGCTAGCTGCTTTTGTTAAAATAGAGATTGCTTCAAGATCTCCAGCTTCTGCTGCACGATCGACAATCTTACTTAGAGCTGCAATTTCAGCGCGATCCTTTGAGTAAACAAAAGTCTTTACACCATCCCAGTCGCTAGCTTGAATTTCCTTGAGAATCTGATCTGAAAGTGAACCTTCGTTAATCTTACCTTTTTTCTCAAGTTCGAAAAGTGAAAGTCGAATTGCCTCTTTACCAATCCAATACCCTGCACCTTCATCACCAAGCAGATAACCCCAACCCCCAATTTTGTGGGCTTCAGATTTTTCATCAATTGCATAAGCAACAGACCCTGTTCCTGCGTACAACAAAATTCCTTCACCAACTTCGAAATTAGCCCTGTAAGCGAGTTCAATATCGGAAACAACTCTTGACGGACACCTAAAGGATGTTTCAATCTCTCTTTCGATTGAGCCATCGTTAGTTACGCCCGTAATACCCATGTAAACAGCTGAAACTTTGGAATCTTTTATCTCTTCTGAAATCTCACTTAAAACTCGTCTCATTCGTTCTAATGAAGCCTCGCGATAGATGTGTCCATCCATGGCATCCCGGCGACCCGAAGCTACGGTGCCACTGTCGTTAATCAACACCCACTTCGTAGCCGAAGCGCCCGCATCAATTCCCAAAAAGTTCATGCTCTAGCCTTTCACAGCGCCGGCAGTTAATCCCTTGATGAATTGCTCGGAGAGAATCAAATAAAGAATTATGAGCGGCAAGGCGGCCATGGTGAGGCCTGCGAAGAGCACTCCCCACTGAGATGCGTACTGCCCAAAGAAGACCGTTAGCCCTTGCATGATCGTCTTATTTTCTGGACTCTGCAGAAATACCAAAGGCAAGAAGAAGTCGTTCCAGATCGGAATCGCAGAATAAATCGCGACAATCGCCATTCCAGGGCGAACAAGTGGAACTAGGACTCGAGTTAAGAGTTGGAACTCTGAAGCACCGTCAATTCGAGCGGCGTTGTCCAAATCTGAAGGTAGCGATCTAAAGAAACCGCTCATGATAAACACTGCTGCAGGCAGTGCACCCGATGAGTAAACCAAAATCAATCCAATATGCGAATCTAGAAGATTCATCCATTTTAGTTGAATGAAGAGAGGAAGAATCGCGAGCTTAGCTGGAATAAGCATTCCAGTTAAAATAAATCCGAAAATTAGAGCATTACCTTTAAAGTTATAGCGACCCAGAATAAATCCGGCACCGAGTGCACATATCAGAATCACTACTAGTGAACCGCCGGTAACGATTAGTGAATTCTTCAAGTAAGTTGCAAAAGCTCCATCAGACCAAACCTGTTGAAAGTTTTCCCAATGAGGATCTCTTGCAAGTGAGAATGGGTTCGAGGCAAAACTATTAGTTTCGCGAAGTGCAGAATTGAATAGAAAGAACACAGGTAAAAGCACCATGAATGCATTTATGATCAATACTGACCTAAAGAACAATTTTGACGAGAGTACTGCTATCACTGCTCTACCTCGCGCTTACGTAGGAAATGCTGTCCGATTGCCGCACCTAAACCAACAATTACGAAAATAAAGACACCGAGTGCTGAACCCACACCCACTTCATTGGCATTCGAATCGACTGACCCAAAGGAGAGTCGATAAAACATAAGCGCCAAGGTGTCAGTTGCTCCGGCGGGATTTCCGTTAGATCCACCAAGTACAAATGGAAGATCAAACCATTCATAAGCGCCAATAAAAGTAAGGATGGTAATAATCGTCATTGAAGGCGCAAGCAGCGGAAACATAATCTTTCTGAAAATTTGACCCTCACTAGCACCATCAATTCGAGCAGCCTCTAAATACTCCTGATTAATGGCGTTTAAACCTGCTAGAAAAATAATCGCAGGAAATCCAACCCAACGCCATAAGTTGATAAAGACAAGTGTGGGAAGAGCTGTGCTCATGCTGCCCAGCCAGGGTTTAGCTAAAGATTCAAACCCTAAATCATTAATAATCATGTTAATCGGTCCATAGTAGGGATCAAGCATCACCTGCCACATGTAACCGACAACCACCAGCGAAAAGATCACTGGCAGGAATGTCACTGTTCTAAAGAACCTTTGTCCACGCTTTAACCTAAATAGGGAATACGCAATAAGTAATCCGAGCGAAGTCTGCAAGATCATAATTGCAATGAATACAAGGGTGTTGTGGCGAAGCGCCATGAGGAATTGATCTTTGAATGGGTACTCGAACAAGCGTTGAAAGTTAGCTAAACCAGCAAAGCCTCCGCGCTGAAAACCTTCCCACTTGAAAAATGCGTAGCTCAGTGTTGTAACTGCTGGGACGGTTGTAAAAACCAATATCGTCAAGATTGCAGGAGTTAGCAACAGCGCAATGTATTTGCGTTGCTCTCGCTTTAATCCAGTTACAGCCACTCAAAGACTCCTTTATAAATAAGAAAACATTGGGCGCAGGATTTTTCCTGCGCCCAATGTTCGATTTCTTAGCTCTTACCCTTTTGTGGTGCGTACCAAGAAGCTACAGCTGTCTGAACATCCTTTGCGAGTTGCTCTGGAGTTGTGCCACCAGTGATCAACTTCTGGAAGCCAGGCTGCAAGATATTTGAACTTGTTGGTGTCGCATAACGGAAACCAACTACGTTCAAGAATGGAGTTCCAAGTGAAGTACGACCAGTGTTAATCGCCTTTACTACTGGATCTGTGATTTTAACGAATGGAGCTGTTGGGATAAATGCAATCTCATCAACCAAAGCCTGTCCAAACTCCTTTGAAGCTAGGAAGTTTAGGAACTTGATTGATGCTGCTTTATTTGCAGTCTTTGCGTTGATTGCATATGCGCCATCTGCCCAGGTTGATACGTACTTCTTAGCACCTGGTGACTTTGCAACCGGTGGAATCCATCCTGCTTGCAATGATGGGTTCAAGCTACGGAAGTAGCCGAGCTCATAGTTTCCACCAATGTAGAACGCAGCTTTTTCATTAGCGAAAAGTCCACGTGCAGTGTTGTAATCAATACCTTCAAAACCAGCAGGCATGTATTGAACTAGGTCCTTTACCGCCTTGAGGCTTGCTACATACGCCTTGTCGGTGAATGTCTTCTTTCCAGCTGCAACATCATTGAAGAACTGCGTTCCACCATAGAAAGTTGGACCAACTGAAGCGTGAAGTTGTTCAAGTGCTGGACCATTTCCACCGGCATTACCAAGTGGAAGCATTCCTGCAGCCTTAACCTTCTTAAACGCATTCATTAGCTGATCCCAGTTTGTTGGAAGCGCCTTAACGCCAGCCATTGCGAGCATGTCTGGGTTATAGAAGATTCCCATTGCAGAAATTGCATATGGGAAGCCGTACTGCTTCTTATCCTGATATCCCTGCGCTCCAGCAAGAATCCCTGCCTGAAGTTTTCCAAGTGCTGGAACATCCTTTGTTGTTAACGCCATGAAGTTACCAGCATCAGAAAGGTTTGCCATTCCACCGTATGGACGCATCTGAATGATGTCTGGGCCCTTACCTGCTGTAAGAGCAGTAGACACAATTGCGTTGTACTCAGTATTTAGATACGGAGTGAACTTAACCTTGATTCCTGGATTTCTTGATTCGAACTTTGCGATTTGACCTTCATAGAAAGCCTTATCTTCTGTGCGCCAGCTCCAGAATGTTAATTCTGTGTTAGCACTTGCTGGTAGCGCAGTAACTACTGGAACAGCGATTGCTGAAACAGCGAGTGCTGCTGCAACCAAGCCGCGTAGGCGGCGAGATGCGATTTTCACTTAT
>Ga0207942_1000149_pt1 | contig 19021 bp, 16 predicted proteins | sample LakMenEpi12Oct12_FD_150687 | JGI IMG/M metagenome (GOLD analysis project Ga0207942, IMG submission 150687) | Freshwater microbial communities from Lake Mendota, WI - 12OCT2012 deep hole epilimnion (SPAdes) | ecosystem: Environmental > Aquatic > Freshwater > Lake > Epilimnion/Euphotic zone ... | reverse complement strand
TGATTACACAATGAATTCGCCTTATATGGCAATAATAATAGCATATCAACTAGGTGCAAAAAAAATAGGTTTGGTCGGTGTAGATTTTACACAGGACCACTTTTTTGCAAAAACCGGAACTCATAAATTATCAAAACATTTAAGAAATATAGATCATGAGTACGATGTCTTAAAAAACAACCTCGAAAATAAGGGGGTTAAAGTTGCAAATCTTTCTCCAATAAGTCTTTTGGGATCATGGCCGAAAATGGACCTAGATCAATTTGATTCTCTGTAGGAAACTTATACACATCTTTATTGTAAAAAATATATGGAATCAATAAGAAACGGGATTGTAATAAGAATACCTGAGGCTAAGCACAAAGAAAATTCTCTATCAAGAATAATATGTGATAGAATAAAAAGCTATCTCCAAATGGGTTATAACCTTTTTATAGTGGAACTATCCGAAAAGGACACAGAGCTTTCTACTGAGGTAACAGACACAGAAAAGGAAAGGTTTCTTCATTATCTTGAAGATCTTAATATAAGAATTGCTTTTTACGTAAAGAGTAAAAATCACGTAGTTTCTACCGATTTAGATTCAAGAAAAAAAGCAAAAAAAGAAATTCTAAAAATCGGAAAGTTTATAGACGAGATTGATGCTGGTAGATCCGATATACCACTAATATGTCATATCGGAGGAGCAAACGGAAATCGTAAAAAGAGCATGTCAGATTTTTGTAAATTCTTTGATACACTTCCATGGAGAATACAAAAACAAATTGCTATAATAAACGACGAAAAGCCAAGCTTATTTTCAGTGAAGGATCTTCTATCCTTTACATACATCGAAAAGAAAATACCGATCATATTTAGGACTAGCTCGCATCGGACTAACCAAGGAGGATTGACATATAAGGAGAGTTTATTCTTAGCTGCTTCTACTTGGGCAGAAAGATCTAATCCTATAATGTTTTATTGCCCATCCAATCAGGAAGAAACTATCTCTATCCAGGATTTAAATCCATATAATTTGATAGTTGATGTGGCATTTGATAACAATTTACCAGATCCTAGTTAGTAAATCCTTATATTTGCTTCATGCCAGAACTAGCAGAAATAAAAATAATGAGCGATCACATTAATAATAAATGTGAAGGTAAGGTTTTTTTCTTAGTTGAAAAAAATCCAGTACATAAATCTAAGACTGATCTTTCTAAGATAAATGATCTTCTCTCCACTGGTGGTAAAATCACCAGCGAATCTAGAGGAAAAGAATTAAGGATGGATTTTGAAAATAAGAAAGGAGAAAGGATTTCCTTATTTTTTATGATGGGTATGTCGGGGAATTTTAAATTCGGTAAAGCCCAAGATGAACCCAAACATACACATTTAAAATTCTGTACTGACAACGACGAGTTTCTTTTTATGTACGATCTTAGAAGATTTGCTAGATGGAAGATAGGAAGCGAATGGAGTACTGACCGGGGACCTTGCCCAGTAAAAGAATTTGATAATTTTAAAAAGAATGTAGAATCTAATTTAGATAAGAGATGTTTTGGAAAACCTATTTACGAAGTACTAATGGATCAGAAGTATTTCAATGGAATAGGAAATTATCTAAGAGCTGAAATATTAGGAAGAATAAACTCAGATCCTAAAGAAAGTGCTAGGGACTTCATCTCTAAAAATTCAGATCTGCTTCAACTATGTAAAAGGATTCCGCAGGAAGCTTACATATTGGGAGGAGGAAGATTAAAAGATTGGTACAACAACGAGCAGATAAACGAAGAGGGACTTGATTTTAAATCTTGGATGCGTTTCTATTATAATAAAGATGAATGTATTCCCTTTAAAGATTCATCAGGAAGAACATTTTGGATTGATAAAAAATGGAAACAGAATTACCAAGCTACATAACCCTTAGGCTTTCTTTCGCTCTTTATCTCTTTGGACATTTTAGAGCTAGCGCCGATAAGATCATCTACGGTTTTAACATAGTATCTTGTTTGTCCTGGCATTCCCCAGTCACCTTTTTTCTTAAGATCTACGAAGTCATAAGTTGTAAGCTCGTCTCCTACTACAGGGCCATGTTCAACTCTTCCGTCTCTTTTAGTAGCTTTCTCAAACTCATTTCTAGAGCTTATATTTTTATAACCGTATTTTTCCATATAATTTATATATCTTCATGTTAAACAAATCACTATTAGAAAACTCTATATTCTTTGATATAGAAACCGCAGGACTTTACAACACCCTCGAAGAGCTAAAAGCTAACGATAAACATTTAGCGGAGCTTTGGGTTAAAAGATGTAAATGGCTACAGAAACAAGTCGAGCCAGGTGAATCAACAGACCCGAGTGATCTATGGATTAATAGAGCTTCTCTTCATCCAGAATTCGGTAGAGTTGTTTGTGTTAGCTTTGGAGTCTTTACGCCAGATGGTACTGAAAGAATAACAAGCTTCTATGGAGAGGATGAAAAAGAGATACTAGAAAAGAGTAATAAAATATTAGCAAATTCAAGATCTAAGGGTTACAAATTAGCGGGTCAGAACATAAAGAATTTTGATGTCCCTTATCTAGGTAAAAGGATGCTAATTAATAAAATAACTCCGGATCCTATCATACAAACATGGAATAAAAAACCATGGGAAAGTCCATTTATGGATTTAGCAGAAATATTTGCATTCGGATCATGGGGACAAACTTTCTCTTCCCTAGATCTTATCTCTCATGTACTGGGTGTTCCGACATCCAAAGACAACATGGAAGGATCACAGGTTCATTCTTATTATTGGAGTGGCGGTGATTCAATAGAATCTATAAAAGATTACTGCGAACAGGATGTTGTGTGTACTATGAATTGTTTCAAGGAAATAAGTTCATAATAAATAAATTCTGGGATATATAGTTTAAATTATTCCCAGAATTGAAGAATATTCTAAATTTTTCCGCTTGGATTCTAGAGAGTGAAGAAAGAGACGACTTCTATAAGAATGAGTTGAATCCATCATTCTGGAAAAAAATTAATGACGATCTACCAGACAATACCGGTGCAGAAAATTATGAGTTCGATCCTTCAATAAGGAAAAAACTCTTAAATCTAGCAGAGGAATTCTATGAGTCTCTAGGATTTATTGCAGAAATAAAAGACATACAGTTAACCGGTTCATTAGCAAATTATAACTGGACAGACAAATCGGATCTAGATGTACACGTTTTAATAGATTTTAGAGATATAGATGATAATGTAGATCTAGTAAGAAAAGCTGTAGATGGTTTAAGGTTTATCTGGAATCTTAGACACAAAATAAAAATAAGGAGTTATGATACTGAACTATATGTTCAGGACATAAATGATCCACACACTGCTTCCGGATTATTTTCATTGATGAAAAATGAATGGATCAGAGTACCTAAATATAATCCACCGGATATAGACTACAAAGACGTAGACAAAAAATTCCAAGGGATAGTTTCCGATATTTTAGAGATGGAAAATCTCATGAACACTTCTAATTTTTCCAATGCTACCGAGGTTGAACTGTATAATCATGCCTTAGACGTAAAAAGAAAAATAATGAAAATGCGAAAAGAGGGATTAGCCAGAGAGGGTGAATTTTCTGTAGAAAATCTAGCATTTAAAAAATTAAGAAACGAAGGATATATAGAAAAGATAATAGAGTTAATCTCTAAAGCATACTCAAATATATACAATGAATAATAACATGAAAAAGGACATTTACGGAGGTATTAATCCAATTTTCGAGAATTTAAGAAATTCTGTTAACGAAGGTGGGAGAGAAACCAGAAAAGAAAAAGCAATAGATGTTATGACATCTGTTGTAACTTCTTTAAATACTATGTTTAGTTTATTACTTTCATCAAAGATGGAAGATGCTAAAACAGTAAGAGGTTTTGAGAGCATCAAGAATAAGATATTAGGAGCAGATAATTTTGGTGCTTTTAGACAATACATCCTATCTTTTCTAGAGTCATTATCAGTTTTAGACTCAGCTCAAAAAACTTCTTATGAATCTAACATAAGAATGATAAGCAATTTATTAGGAGGTCAAACTGAGGTTGTTTTAGGAGATCCTAAATTATTCAAGAGCTTAAAAAACGACACGATTGCTAAAGTACTTAATAACTTTACCAATAGCATTCAGGATAGAGAAAATCAAATGAGAAAAACTAATCCTAAGCTTTTTGGTGAGGTGGTTAAGAAAGGATTAGTCGTAAAAGAGGGATTATCAGAAAAAAGAAAAACTGGTGAAGAAGCAGATGTAACTGACGCAGAATTCAGAGGACAGGCATTTAACAAATCGAAAGAATCATTAGATGCTGCAACATCCTTTGCTGGAATGATTAATGCAGACAAATATGTACCAACATTAAAAGATAATGCTGATGTTACTAGATACAAGGAAATAGCTGATGGACTCCTTAAAAAGGCTCAAGACCTTCAGATGATTGACAGAGGCGGAGCATTAGGAGGAAAGATCGTTACTCCAACAGGAGAATACAAAGCTAAAGAGTATAAAAGAAAGCAAGACGATCTAATAAATGAGATTATTAGACAAAAGAAAGAATACGAGAGAGTAAAAGCAGGAATTCTTAAAATCCCACAAACAAATACAACTACAGCGGATCCTGTATGTCCTCCAGGACAAACTTACGACAAAGCTCTTGGTAAATGTGTTGATATTAAAAAAGAGACCACACCTAAGCCTACACCTGTTCCAGCTAAAGAGTGTACATTCCCAGTTAAATTAAATAAGAAATGTACACAAGTAGGTATGTTACAAAAAAAGCTTATGGATCTTATTCCATCTGCTAATACTTATCTAGCTAAATTTGGCGGACAAGATAAAGTTTATGGTAAAGGAACAGCAGCAGTCTCTAACATAGTTTGGGGATATTTATCTGGACAATCGGGACAGGATTTAACTTCAGATCTAACTCAGGATATGTATGATTCTATAATGGCTCTTACAGATGCTGATATTGATGTTACATCAATAATAATAGAAAACAATAATCTATACTACGATTTCAATGAAATGAGTGTAGACGAAAAAATCCAGGAGAGAGAAGAAATTAAAAGATCTTCCGTATTATCATTTGAGGATTTCTACTCAGTTATGGAAGAATCTTACTCCTTTAAGGCACTAGAAGAACAAAATGTCTTTGACAGACTTAGATCTAAGGGAGAAAATCCTCCCCCAGGGGTTATACCAGCAACTGGACCAGCACCTGCACCTACTCAAAAGAAAATCGTTGATAACTGTGTTAAGAAATCTCTAGAGCAAGGGAAAGTTTTATCGTGCGTTGGCGGTACAGGAGCTACTGGAGGTACAGGAGGTACAGGAGGTACGGGAGGTACGGGAGCAACAGGAGAAGAGATAAAATGGAAAGGTCTTAAACCTGTTAACGACGGAGCTTATTCTATATACTATGACGAAAGCTGGGGTGAATGGGCAGGAGATGCCGTAAAAGGAGCAGTTGTTGGAGGATTATTAATTGGAGCCACTGTAGCTACTATGGGTGCAGCTGGTCTTTCAGTTCCAATAGCAGGTACACTAATAGGTGCTTCATCTATGGGTGTAAGTGCAGGAGCAGCTCTTGGAGGATTAGTAACTACAGGAGCGGGAGTTGCAGTATTAAGCGTAGGAACAATAGGAGGTGGAACCATAGCAAACTGGGCAGGAAGCGATAGGAAAACTGCTACGATAATGGTATTTAACGGATTTATAGAAGATGTAGCAGTAAGAGCAATGGCAAGAGGTTTATATAATAGCTTAGGTGGTACAGTTTCTTCACAGGATATTCTAGCCGTTTATTCTACATTAATACTTTGTAGAGGAACATTTACTGACACAGGTGATGGTAAAGCAGTTTCAGTTTGGAGCTTGCTTAAGAGACAATATTCTTCATTCGGAGGAGGAAGCTTAGAAGGTGATATAGCCTCTATTACATCAGAAGGCGTAGGTGGATTCTTTAAAGATGTTGTCACTGATATGGATACAATTCCTGGATTCCCAAAATCATTTAAAACTAAGGACCCTCTTAATGGAGTTCCTATGGAATTTGTTGATGCTAAAGATGCTTGTGTTGCTGCTTTAGGTAAACTAAATTCTAACGAACCTAAATTAACAGAAAACCTCAAGAATATAACAGAGGAGGATCTTGAAATGCTATCAGAGGGAATGGAACAAATTACTGATGGTGTAGTAGCTGAAGTAGGTTCTTCAGCAGAAGGTGGAACTGAAGAAAAATCTGAAGAATAATCGGATATATAAAAAAACAAAAATGGAAAAGAATCTAGATTACGTATTAATATTAGAGAAATCTTCACAGAATCTAAGAACTGAAAAAAGAGGAGGTGATTATTTTCTTGAAGGTATCGCAGCTGTTTTTGGAGTTGAAAACTCTAATCACAGAATATATGAGGAAAATGAATATCTTCCTCATTTGGATTATCTAAAAAAGAAAATAGATCAGAATCGTTTAGTTGGTGAATTAGATCACCCAAAAGAATTTGATGTTTCTCTTAAAAACATTTCACATGTTATTACAGATCTTTCTTACGATAAAGGAAATAGAAATGTAAAAATTAAGGTTAAGCTTCTAGATACTCCAGCAGGTAAGATCGCTAAAAATTTAATAGATGCAGGAATTCCTATTTCTATATCTTCTAGAGCAGCTGGTAACGTAAAAGAGAATAAAAAAGTTGAGATTAAGAAGATCTTCACTTACGACTTAGTTGCAGATCCTGGATTTGAAAATGCTCAATTAGAAAGAGTTTACGAAAGTTTAGGTTCACATTCACCTTCTGAATCTGTAAAAGATTCTATTATTTCTTCCTTAACTAACATAAATGAAAGTTTTGGACTTAGAAAAAATTCTAACACACAGATATATAGAATAAAAGATACGGAGAAAATCTCTAGACTTTTAAAAGAAAACACAAATAATTCAATAAAGATGGACAATAACTTTGTCACTGCAGAAGAGCTAAACGAGTATTCATTAATCCTTAAGAAAGAAATGGATTCTTTGAAAAATGAGATGAGATCTGTTTCTAGAGGATCTTCTAGAAGTAACGATTCTGATGATAGTGCTTTAGAAGAAAGAATCCAAAGATTGGAGAAATATTCAGAGTATCTAGCAGAAAATTTAGAATCAGCTATTAAATACGGAGATTATTTAGCAGAAAATTTAGAGGGATCAATTTCTTACAACAAATATCTTGCAGAGAATTTAGACAAAGCTATTTCATATGCTAAATATTTAGCAGAGCACGTTGATGGAAATATTTCTTATTCTGAATACATTGCAGAAAATCTTGATAGCAATATTGCTTATAGCAAATATCTAGCAGAAAACTTAGACAAGAATATTTCTTACTCTGAGTATTTAGCTGAGAATTTAGATAAAAACATTTCTTATTCTGAATATCTAGCAGAAAACTTAGACAAGAATATTTCTTACTCTGAGTATTTAGCAGAAAACTTAGACAAGAATATTTCTTACTCTGAGTATTTAGCTGAGAATTTAGATAAAAACATTTCTTACTCAGACTACTTAGCAGAAAACTTAGACAAGAATATCTCTTACTCTGATTACTTAGGTGAGAAATTAGACCAAAATATTTCTTACTCTGATTACTTAGGTGAGAAATTAAACGGAAACATTAACTATTCAGATTACATAGCAGAAAAAGTTAAATCCGGTATTGATTATACAGAATATTTAGCAGAAGCTATTAACAGAGGAAAATCTAAAAAGAACCTTTCTCAAAATGTTAACGAGTCTATAAACGAAGGAAGAAGAACTTCAGGATTCTCTGGAGACTATTCAGATCTTTCATCAAAAGTTGATAAATTAATCGAATCAGTTAACACATCAAAAACTGATGCAATTATAAACGAAAATAAATATTCTTTCTTAAAACTTGTCGATGACAGAACTAAGAAAGGGTTTTTATCCTTGAACGAGGCCGAAAAACAAAAGGTCGTTAAGGCTCTTAATGAGCAGAACTATAATTCGGGTACGGATGTAGTTCAAATTATGGGATCCGCTTTAGCAGAACAAGCTAACTCTGGAGAAAAATTCCTTGATATGATTCCTAATGAATTGATTCCTGCATGGGAAGGTCTAAACGAATCGCAAAAAGCATCAATTGTTGCTCAAAGCAAATTCTACAAGTTAGACACTGCCTATCAGATTAATCACTTCTGGAAAACTAGAGGACTTAATTCTGCAAAACCAGAGGGAACTGAGTTTCTAAACGAATCTCTAAATACTAACAAACCTGCTAATCAAGGTGTAAGTAACTCTTACATGCAGAATATAGCAGCAGAGTTAGAAAAAAGATTTAAAAAATAATCTAACAAAATGCAACTCTTAAACGAAAACGAGATCTACGAAACATGGTCTCCAATTATCGAGAGTAAGACCGGTATGACGGATCGTTCAAAGGTAGAGTGGTTATCAAAATATTGCCACTTCCACTCATTAAACGAGTCTGCTGGAGCTTATAACTCTCTAGGCGTATTAAACGGTATGGGTAACGTACTTCCTGCTGGTAACTACCAAGGTGGTGCAGCTGGTGCGGGTCCTGCTGGTTTCTACTACAACAACACTTATGACGCTGGTCGTCCATACGTTGGTTCTGGTGATAAATTCCCATCATTACTTCCATTGGCTATTCAGGTAGCTGCTAAAACCGTTGGTTTTGACATCGTTCCTGTTATCCCTATGGCTGGTCCTACTGGAGTATTATCTTACCTAGACTACGTATATGCAGGTGGTTCTTTAGCTGGTACATCTACTGATGCTACTACTACTTACACTGCTAACACACCAGACATGATCAAAATCCCTACTTCTATTGCTTCTCCAGCAACAGGTTTAACAGTAGGTAATGTTTATGCTATTGGTACTTCTTTAAGTGCTACAACTTATGACTTAGATTCTACAGGAACTTCAGTTATTTATGCAGAATTCATTGGTAATTCACGTATTGACGGTTTCCCAATCTTTAGAGTAATGGGTATCACTAACGGAAAAGCAGTTAACGATGCAGTTCCTTCTACTGGTACTGCAGATATCTACAATGCTACTTTTAATTCTGGAACTAACGTTATTACTGTAACGTCTGCTACACCAGCAGCTACTTCAGAGGGTTCAGCTGTATTAGTTAAAACGTTAGAAGATCACATCCAAGGTTTCTCTGGAGCTGGTCCAACTAACGCTAACGATTGGCAAGGTCCATACGTAGACGGTACTAAAAACTACGATCCTATGTTAAGAGGAGTAGGTGAGACTACTTATTACAAGTCATTAGGTCTTTCTACTTTCACTAAGTTCGTAGAAGCTGGTACTTTCCAAGTTGCTGCTTCTGTTACTACTGAGCAAATCCAAGACCTTAACAAGCAGTTCGGTATCGACGTAGTTTCTATGATCGAGAACGCACTTGTTAACGAGGTTTCTCAAGCTATTAACAAGCACATCTTATCAAGAGGATTTGCTCTTGGATGGTCTAACCACTCTCAGTTCTTAGTAACAGAAAACACAAACCTTAACTTGAACTTAGTAATCGGTGGTTCTGCTACTTATACAGTTCCTAACTACATCGGTAAAAATGGTTCTGCTATCACAGGTGGTTCTAAGCCAGGTGCAGTTGCTGGTCCTGCTTCAGGTACTTTCGAGAACTTATCAACAGTTCAAAGAAGACTTTACAGCCGTATCTTAGCTTCTGCTAACGTAGTTGCTAACAGAGGTCGTAGAGGTCCTGCTAACTTCATCGTTACTAACTCTCAAATCGCGTCTGCTTTACAAGACATCAGTCAGTTCACATTCGCTCCATTTACTAACACACTTACTCAAAACAACGGTACATTATACCCTGTAGGTTCACTTGCTGGTATGACTGTATATGTTGATCAAAACATGTCATTCGGTGACACTAGAGTATTAGTTGGTAGAAAAGGTGCTGATGATGAGCCAGGTATGAAATTCATGCCTTACATGATGGCTGAGTCAATTCAGACTATCTCTGAGGGTACTATGTCTCCTAAAATCGCGGTTAAATCTCGCTACTCTTTAGTTGAGGCTGGTCACCACCCAGAAACAATGTATTTCTGCTTCCACGTTAACACTGGAACTGCTACTGCTATCATCTAGTAGTAACTGTAACAGATACATACTCGAAAGGGTCTCTTAACGGAGACCCTTTTTTGTTTTCCGTGGTTTTTTGGATATATAGAATAAAAGGAAAACTATGTTGTTTGAAAATGCAAGCCAATTCCAAAAAGCAAAGCAAACTCTTCTAGAGAATAATAGAGACATCAATAAAACTGCCTATATTTTAAAAAAATCACCCCTGTTTAGTAATCTATCAGAAGGAGAGATAATATCTCATTTAATGGAGCTAAACGAAGGATTAGGCGATACTATCATGAACTTCCTAAGTAGTTCTTTTGGAGGAGATGTTAGCAAATTAAAAACTGTACTTACACAGATGAAAGAGCAGGAGCTTAAGTTCAATAGGGAGGAGTACCAAATATGGGACGAGTTTTACAAATTGACGGCAGATCAAAAAGCATTAGATAAGGATAAGAACAATCCCAACTATCAAGAAATGAGTAGAAGCTTACAACAAGCTAGAAACGCATTAAATACCAGAATGAAGGAGTTAACAAAAACTCACAATGAAATATTTGATGCTTTAGAGCAAAGAGTTAGGGATCTTACAAAAGATAGCAACAGAAAGAAAAAATACTTCAATGCTCAAAGAGCAACTGATGTCCAAGAGACAAGAAATGACAGATACGAAAAAGTTAAATCTATAACAGCAAGAAGTGTTAATAGGGCACAGGATCTTGAAGACTTCTTTAATGTTAAGGTATCTGATGTTGAAAAAGAAAGAGAGGAAGCTAAAAGGAAAGCAGAAAGAGAAGTTGAGATACTAAAGAAAACCTCAACAGAAGCACCTAAATCAGAAACACCAAGAAAAAGAGGTATTTATGATCAGGAGCCAGAGAAAAGCTTCCACGAAGAGCTAGAAAGCATAAAGAGTACACCTGGAGGATATTATGCAAAAAGACGTGCTTTAGAATCTTTGGAAGATGATATCTTTAAAGCTATCATGAACGACGATAAGAATAAGACATCTGAGAATCCGCATGGAGAGTTAGGAGAAACTTCTAGATATAACATAAATCAGTTAAATCTAGAAATACAAAAAATAACTAAGGAGCTAGAGAAAGCTTATTCTTCTACTAAATCCGGACCTACTACAAGAGCTAAAACTACTACGACTAAATAAAGATGAGAAAGAGTATAAAAAGTCTTAATGAATTTGAAAGAATAGACGAAGGTCTATTATCCTCCCTTCTTGGTGGTGTTAAGAATTTTTTCACTTCTAAAAAGGGAAAGATTGAAAACATTCTTAAGAAAATAAGAGAAGCTAGACACGAGGAGGTCTCAAATACTATTGATATCGAAAAACAGATACAATCTTTAAATAGAGACAACACTCCAGAGTATAAATTCGCTTTAACCAATTTAAGAAGACAATCTAGGATTTATGCTTCTTTAAAGGGACAAGAGATTAACTCACTAGCAAAAGATGCAAGGGTTATAATGGAGGAAGATCCTAAGCTAGAGGCATTTTTTGCTGCAGAGATGGCAAAGATAGAGGTTGAAACAAAGGAGAAACTTCTTAAAAATATAAGCACTATGCCTGACTCAGAATATCTTAAGCAATTAAATGCTGAGTTTGATTATCTAGTGAAAGATGCGAACAAAAAAACATCCTTCTACGAAGAATATAAAGAAAGACCGTCTTACATCCCTGAAATATCTATACCAAGCAAGATGGACGAGGATGTATTAAACTTCCTTAATATGCCTACAAAAGAAGCTTCGGTATTCTCAAGAAGTCTAGATGATAATAACTTAAACAAATATTACATACAGATCAAAGATTTCTTTTTTGATTTAGAAGATAAGTATTCTACTGCAATGGATAGAATAAGAAGAGATAAAAAAATGGCTGAAAAACAAGGCCAAGATTGGATTATTTCTTCGCTAGACAAAGAAGAAATGAATGTTAAATATCACTTGAGAAAAAACATAGACAAACTCAGAGGTAGGGTTAATACCTTAGAAAGAGAAATGAAAAATAGAAGAAATGTCGTTTCGAATTATTAAAATAAACAATTTCATTTTTGAGCAGGAAAGCACTCAACAAAAGAATAAAGATCTACAGCTTAAAACAGATGCTGAAAAGCAAATCATGACCATCGATAAAGTAATATCTGATATAGATCTTGCTATAGCTAATCTCCAAAAAAGAGAGAAAGACGGAACACTATCTAAGAGTGAATCGGTAACACAACAAGCATTAGAGCTACAAAAGAAAGTTGCAGAATATCAGAAGAAAGCTGCTGCTTACAAAAAACTAGAAGCTATAAAAAGCTAGAAGCTATAAAAAAAATAGGATATATAAATAAATAAAAATAAAATGAGCAGCAGAAGATTAGAATATAATCCCCTTTTCGAATCATTAGCAGATTCTGCTAGGAGATATTCAAAGATTAATGAGGAAGGCGAAGCTGGTTTAAAAGGTGCAACCAACAGTGCTTCACAGGAGTATATGATGAAATATGCTAAAGAATACGCTAAAAGAATCGTTCAGATAGTTTATGAACAGTACTTCTATTTTGCGTCTAGCATTCCAGATACAACCTTAAAACAAAAGTATGTTGGTGAGGCTTTAGAATTTCTTAAAACACAAAAAGATAAAGGAGCTGGTATTACTTTTAAAGAACTAGCTGATGCTACTATTGCTAACGGTAAGAAATTGATAGAGGCAATAAATTTAAATACAGATCTTATTAATTCTGCACCTATAATTAAGGAGATATATGCTAACGTTGAAAGTGGTATGACAGAAATGGAAAATGCAGTTAAGCAATATATTGAACAATACGGAGCATACTCAACATCACCTGAGGTTGTACAGGTATTAAAGGATTTCTGCAATTTAACTTACACGAATCTAGAGAAATATGCTTCTACTACAACTAAATAAAAAATAACTAAAAATGAAAAGCTTTAGCGGAAAATTTATATCTCTTATGGAAAACATGAAGAGCGACAGCTCCTCAGAAAACCTAGTAGAGAAAAGAGATAAAACCGGTACTTTTAGAGACAGAGAAAAAACTGCAGCTGGTAAATCCTCAGAAAGAGAGAAAAGAAGGGAGGAAAGAAGAGGTGAAAATTTCCTAACAGGAAATGAGATGAATTTAAAATCTTTCTTAAGATCTCTAGAATCTTTGAAATCACAAATAGTAGCAGAGAATTCTGGTGTTTACAACTCAGTTAACAATAAAAGCGAGGGATCTAAATATGGTCTTCCTATAATGAGAGGATTAGAGGCTACGCTTAAAAATGTATTAGACCTTATCGCTTCTGTTACTTCTAAAATGTCAAGGGAGGGTAATTTTCTAGATATGACGAAGAACTCCGCTGACATGGAATCTTATAGAACTCTCTATAAAAAAGCACAGGAAGATTACGCTAAATATGCTGAAGAATGGATAGAGGCAACAAGAAAAGATAGATCAGAAAGACCTATAGATAATAAGAATAAAGAAATTGAAGCTTCTATTACTAGCGCAACTACATTCTTTAATAAGGCAAAAGAACTTTTCATAAAAAATAGTACAATATTTGCAAGTAAAGTGACCGGATCTTCTTCTACTAGCACCTCAACAGCTTCTACACCAGGAGCAGCATCGATATCATCTACAATTAAGCAAAGAGATGCTGAATACACAGGTGCAGATGGAGATATAGTAAAAGAGGTTAAGAAATTAATTTATGATAAATTTAATAAATATACACAATTTACATCATCGCCAGATTGGAAAGCAGTGTATAATAAATATCCAACAGTTTCGGGTACTCTAAGAAAAAATACTGCAAATGTTATAATAGCAGCAAAAATAGCACTATCTGGGGATTATAAGGATTTAGAAGGTGATAAAGTTGGAACTATTACCCCCAATTTTTACAAATTTCTTAAGGCTTCACTTAATGAAAATAAGCTAACAGGAACCGGAAAAATAGCATCGTTTGAATTCTTCATGAAAAATAGAACCAATGAGGAATTAAATCTTGACGGTGCATCTACTTTCCTTAAAAGCCCTTCGTCATCATCCTCTTCTTCTAAATCTTCCGGATCAGGAAAATTAAAAGTTGTAAAACCTACATATTCAGCAACCCCTTTTAAAACAAAGGAGGAAGGAAATAAATTTAGAGAGTGGGTTAATAAAAATCATCCCGATTGGGCTAAATCTAATTCATTAGATGCTACAGGTCCACAAGATAATACATACATCAGAAAGGCTTATGCTGAATATGGTGATGCTTATTCTAAAGATAAAACTGTCACAGTAAAACCAGAAATTAAAAAAATGACTGGTGTTGAAATGAACGCTCTAAAAGCTAAAATTGAAGGATTAACATCAAAGTCAGGAAAGAAAATAACTGTTAAAATAGTACTTACAACAGACGCAGGAGAACCTGCTATATATTATGGATATTGGAACGGAAACGCTAGTTCTTATGGTCATTTCTATAACAACAAGAGGGTAACGTTTAAATCTACTTCAGGTAAAAAGTATATGGGAACATACAACTCATCTACAGATAAGATAGTTATGGACGGATCAAAAAAATCTGTAAGCTTAAAGGATTTAGTTACTTTCTCTTCTGTTGATCTAACAGGTGAAACTGCTTCAACGTCACAAGGTAAAAAAGCATACGTAGCAAAAGGTGGTGACGGATACGTAAATGTTAGAAGCTCAGCTATGGCAAACACTGGAGCAGTAAATAATTTAATCTACAAGCACACTAGTAAGAATCCAATTGGTCTTGTTATATCAAGCACTGTTACTAAAAGCAGTAAGATAGGAGATAAAACATGGTACAAAGTTCAATTCCCAGAAAAGAGAGGGAATATGGAATATGGATATGTAAGAGCTGACACTGTAGACGTGAAATAATCGAAATTTTAATTAAATTAGGGGCTATAATCATAAAAAGATTATGGCCCTTATTATTGTAGAAGGATCAAGAAAGTCAGGAAAAACTTATTTGGTATCTAAACAAACTGAACTTCCAGTTTTTAAGTTTGATTTTAATTCCAATTTTTCAGCATGGGATTTTGAAAAATCTTCGGAGGAAATACATTGGTTTGGTTTAGGAAAAGAAGTTATGCTCCACGAATTAAATAACGCTGGATTTTTAGGTGACGTCATAGTCGACCGAGGAATATTAACAAACTCTGTTTGGGGTGTTTTTCAAGGAAGAGTAACAAGAAAACAAGCTGAAGATGATCTAAAGAATTTTGCTAAAAGAGGACTTTTCAGAAACACTAAAATAATATTAGTGAGAGGAGAATGGCAAGAAAAAAGAGTCAAAGATATTTGGGATCAAGATGACTCGAGAATAGGTGAAGAAAGATCGCTTTTTAATGAGTTTTCTTTGCTTTTAAAGAGCTTAGGGGTTGATATAAAGGTTTTCAATAATAACTTCGATTTAGAATCAGTAGTGCGCTTTAAACAAGAAATTAAAAGAAGATAAAATATGTGTGGAATATTAGTAGCTAAAAGAGCTAGTGAGGAGAGAATACTCTCTATAGCTCACAGAGGTATAGAACATAATGTTGTTTATAAAGATGATCTATGCCTAGTTCACCATAGACTTCCTATACAAACTGTTGATGGAGATTCTTGGTCTCAACCTATACCAATAGGGGAAGACAGATGGCTTCTTTTTAACGGCGAAATATTTAACTATGGCGACTACGAATCAGATACAGCATATTTACAAAGTCTTTTTTCCAGCTTCCAGTTCGGTGGTATTGGTATGCTACAAGCTTTATATGAACCACATGTTATTGCATGGGATGGATTTTGGGCTATAGTACTAGTTGATACTAAAAAGAGAGAGGTTTACGCATTTACAGATCCTTTGGGTAAGAAATGTTTATACACAAATGATAAAGGTGAAGTATGTTCGGAAATAAAAGGATTACAAGAGCCTGGTGAAATGGCTAGAACTGACTCCTCATTTTTCTCCGGCGTTATCAAATTCGGATACTTACCCACAGATCAAACACCATTTTTAGGTATCAAAAAATTAGAACCTAATAGATTTTATCAATGGAGTCTGGATTTTCCTGCAAAAATGGAGGTTTCCGATCCATATTACAATTTTCATTTCTTTGATGCTGGATTAGAATCATATGATGATAGATGCGAATGGCTTTTTGAAAAGATGGAGAAATCTGTAGAAAATAGATTACTTTCTAAGAACTATCCAACTTCTCTTCTGTTATCTGGAGGCCTGGATTCATCTATAATAGCAGGTCTATTATTAAAACTAGGAGCAGATGTTAATTTTTATTCAATATCCAATGGTGAGGATGAGGAGTATGTTAAAGCTTGTGAGTACTATTGGGACGTAACTTCTAAAAGATTAGACTATTCAATAGATTTAGATACAGAAGAGGGTAAAAGATCGCTCATTGAAATTTATAGAAAATGGAATGAATCTCCGGTAGACATGGGAAGTGTTGTTCCACAATACCATCTTTTTGATGCTATAAAGAAAGGATCTAATACCAGGATCGTTATATCAGGAGACGGAGCTGACGAGCTATTTGGAGGATATAGAAGAATAAATGAGTACGATTCACAACAATCTGATATTTTCCACGAGTTAAGATACTACCATTTACCTAGACTAGACAAGTTATCAATGGCTCATACTCTAGAGCTTAGAAGTCCATTCCTAAATCACGACATAGTTAGATTTGCTATAAATTTACCTTTTAACGAAAGGAAAAATAAGAAGATTCTTAAAGATACTTTTAAAGGACTAGTTCCTGATTCTGTTATAGAAAGAAGTAAACTAGCATTAAAAAATCAGAAAATTGTAGAGGATCAGATAGCTTACAGAAAAGAGGTGATTAAATTATTCCTCGGAGCTTCCGTTTGATTTCATAAATTTTACACCTGCTATAGGATCACCCTTTGCATCTTTAGGAGAATAACCTTCTGGTCTATCAGTTAGAACAAAATCTTCAGATGGATCAACCACTAATCCCGCAGAACTAAGAAAATCTCTATTTAAAAGTAATGGTGTACTTTTTTCAGTTCTATCTACTAAAGAGAATTTAACCCTTTTGTATACAATACCATTAAAATCAACGTCTAGATTAACAACTGCTCTGTGGTGTATCTTTTCACCAACCTCAGCTTTAGATTGTCCAACAATCTTATTTATAAATTCCTGATTTCCTAGTTTCCAATGGACCTTACCATCGATCTCTTCTATACTGTCAGCATGCAAGCTACAAGAGGTTGCTCCGTTTCCTGTGTCCAATTTACCTACGAAAGTACCTACACCTGCTATGGTAACCATTTCTCTAAACCCTGTTGTTTTCTTTGGCTTAACCCAGTTTTTCTTATCTAAAAGAAAATCTAGTATAACATCTGTTACAGGAATATCCGTTGTTTTTTCAATACCTGTTGTTCCTGGAGAAGCATTTACTTCTAGAACATAAGGCTTTTCTTCGCCGTCTCCGTTTTTAGTTTTTTCAACTATTATATCAACGCCGCACCATAGACATCCTGTTGCTTTAGCAGATTCAATAGCAATTTTCTTTATGCTCTTAGATAATTCAATATTTTCGGTTTTACCTCCTAAAGAAAAGTTAGTTCTAAAATCGCCATCGATTTTTATTCTTTTCATCGCAGCTATAACCTTATATTCTCTTCCAGCCATTCCATCGCTTTCTGCTATCACATGAATCCTAAGGTCATAATCAGCATCTATCTTTTCCTGTAACACTATTTCTGTATCAGGTGATAAGTACCATAAAGCTTGTAAGGTAGATACTAAGGAAGGTCTTGAATCTATCATAAATACTCCAATTCCCTTAGTTCCTGATAAAAATTTACAAACTACTGGATATTCTCCTCCTACTTCTTCAACTGCTTTGTCGATATCTGCTTCGGATGATATAAGAGATGTTCTAGGAACAGGTATTTTTGCTAATTGTAGTTTTCTTGTTGTTTGGAGTTTATCCTCGCACATTATTACAGAATCGTAGGAATTAACGCAAGGGAATCCTAAGTCTTCCATCTTCTTGAAGAATCCTTTAGCGGCGTTATTCTTTATAGAAGATCTTCTGGTTAGTACTATAGTTCTATCCAAATATATCTCCTGTTGTTTTCCGCCTCTGCTAGAAATTAAATAAGTGCCTTTATTTGTTTTTTGTATAGATCCTTTCTCAGTATCTATTATTATACATCTAACTCCCCTCTCTTCACAGATCTTCATTATTTTATCCGTGGTAGGTGCATTTTTTAAACTTTTACCAAGTTTAGTCGTGAGTATAACTAGAGTTAAAGGCCTTTCTTTACCCTTTACGCCTTTAAAAACAAACTTTTCTAATAATGAAGAATCCATATCGTATATATCGTCAAACAAAGAAAAAGCCCAGATAAAATATTTTACCCGGGCTTTAGACTTTTAAATTATGTTTGAATATTATTTATTGAAAAAATTATCAAATCTGATGACTTCATTTTTATGAGATTCATCATCACCTAGATCTGATTCGTCTTCCTCTTCAATCTCTTCTTCTTCTTCGTCATCTTCGTCTTCTTCCTCCTCGTCCTCGTCTTCTTCTTCGTCTTCTATGTCCATATCATCCTCATCTTCGTCTTCCATGTCCATATCTTCTTCCTCTTCATCTTCGTCCTCGTCTTCTTCCTCCTCGTCCTCGTCTTCTTCCTCCTCATCCTCGTCTTCTTCGTCCTCATCCTCATCTTCGTCTTCCATGTCCATGTCCATGTCGTCCTCGTCTTCCATGTCTTCTTCCTCTTCTTCGTCCTCGTCTTCCATGTCTTCTTCCTCTTCTTCGTCCTCGTCTTCTTCGTCCTCTA
>Ga0207942_1000146_pt1 | contig 19061 bp, 20 predicted proteins | sample LakMenEpi12Oct12_FD_150687 | JGI IMG/M metagenome (GOLD analysis project Ga0207942, IMG submission 150687) | Freshwater microbial communities from Lake Mendota, WI - 12OCT2012 deep hole epilimnion (SPAdes) | ecosystem: Environmental > Aquatic > Freshwater > Lake > Epilimnion/Euphotic zone ... | reverse complement strand
CTTGGAGAAGCCAAATTCATTATTTATGGAACTTTGGCGATGATGGTGACATCTGCAGCACTGATGTTTGCAAACAACTTGGTAACTCTTGGCATTGCAACCGCTGCAGCTGGTCTTGCACATTTAGCGTGCATGGTTGGCGGACAATCGATGGTTGCATTGCGCGCTCCGCGGGCAAGCTATGACAGATATTTTGGTTTCTATACCTTCAGTGCATCTGTTGGACACATGTTGGGGCCAATCATTGCCTCGATTGTTGCTGGCTCTAATGGCACACTGCCTAAATCAACATCAAATGCCTTTTTACTCGGTGTAGTTTTGACAATCCTTGCTCTCATTCCTGTAATCAAGTGGCGTAATGAAAGACCTACGGTGGAGGCAAAAGAGAATGCCGAGGGTACTTTTAGAGCTGCAGCAAAGCTAGTTAAACGCCCAGGCATCATGGCAGCGATTTATATTTCGCTAGCTATTTCATCAGTAGCCGATGTTTTGGTTGTTTTCTTGCCATTGTTTGGAACTGAAAACAACTTTTCTCCATATGCAATTGGAGCAATCCTTGCTATTCGAGCTGGTACAACGATGATGTCTAGGTTTTTCTTAGGGAGACTAAGTCAGCGTTTTTCAACATTCCAATTACTGTGGTGGAGCACGATTATTTCTACAGTGTGTTGTGGTGCGATGGCATTTGCTCATACGCCAATCACATTAGGAGCAATTGTCTTCATTGCTGGTTTCTCACTTGGTGTTGGACAGCCGCTGACAATGTCTTTGGTTTCGCAAAAGACTGAAAGCAGCGAACGTGCACTTGCAGTATCTGCCCGTTTAATGGGCAATAGATTTGGCCAATTCCTGGTGCCGGCTACTGCCGGAACCTTGGCGGCGGCATCTGGGGCAGGGGCGGTTTTCATCGGCTTGGCGGTATTGCTAGCCAGCTCGATTTTCAGCGTAAAACGCAACTGATCTGTGGCCTGAATTACAACAATGTAGTTCATTAGGCGGATTTCCCTTATTTGAGCCTGAGCCCTAAACTACGAGTTCGCTTGTTTCACGCTTAAACAGAAATGTAGGTACAGCTTGGCTAAAAAAGATGGCGCCATCGAAATGGAAGGCACCGTTGCTGAAGCTTTACCTAACGCAATGTTTCGCGTGGAGCTAACTAACGGACACAAAGTCCTCGCTCACATAAGCGGCAAGATGCGAAAGAACTACATTCGTATTCTTCCTGCCGATCGTGTGATCGTTGAAATGAGTCCGTACGACCTAACAAAGGGTCGAATTATTTATCGTTATAAGTAACAAGGGGAGCAATAGACATGAAGGTTAATCCAAGCGTTAAGAAGATTTGCGATAAGTGCAAAGTCATTCGCCGCAAGGGTCGCGTCATGGTCATTTGCGAAAACCTGCGTCACAAGCAACGTCAAGGCTAATCAGTTTTACAGCAGTACAACTTAATAAATAACTCGTATTACGACTTCTGTAAGAAATTACAGAAGACCTTTGGACTGGTAGGCCAGAGAACAGTAATGCGGAGGACCTCCAGATATAGATAGGTAGATACATGGCACGTCTAGTCGGTGTCGATCTTCCACGCGAAAAGCGTTTGGAAATCGCACTCACGTACATCTTTGGAATGGGTCTTACCCGTTCACAAAAGACATTAGCAGCAACTGGCATTAGTCCAGATATTCGCGTTAAGGATTTGCAAGAAGCAGATCTAGCAAAGCTTCGCGAATACATCGAAGCAAACTTCAAAATCGAAGGTGACCTTCGTCGTGAAATTTCTGGCGACATTCGTCGCAAGGTTGAAATCCAGAGCTACCAAGGTATTCGTCACCGCAAGGGACTACCTGTTCGTGGTCAGCGCACACATACAAATGCGCGTACACGTAAGGGACCTCGTAAGGCAATTGCAGGTAAGAAGAAGGTGACTAAGTAATGGCCGCTCCTAAATCAAAGACTGCCGCTCCAGCTAAGGGCAAAGTTAAGATTCGTAAGAAGGAAAAGAAGAATATTGCTGTTGGTAAGGCGTTCATTAAGAGCACTTTCAACAACACAATTATTTCTATTACAGACCCAACGGGTGCTGTTATCTCATGGTCTTCATCAGGCCAGGTCGGTTACAAGGGTTCACGTAAGTCGACTCCATTTGCCGCACAGCTTGCAGCAGAAGCAGCAGCTCGTCGCGCACAAGAGCACGGCCTCAAGAAGGTTGATGTATTTGTTAAGGGACCAGGATCTGGTCGCGAAACAGCAATCCGTTCATTGCAAGCAGCAGGCCTAGAAGTTGGAGCCATCTCAGATGTAACTCCAGCTCCACACAATGGCTGCCGCCCACCGAAACCACGTCGAGTTTAAGGAAGGAAGAGAATAAATGGCTCGTTATACCGGAGCAGACTGCAAGCGTTGCCGTCGCGAAAAAGTAAAGCTCTTCCTTAAGGGCTCAAAGTGCGATGGACCAAAGTGTCCGATCGAATCACGTCCTTATCCACCAGGACAGCACGGCCGTGGCCGTTCAAAGGAATCTGAGTACCTATTGCAGATGCGCGAAAAGCAAAAGTGCGCACGTATTTATGGTGTTCTAGAAAAGCAGTTCCGTGGTTACTACGAAGAGGCTAACCGCAAGCAGGGCAAGACTGGTGAAAACCTTCTCGTCATTCTTGAGACACGTCTCGACAACGTTGTGTTCCGTGCAGGCTTTGCAAAGAGCCGCGACATGGCACGTCAGCTAGTTCGTCACGGTCACTTCTTGGTAAATGGTAAGAAGGTAAACATTCCTTCATTCCGTGTCTCTGCAATGGACATCATTGATGTTCTTCCAAAGTCATTGGATCTCACACCATTCATCGTTGCTAGCGCAGAGCTTGGCGAGAAGGCAGTTCCAGCATGGATGGAGGTTGTTGGTTCACAGATGCGAATCATCATTCACTCAGTTCCTGCTCGTGCAGTCATCGATACCCAGGTTCAAGAGCAGCTAATCGTTGAACTTTATTCCAAGTAATTTTTGAAAGTCTTGTGCGAAAGCACAAGACATGCGGGCAGTACTTAGCAGGGCCCCTGATTGAAGGATCAGGGGAAAGAGCGGAAATCAAATAGTGGATTTCCCCGAATGAAGAGGAGCAGCAGTGCTAATTGCACAACGTCCAACTCTCAGCGAAGAAGTAGTTTCTGAGCATCGCTCACGGTTCATCATTGAACCGCTAGAGCCAGGCTTTGGTTACACACTTGGCAACAGCATGCGTCGTACATTGCTTTCATCTATTCCAGGTGCAGCAGTTACAAGCATTCGCGTTGCAGGTGCACTTCACGAGTTCACCACTCTTGAAGGCGTCAAGGAAGATCTCACCGATATCGTTTTGAACATCAAGAACTTGGTGCTTTCATCAGATAACGATGAGCCAGCAGTTGTTTACATCCGTAAGTCAGGTGCCGGTGTTGTTACTGGCGCAGACATTGCGGTTCCAGCTGGCGTAGAAGTTCACAACCCTGAGCTTCACATTGCAACACTTAACGGCAAGGGCAATCTTGAGATTGAACTTACAGTTGAGCGTGGCCGTGGTTACGTAACAGCGGTACAAAACAAGCAGGCTGGCGCAGAAATCGGTCGCATTCCTGTTGACTCAATCTATTCACCAGTTTTGAAGGTTACATACAAGGTAGAAGCAACTCGTGTTGAACAGCGCACAGACTTCGATCGCCTTGTTGTAGATGTAGAAACAAAGCCATCAATGAAGCCACGCGATGCAGTTGCATCAGCGGGACGTACATTGGTTGAGCTATTCGGTCTTGCACGTGAACTCAATCTTGATGCTGAAGGTATCGAGATGGGGCCATCTGTAATGGATGCAGCACTTGCTGCAGATCTTGCGCTTCCAATCGAAGATCTAGATCTAACAGTTCGTTCATACAACTGCTTGAAGCGCGAAGGCATTCACACAGTTGGCGAGCTAGTTAACCGTTCAGAGGCTGACTTGCTAGATATCCGTAACTTTGGTTCAAAATCAATCGATGAGGTCAAGGCAAAGCTTGTCTCAATGGGAATGTCTCTTAAGGACAGCCCAGTTGGTTTCGATCCAACCCAACATCAGAACTACAACGCATCAGTCGACGATGATTTCGTCGATGCAGAGCAGGCCTAGGAGATAAGAAATGCCAACACCAAGTAAAGGTCCTCGTCTGGGTTCAGGCCCATCACATGAGCGACTACTTCTACGCACACTCGCAGAGCAGTTGTTCGAGCACGGCAAGATCACGACAACAGAGGCAAAGGCAAAGCGCCTACGTCCTTTGGCTGAAAAGCTTGTTACCTTCGCAAAGAAGGGCGATCTAGCAGCTCGTCGTCAGGTCATGGCGCAGATTCAGAACAAGAGCGTTGTACACACTCTGTTCACTGAAATCGGTCCACGTTTTGCAACACGCGAAGGTGGATACACACGCATTACTAAGGTCGGTCCTCGCAAGGGTGACAACGCACCAATGGCAGTAATTGAGCTACTAACTGAGAAAGATAAGTAAAACTTTCTTTTTTAGAAATTATTATCATGACGGAACCCACTCTCTACCCTGAGAGTGGGTTTCTTCGTTTACGGATTGATCTTGCATACGATGGAACAAACTTTTCTGGATGGGCTGTTCAACCTGATCGCAGAACGGTTCAGGAAGAAGTTGAGAAAGCGCTAACAACTGCAACTCAATCAAAGATTGAAACTATTGTTGCGGGGCGTACAGATGCAGGCGTGCATGCCACAGGTCAGGTGATCCATGTCGATGTACCTGAAACATTGAATTTAGATGATTTGAGTTACAAGTTAAATCGCATGCTGGATACCGATGTTCGGGTTATGAAAGTTGCAGCCGTTGACGGTCCGTTTAACGCACGTTTTTCAGCCCTACGCCGTCATTACACATACAAAATTTTGGATGGCAATCAAACGATTCCGCCACTGGATCGACTTGATGTGGCTGGGTGGTACCGCGATCTCGATGTTGATCTCATGAATCAGGCAAGTGCGTTAATGCTGGGTAGTCATGACTTTGCCGCGTACTGCAAATTCCGTGAAGGCTCTACAACTATTCGAAATCTTCAGCGCTTCCATTGGATCAGAGACTCTGCAGGATTGCTCATCGGTGATGTCGTTGCCGATTCATTCTGTTATTCAATGGTTCGAAACTTGGTCGGCGCGGTTGTCTGCGTGGCAGATGGACGATTTGGCCCAGAGTGGATCGAGCAGACCCTGGCAAACAAGGTGCGGATCTCAGATAGCTTGGTCTTTCCATCATGTGGGCTGACCCTTCGCCAGGTGGACTATCCGAGCGTGATTTAAAGGGCAATTTTGACCCATGAGCCTGGCGCGGGTATTCTTTCCCTTCTGCGCTTGAAAGAGCGCCGTAACTAATAACTATGAGAAGGTAGGCAAGAGCGTGCGTACATACAGTCCAAAAGCCGGTGATGCGGTCCGTAACTGGCACATCATCGATGCACAAGATGTGGTCTTGGGCCGTCTTGCAACACATGCTGCCGTTCTTCTTCGTGGAAAGCACAAGCCAACATTTGCACCACACATGGACATGGGCGACTTCGTCATTGTTATCAACGCAGAAAAGATCGCGTTGTCAGGAAACAAGGCATCACAGAAGTGGTCACACCATCACTCAGGTTTCCCAGGCGGTTTAACTTCTACTGTGTACGGCGAGCTTCTTGAGAAGCACCCAACACGTGCAGTTGAAAAGGCAATCAAGGGAATGCTTCCAAAGAATTCACTCGGTCGTCAGATCGCGTCAAAGCTAAAGGTGTATGCAGGTCCAGAGCATCCACATGCTGCACAAGCACCAAAGCCATATGTATTCAATCAAGTTTCACAAATCGTGAAGTAAGGGAAAAGTAAATGTCAGAGAACTTTGATTTAATCGACAACGAAGAAGCTCCTACTTCATACTCATCATCAACACCAGCAGCTGCAACTAACCGTCCAGCAATCAAGGCACCAGGTGCAGGTACTGGTCGTCGTAAGGAAGCTGTTGCACGTGTTCGCCTTGTTCCAGGAACAGGTCGTTGGGTTGTTAACGGTAAGACTCTTGAAAACTATTTCCCAAACAAGGTTCACCAACAACTAGTGTCAGAGCCATTCCGCACAGTTGGTGCCGAAAATCAGTACGACGTTTTTGCACGCATCAACGGTGGTGGAGTTTCAGGTCAAGCTGGCGCACTACGTCTAGGTGTTGCTCGTTCACTCAATCAGATTGATGAAGAAGCAAACCGTCCAGCACTTAAGAAGGCTGGATTCCTTTCACGTGATGCACGTGTTATTGAGCGCAAGAAGTACGGCCTTAAGAAGGCTCGTAAGCGTTCTCAATACTCAAAGCGTTAATTCACTTTTACCAAAGGAGTTCAATTGGCGCTTTTTGGCACCGATGGAATCCGTGGCTTAGCCAATCGTGATCTCACCGCAGAACTCGCATTAGATGTTTCTGTTGCCGCTGCGCATATCTTGGTAGAAAGCTCATCAAATAAAGATCACCAACCAACGGCAATAGTTGGCCAAGATTCACGCGCATCTGGCGAGTTTCTTGAAGCTGCCGTAGTTGCTGGCTTAACTAGCGCCGGTATCAATGTGTATCGCGTTGGAGTCCTACCAACACCTGCCATCGCTCACCTTGTTGCTGCGATGAAGTGCGACCTAGGTGTCATGATTTCTGCATCTCACAATCCAATGCCAGACAACGGAATCAAGTTGTTCGCTCGCGGTGGCGGCAAATTAGATGATGCTATTGAAGCCAGAATCGAAGCTCGCATGGGCGAAGAATGGGAGCGTCCAACCGGCCGCAATGTTGGCCGTGTAATCAATGATGATGCAGTAACTGAAAAGTATCTGCAGCACCTTTTGTCTTCAGTTGAAACGCCACTAAAGGGTTTAAAGATTGTTGTTGATTGCGCCAATGGTGCATCTTCATATGTTGCACCCGAGGTATATCGAAGAGCTGGCGCAGAAGTTATTGCAATCTTTAATCAACCCGATGGTTGGAACATCAATGATGATTGTGGATCAACTCACCTTCACCAACTTCGATCAGCGGTTCTCAAAGAAGGTGCAGATCTTGGAATCGCACATGATGGTGATGCTGATCGTTGCTTAGCAATTGATGCATTAGGAAATGAAATCGATGGCGATCACATTCTTACAATCTTGGCGCGCGGATTTAAAGCTCGTGGAGTATTGAAATCTGACACCGTAGTTGGCACCGTAATGAGCAACCTGGGATTTATGCATGCCATGAAAGATGCAGCAATCAATGTTGTTACGACACCGGTTGGTGATCGTTATGTTCTGGAAAACATGATTGCTAATGATTATTCATTAGGTGGCGAACAATCGGGCCATGTCATCATGCGCCAATTAGCTAACACCGGCGATGGTTTGTTAACCGCGCTGCAACTTATGCAAGAGGTAGTACGCACAGGAAAAACTCTGCAAGAGCTTGCCGCAACGATGGTGCGATTCCCACAGGTGTTGATCAATGTAAAGAATGTTGCCAAAGATAGATTGCCAGGAAATGTCGCAATCGCTGCCGCAGTTAAATCAGCAGAGGATCGCTTAGGCGACTCTGGTCGAGTTTTATTGCGTGCATCTGGAACCGAACCGCTGGTTAGAGTCATGGTTGAAGCTGCCAGTGATAGCCTTGCGCAAGAAGTTGCTCAGCACCTTGCAAATACAGTTAAAAACGAACTGGAGTAAATGACATGTGCGGAATTGTGGGTTACACAGGGCCACAATCTGCCTCACATCCCTTGATCGAAGGTCTGCGCCGACTTGAATACCGCGGTTATGACTCGGCAGGAATTGCCCTTGGTACACCGGGCAAGCTTTTCATTGAAAAAAAGGCCGGCAAACTTTCTAACTTAGAGAACTCACTCGATGCATCTCTGCCCAGTGTTCATTCAGGAATTGGTCATACACGTTGGGCAACTCATGGTGGACCGACAGATGGAAACGCACATCCTCATGTAGATAATGAAGGAAAGCTTGCCGTTATCCATAATGGAATTATCGAAAACTACACCGAGCTGCGTTCACAACTTGAAGCTAAAGGTCACAAATTCTCATCAGAAACCGATACCGAATCAGTTGCGCATTTGCTCAGTGATTTACGCAAAGAGCACAAGGGCGACCTAACAGCAGCCATGCGTGATGCAGTAAAAGCGCTACGCGGTTCATTTACTTTGTTGGCTATACACGCTGATGCTCCCGATGTCATCGTTGGGGTTCGTCGTAATTCACCGCTTGTTGTTGGCTTAGGCGATGGCGAAAACTTTATGGCATCTGATGTTGCGGCATTTATCGAATTCACGAAGAAAGCTATCGAACTTGGCCAAGATGAAGTTGTCACTATGACTCCGACATCAGTTGAAATCACAGATCTTGATGGCAAAACAGTTACGCCAAAGCAGTATGAGATTTCTTGGGATGCTAGCGCTGCACAAAAGGGTGGCTTCGCACATTTTATGTTGAAAGAGATCTTTGAGCAGCCAAAAGCTGTTGCAGATACTCTGATTGGGCGCTTAAGCGATAACAATCAAATTCTGCTGGATGAACTACACATGAGCCCAGATGAAATTCGCTCGCTAAAGAAAATCACTGTTATTGCTTGCGGTACCGCTTATCACGCAGGAATGGTTGCAAAGTATGCGATTGAAAAGTGGGCAAAGATTCCGGTGGATGTCGAGATCGCAAGTGAGTTTAGATATCGCGATCCAATCATTGATCCAAGCACCTTGATTATTGCGATTTCACAATCTGGTGAAACCATGGATACTTTGATGGCTGTACGACATGCAAAAGCGGCAGGCGGAAGAGTTTTAGCAATCTGTAATACAAATAGTTCGACAATCCCTCGTGAATCAGATGCCGTTCTTTACACACACGCAGGTCCTGAAATCGCAGTGGCATCAACTAAGGCGCTACTTACTCAAATCATCGCGGTTTACTTAATTGGATTACACCTTGGTCAAGTAAATGGATCGTTGAAGGATTCCGAAGTGCACGATCTTTACAAAGAGTTGCTAGAACTTCCTGGCAAGATCGAACAGATCCTTGAAACAGTCGAACCTCTGCGCGAACTAACTCGTACATTTGCACAAAACAACACAGTTTTATTCTTAGGTAGAAACATTGGATATCCAGTTGCACTAGAGGGTGCGCTTAAGTTAAAAGAACTCGCGTACATCCATGCCGAAGGTTTTGCCGGGGGAGAACTTAAGCATGGCCCGATTGCACTAATTGATCAGGGAACACCGGTTATTGCAATTCTTCCTGCAGGGCATGAGCACGCACTTGATGAAAAGATGCTCAGCAATATTCAAGAAGTTAAAGCTCGTGGAGCTCGTGTGATCGTCATTGCCGAGGAAGGCGCACATGTTGAAGGTGCCGAACACATTATTCGTATTCCTATTGCCCCGGCTTTGTTTCAGCCAGTACTAGCAACAGTTCCATTGCAAGTATTTGCTTACGAAATGGCGGTCGTACGTGGCAATGATGTTGATCAACCAAGAAACTTGGCAAAATCTGTAACGGTTGAATGATGGAAAAATTAGCACAAAACCGTCGACGTCAGATGGATAGAGCTCTTCGCTGGTCCCTACTTCTGTTTGTTGGCTTTTTAGTTGTCACACAACAAGTACTTACTAACGGCCCCCTAGTTGCTTACGACAAAGAGCTTAATAGCCAACCCAAGCCTCAATTTGAAGGTCTTGCCGGATTCATTCTTAGACGACTTGATGATTTAGGACTTCGCAGTTTAACTGCAACTGTGTTGTTAATTGCAGCATCATTTATTGCATATAAGTTTAAAACTTGGCGTCCACTTAATTTAGCGATGATTTCACTTCTTTCACTTAATGTGGTGGTCGGTTCATTCAAAATTGTTTTAGGTCGCACAAAGCCTCGAGATGGTTTTGATTTACTGCATGCTGGTGGAATGTCATATCCAAGTGGACATGCTTCCAATGCGGTTTTGTCGTGGGGAATCCTGGCGTACTTGATCTATCGATATGCAAAGGTTGATCGTTATCAAGGTCGTTTAGCTAGTGCTGGTGTTGTCCTGATCAGCCTTACGGTTTGTGTAGTTTCATTGATTCGACATACACATTGGTTTAGCGATTTATTGGGCGGCCTCTTTGTGGGTAGCGCCTTGCTTGTCGCGGTAATTGCTATCGATAGGTATGTTCCCTCGAAAAGTCAGTTGCACTAGACTCCTGCAATGTTTGATCGAGCTGAAGCACGCGTTGATCTTGATCGCATCAAGTCAAACATCAAACACCTAAAGGGTTTTTCAAATACTCCTGTAATGGCCGTCGTTAAGGCAGATGCTTACGGGCATGGGTTAGTCCCAGTGGCTAAAGCTGCGCTAGATGCAGGAGCATCCTCATTAGGAGTTGCTCTACTTGAAGAAGCAATCACTTTGCGCGAGGCTGGAATTACTGCTCCAATTCTTGCTTGGTTAGTTCCACCTGGTTCCGACTACAAGTTAGCTGTCGATAATCAAATTGAGTTAGCAGCATCTTCAATAAAGGCACTTGAAGAAATTGGAGCGGTGAAATCTGAGTTCCGACCAAGAGTGCATTTAGAGGTAGATACCGGAATGACGCGTGGTGGATTCCTGGGCGAGTGGGGAAAGATCGATGGCCACCATGTAGCAAATTTAGATGTAGTTGGAATTTTCTCTCATTTTGCACGAGCAGATGAGCCAGGAGAAAAACAGAATGAAGTTCAGTTAAATCGATTTAAAGAGATGGTTGCAACTGTCGAATCTTTTGGTTACACCAACATTGTTCGCCATCTTTCAAACTCTGCAGCAACACTTAAAGATGAAGAGTCACGATTTGACATGGTCAGAGCTGGAATTGCAATGTATGGCCTGTCGCCAGATGTAAAAACTTTGGGAGACAGTGCATCTCTTGGACTAAAGCCAGCGATGCAACTTCGAGCTAAATTGCATTTGGTAAAGACCGTTCCAGCAAATTCACCTGTTGGATATGGCGCAACTGCCTTTACGGCTGCTGAGACAAAACTGGGAGTTGTTGCCATGGGTTATGCCGATGGAATTCCGCGAATTGCACAAGGTGCGGGTGTCTTTGTTGATGGAAAACGCGCACCAATTATTGGCAGAGTTTCTATGGATCAATTCGTGGTGGATCTGGGGGCTGATTCCAAGGCCGCCACGGGTGATTGGGTGATTGTTTTTGGAGATGGGTCTACCGGTGAGTACACGGCAGATGATTGGGGAGCTGCAAGTGGCAGCATTAACTACGAAATAGTTACACGAATCGGCCCTCGTGTGCCTAGAATCTACGCACATCATGTCTACTAATACTGCAGCGCTGCAAGTCGAACGAGTTAATGTCTCCTTCGGCGGACTTCGGGCACTCAATGATGTCTATTTAGAGGTCGCAAAAAATGAAGTAGTTGGATTAATTGGTCCTAACGGTGCCGGCAAGACAACTTTGTTTAATGCATTGTGCGGTTTAGTAACTCCAGATTCAGGCGAACTTCATCTCAATGGTAAGAAGAGTGATTTCCCCAAGCCTCATGAGTTAGTTGATTTAGGTATTGCACGCACACTTCAAGGTGTTGGTTTGTTTGGAGACTTGACCGTTTTAGAAAATGTAATGATCGGTGCTCAGCACCTTGCAACTACTGGATTGATTTCTGCAGCTCTAGGTCGCAATAGAAAAGATGAAAATCAAATTCGCGACAAAGCTCGGGTTGCATTAGAGCGCGTCTATGCCGGTGGTATCGCACATCGCCGCGCAGACACTTTGTCGTACCCGGACACAAAACGTGTAGCGATCGCGCGCGCATTAGTTAGTGAGCCAACAATTTTGATGCTTGATGAACCGGCAGGTGGTCTAGGTACGCAAGACATCGAATGGATGAATGCACTGATTAAGAATTTAAGTGTCGATATGTCTGTGCTTCTAGTAGAACACCACATGGATGTTGTTATGTCTGTGTGTAGCAAGTTATACGTTTTGAACTTTGGTGAAGTAATTGCCAGCGGTGACGCTGAAACCGTTCGTCGCGATCCAGCTGTTATGGCTGCTTATCTTGGAACAGGAAGCAACCATGTCGCTTAATGTTTCTAACTTAACTGTGCATCACGGAGCAATTTGTGCCGTCAACCAAGTTTCTTTAGCCGTACCAACTGGCAAGTTAGCTGCAATCATTGGTTCAAATGGGGCAGGAAAAACAACCCTGCTACGGGCTTTATCTGGACTGAACAAGCCAACCCACGGTGTAGTCAATTGGATGGGCGAAACAATTACAGGTACACGGCCTGAAAAGTTAGTTCGAATGGGAATTTCACATGTGTCAGAAGGCAAGTCTGTAATCCCTGAATTAACTGTTAAAGAAAATCTTGAACTTGGTGCGATTTGGCGCAAAGATGGCAAAGAGATGAAAGAGTCTCTCAACCAAGTAGTCGACATCTTTCCTCGTTTAGGCGAGCGAATTAGTCAGCGTTCCGACACCTTATCTGGCGGAGAACGTCAGATGCTTGCTATCGGCCGCGCAATTATGTCCAAGCCAAAACTGCTTTTACTCGATGAACCTTCTTTAGGTCTGGCTCCACTTGTTGTTGAACAGATCTTTCAAACGATTAAAGATTTGACTACACAAATGAGATTAACGGTTTTACTTGTTGAACAAAATGCGATGGGTGCACTAAAGATTGCCGACCTTGGAATTGTTTTGAATTTAGGAAAAGTAGTTGCGGTAAATCATGCACAAGCATTGATGGATGACCCAGCAGTACGCGCTGCATATTTGGGGTACTAAAAATGCAACTACTTAACACGCTTCTCATCGGCATCACTGCCGGATCAATTTATGCATTAATGGCAATTGCATTTGTTTTGGTGTGGCGCAGTACTAGGGTCGTTAACTTTGCCCAGGCTGGCATGGCGCTCTTAGCTACTTACTTTGGCTATGAAGCAGTCTCTCGTATTGGCTCTTTCTGGGTTGCACTTCCCGTTGCCATGATCGGTGGAGCGTTGTTTGCTGCACTTGTTGAATTAATTCTCATGCGTTCACTTGTTAAACACGCATCATCTGGCCCAATTGCAGGTGTAGCACCGATTATTGCCACGCTTGGTTTACTGGGTGTTATTCGCGCAGTTATCAGCATGATCTGGGGTGGTCAGGACCTTCGAATCGTTGCCCCGGTATCAAATATTGGTTTTACAATTAATGGTTCCACACTGGTGTTCTCACCGCTGAAGCTATTAATTCTGGTGATTGTCCTTATTTTGTTGATTCTTTTATCGATTCTGTTCCAAAAGACAAACCTTGGTTTGGCCCTGCGCGCATCAGCCCATGCCCCTGAAATTGCACGCCTTTCAGGAATCAGAGTTGATGCGGTTCGTACTCTGGGCTGGGCGCTAGCAGGTGCGGCAGGGGCAGTTGCTGGACTCTTCCAAACCGTGAATGGAAATGGAACTTTTTCTCCAGATTCAATTGAGTTTTCATTACTTCTAGTCTCAGGGTTTATCGCGGCAGTAATCGGTGGACTTGATAGCTTGCTTGGCGCGGTTCTTGGTGGCTTGTTCCTTGGAATCACCATCTCATTTGTTTTGATGTACATCAGCAGCGGTCTTTTCTTTATTGCGCCATTCATCGTTTTGTTAACTGTCTTGTTTGTCCGCCCTCAGGGAATCATCGGAGTGAAGGCGAGTCGACGTGCTTAAGAAAAAAGATTCACATAAGACGAAGAAAGAAAGTACGCACCTAGTGCTGTTTATTCTTGGTGGAGTTGTTCTTTACTTTCTCAGTGGCTGGGTAGATGAACTTCGTGTGTACCAAGGTGCGTCCATCGCAGTTTATGTCATCGCAATTTCTTCGATTATTTTATTGACAGGTTATTCAGGCCAAGTTTCATTAGGCCACGGAGCTTTGATGGCACTCGGTGCTTATGCTGCAGCGGTTTTGCGAATTGAATTCAACCTGCCGATCATTTTATGTTTTGTGGCTGCAGTTTTCGCTGCAGCTATAGGTGGTGCATTGTTGGGAGCCGCAGCCGCGCGCCTATCTGGACCATATTTAGCAGGAACAACTTTGGCACTTGCGATTGGCCTGCCATCACTTGCTAATCAATTTACTGTCTTAGGCGGAGAACAAGGATTAATTTTTGATGTGGGATTTCCTCCTCTTTCTCTTGGAGAAGATTTCACCCAGTACAAGTGGTTCTTTTGGATTGCAGCGTTGGCTGCCTTGATTTCAACATGGACCGTTAGAAATGTTTTGAATTCGCGTTATGGTCGTTCTTGGAGAGCGGGCCGGGGTCACGAAGTTGCAGCCCAACTTGCTGGAATAAACACAGCTCGTTCCAAGGTTTTAGCTTTCACAATCAGTGCAGGAATTGCAGGGCTTGCCGGGGCACTACTTGCCATGACGATTGGCACTGTTTCCCCTAGCGCTTTCCCACTGTCACTCTCATTTGCAGTCCTGACTGGGGCGGTCCTAGCCGGAATAACAACCCTTGGCGGGGTGATTCTTGGCGCTTTCGTACTAGTGATTATTCCTGAAATTGCTGATGTAATTGCCCACAGGCTTGGGACCTCAGAGAGCGTGACGACAAATCTTCCGGGATTAATCGTGAGCGGGCTCCTGATCCTGACCGTTCTATTCGTACCAAACGGGCCAGTCGAGCAACATCGCGCTCGAAAGGCTAAACATGAAGCGTTACTGGGTAGTACTCACAAGTAAATGCAGTAATCTCGGTCCAAACCCTCGATGGAAGGAAACACATGAAAGCACTTAACCGTCGCAAGCTGTTTACAGCTTCAGCGGTACTGGCGATCGTTGGATTAGTTGCAACAGCTATTCCTGCGCAAGCAAAAGAGGTCGGAGTCAGCTCAACAGAGATCAAACTCGGAATGACTCTTCCTCTAACTGGTACAGCATCACTTGGTTACAACAAGATTCCAGGTGCAGCAAAGGCTTATTTTGATTACCTCAATGCAAATGGTGGAATCAACGGACGTAAGGTCACCTTGGTTGTTAAGGATGATCGTTATGTTCCAACTGAAGCAGTTGCAAAGACAAATGAGCTAATCCTTAAGGATAAGGTCATGGCGCTTCTTGCACCTCTCGGTACTGCAAATGTGAAAGCGGTTGCTTCATCTGTTAACCCAGGTCGCCGCGGAATCCCTGTTCTTTTTGTAAACACAGGATTTAGTGGATTCGCAGACAAGAAGAAGTACCCAACTACATACACAGTTCTTCCTTCCTACATCATGGAAGCAAAGATCATGGGTCAGTACATCAAGGAAAACTTTGCTGGTAAGAAGATTGGTCTTCTATACCAGGATGATGACTTTGGAACAGATGCACTTGCAGGCTTCAAGACCGCTGGAGTTAACTTCGCGGTTCGCGTGCCTTACGCATCAGGTTCACAATCAGCAACTGCAGCAGCAGGCTGGATCACACGCTTTAAGGCCGCTGAAGTAGATGTAGTAATTCTCTTCGGTGTTTCTTCTGCAACATCAGCGATGCTCGGAACTGCAGCTCAACTTCGCTATGCACCACAGTGGATGCTTGGCTCAGTTGGTGGAGATGCAACAACAATTAGAGCGACTGGTGTACCACCTGCCGTACTAAATGGTGCAATTGGATTCTCACCAGTTCCAGCGACAACAGATATGAAGGATGAGTACGTCAAGTTCTTCTCTGATATCTACGCAAAGGCTGTACCGGGATCACCTTTCGATCTCAACGTTCTTCTTGGAATGAACACAGCGTTCATGACTGCTCAGGCACTCAAGGCAGCTGGTCCAAGCCCAACACGTAAGTCACTGATTAATGCGATCAATACAAAGGGTGCAACATTTGCAAACTCTGCATTGGTACCTGCTGGGTATTCTCGTACTAGCCAAGTTGGTTTGACCGGATACTGGGTTGGAAAGTACTCAGCAACTGGTGATCTAGCTCCAATTGGTGGTTCATACGTTGCTTACACAACCGATTCAGGATCTGGCGCAGTTGTTAAGTCAACATACGTACGTCCTGCAATGCCAGCGAAGGGATTACCAAACTAATGAAGAAAGTAAGAATTCTCTCGCTTCTTTCAGTTGCAGCACTTGCAACAACAGTTCTAGTCGCAGCACCTACAGTTGCTAACGCAACTCCAGCGTGCGATGGCAAGAGCCCAATCCAGACATGCGTTGGCGTGACATCAGATGGCGCACCGTACGCAATGCAGGTTCCAGCAAACTTCAACGGAACTGTTGCGCTGTACTCACACGGATATCGTTACAACGTTGATATCCCTTCAGCAATTCCTCTGATTGGTGGTTACAAGGTAACCAACACACCAGAGCCAGTTCCTGGTGGAAACGCTGCCGTTGCGCAGTACTTCTTTAGCCAAGGAGTTGCAATTGTTGGTTCAGGTTTTGCTCGTCAAGGGTGGAATCCAGATTCAGCAATCAAGACAAATGTTGAGCTAATTGGCACATTCAAGAAGCAGTTCCCAAAGACAAATAAAGTTGTTGCTTGGGGAGCTTCTCTTGGTGGCGTAATTACTCAGGGTCTTGCTGAGAAGTATCCAAACTTGATCGATGCAGCTGCACCATTGTGTATGGCTGACAACATCGCACCACAGCTCACAATGGCTGGAGACTTCCTATGGGGAGTAAAGGTTCTCTTTGATCCATCAATTAAGGCTGGAAATTACTCACCAGGTGCAGCCGGAGTTGCAGAGTCATACGCTGATCTAGGCAAGGTGTTCACTGTTATGGGCAAGTTGCAAGCAGCGCTCGCAACTGGTGCATGGCCAGATACTTCATCTGCAACCGGTAAGGCTTTGCAAGCTGCAGGAGTTCCATCACGAAGTGCATTGTTGCTTCTTGGCCTCATGGCTGGAGTTCCAACACAGTCTGCTCACTTTGACTCAATCTCAGGTCCTGAGGGTCCGTTGAAGCTGACATTCCCATTGGCTCTAAGCCCAGCACTTGCAATCCTTGAAAATGGAACAAATGCTGCAGCACTTGGTGTTCTTGCAACACAAGATGTTGAGAACCAAGCAGGCGGAGCAATCTTTGATAACACAAAGACTGATTACGCAGCACGTATTGACGGCGAAAGAGTTATCTTCAACGCCGCTCTATCAGGTAACACTGTTATCGATGCGCTTCTTGCAGCGTTGTCACCTGCTAACCCAGGTGCACCACGTGCAACTGCAAATCCAGCAGCTGTTGCAAAGATGAACGCTCTTCACATCAACACTGGAAAGATCAATGTTCCAACCATTTTGATGGTCGGAGTTGCTGATCCAATTACTCCAGCAGGTGCTTCACAGCGCCTAGTTGATCTCTATGCAGAGCAGTACGCAGCTGAAAAGGCTGCTGCTCGCAAGGCATACAAGTCATCTCGTGCTTACACCAACCCTACTAACAAGCTTTTGATGCTGTGGAACGTAACTCCAGGCAGCTATACAAAGTTTGATGCAGCAGGATCACCAATCACTTCGACTCCAGCAGCGCAAGGAACAAATCACTGTAACTTCTCAACCGCACAATGGTTGCTAGTTGCACGTACTTTGGTTCAGACAGCAAATACAGGCAAGCTACCAACTGGTGGCGCTCTGTACACAGCTGTTCGCAAGGCTGGAAACCTCTCAATGGATAAGGAAATCAGCGTTCCATTGTTGAAGTACTACACAGATAATCAGTAATCAAGGGTGAATAGAAAGCGGGGCCAGATTTATCTGGCCCCGCTTTCCTTTACTCTAAGACAGTGATCACTATCGCCACACCTGAAGCAATGCATCAACTTGGGCTTCAGATTTCAACACATCTGCGTGCCGGCGATTTAATTCTAGTAAATGGCCCGTTAGGCGCAGGAAAAACCGTTCTCGCTCAAGGTGTTGGCGCAGGCCTTGGAGTCACAGGTATAACTTCTCCAACCTTTGTAATTTCTCGGGTACATAAAGCCGCTATCCCATTTATCCATGTTGACGCTTATCGTTTAGTGGATTCTGAAAATCCAAATCTTTACCTAGATGATTTAGATCTAGATATTGCTAACTCGATTACATTGATCGAATGGGGCGGTTCCGAATCTGCACGCCTCAGTGAAGATCGTCTTGAGATTTCCATTGATCGAAGCAGCGATGAACGCACCGTAGAAATCAAAGCTATCGGGCCACGTTGGGCAGGGTTTTCACTATGAGTAAGACCTTGGCAATTGATACTTCGACATCACGTACTTCTGTAGCAATAATCGAAGATGGATCCGTTCTGTACAGCGGTTTTAAGGATGGAGCAACCGCGCACGGACCTTCATTACCGGCTTTAGTTCAAGAAGCATTGGCCGTAAGTGATGTGGATGAGGTTGTTGTCGGAATGGGTCCAGGACCATTTACTGGTCTGCGAGTAGGAATCGCCTTTGCGCAAAGTTTTGCGGTAGCCCGCGAAATTCCAGTGCGTGGTGTTTGCTCATTGGATGCAATTGCTGCTCAGATCCACGAAGAGGATTTCATCATTACCGTTGATGCACGTCGCAAAGAGGTTTACTGGGCACGCTATACACATGGGGTCCGAATTTCAGATCCTGCAGTTAACTTTCCTGCAGATGTAACAGGGGCAGTAATTCATGCAGATCTTTTCCCAGAAATGGTTTCACTGGTCAATTTGCAAGGCAACATAGCCGAACCAATTTATTTGCGTAGACCAGATGCTGTAGCAACGGCGGACAGATGATTACCTATCGCGTAGCTAATGCTTTTGATCTTGCAGTATTTGTCTCGTTAGACAAAAAATTATTTCCATATTCACCATGGTCTGCATCCCAATACAAAGAAGAGTTTTCTTCGCCAACGCGTCACTTTGTCGTCGCGCTAGATGATGCGCAAAGCATCATCGGATATGCAGGAGTTTTTGCACCAGGGGGTGCCGAAGCCGATGTGCTTACTGTGGGAGTAATTCCAAGCCAGCGCGGAAAAGGGATTGCTCGCCAGTTAATGGCCTTGATTACTGATTGGGCTAAGCAACAAGGTTCCATTGCCATGATGCTCAG
>Ga0207942_1000143_pt1 | contig 19359 bp, 18 predicted proteins | sample LakMenEpi12Oct12_FD_150687 | JGI IMG/M metagenome (GOLD analysis project Ga0207942, IMG submission 150687) | Freshwater microbial communities from Lake Mendota, WI - 12OCT2012 deep hole epilimnion (SPAdes) | ecosystem: Environmental > Aquatic > Freshwater > Lake > Epilimnion/Euphotic zone ... | reverse complement strand
CTCCAAAAGTACCTATAACTATAGACAACATAGGAACGGGTGAAATAACATACAGCACTTATCCCATAGTTCATAAACTATCTATGGGAGAGAATCCGAATGGATTTGTTTCTATCCTAGCAGATGGATCTAGATCTGGAGGATTTGAACTATTGGAAGTTGTTGATGCTTACAGATTTAAGATAAAAGACGAGGGAGCACCAGCTCCAGCAAGTACTGCCGGATGGAAAATGCAAAAAGCACAGGCAAGAATACTATTTGATGGATATTACAACGGATCTGGTTTGTTGATAGATTTTATATGGAGCGGATCTAATCAGGTTACTAGTCCTACAGATAACAACTATTTACAAACAGGAAGTTTCAGATTCAGGATAAATAACTTAGAAGTATCATCGCCATTTGGAGCAGGGATAACTAGCACCTTGGGCGAATTTATTCCTACTTCTGACGATTGGTATGGATTTGTATTTAATTTTTCTAACATATTCAGACAATATTCAATGAAGATCTGGAGACTAACATACGATCCTGATAATCCAACAACACAAACATCAGATCTAAGCTTAGTTCACTCATTAGACGGGGTAACGACACAGGCTTATACATTTGATATACCCCCAGTAATAGAAGAGGATTACGATAGTCCTTTCTACGGAACAAATAATTATTCATATAAAACAAGATCTTGTCCACTATGGGCTACTAACTATAGATTTTTTAAACAAATGGTAGAGGAAGAAAAGCAATCAACTATGTTAAATCAAAACATAGTAGGAGATGCTCAGCTGGGTATTATTATAGATAATGCTAAGCCAGTATTGAAACTTCCTAAAGTTGCCAGAAACAGATAATTTATGCCAAGAAGAAAACCAAAAACCCCTAATTTATCCAAGGAGCAAGAACTTAATCTCAAGGATAAACTTGATAGTATAATTTTAGCAGATGAAATGTTGTCTGGGTTAAACACCCCAGATATACCGCCTATAAAGCCACACAGAGAACTTAAAGTTGACGTTGTTAAAAGCGAAGTGGAAATGGAAGCTAGAGCTATACTTGATTCATTATCAAGGTTTTATAACGATGTTGAAAATATTTCAGAGGATTCATACATTAAACATAAACAAAAAATAGATGCCATGAGTATCTCTACTATGGCATTTCAAATAAGAACAGCACAGCACGCCATAGCTAAGCTTATTGAGGAAATAGATTCAGGAAGGGTAGAACCTAGACTTTTTGAAGTTTTAGCTCAATTACAGAATCAGGTAATGCAAATGCCTAAAAATTTCTCCTCTTATATGACTCAGATGGAGAAAAATTATAAGCAGCTCAAGAGTGAATCCGAAGAAATAAAGAATGGATCTGATATACAGTTTGATGAAAATGGAAATATAATACAGTCAAAAGAAAACGAGGATCTATTAAAAGCAAGAGGAACAAGGAGCTTAATGGAGAACCTACAGAATGCTATGAAAGGAGGAAGTTTAGTTAAGGATGCTGAAATAGTAAAAAACGATCCACCAGACGATAATCTAATAAACCCGAGAACAAAATTCGGGGGAACATCAGATCTTCTTGGCGGAGAAGATGATATAGATTTTGAAATAGAGGACGACATATTTGAATAATTATGAGTGTCAAAGAAGAAAGATCCAGTAATTTCTGGTCTACGGCTAAGGTCGACAAGTTAATATACGATGCGGAAGAAAATGGAATAGATTACAAGGATGTAGATAATCCATTCCATGAAAACGACCCAGAACTTAGAAAGGGAAATATACTTTTCGAATACACGGAATGGGAATTAGAGGAAATAAAGAAATGTGCAGAGGACGTTGTTTATTTCGCCAATACTTATTGTCATGTTATGACCGATGAGGGCATTAGACAGATATTACTTCGTGACTATCAAATACAAATTCTGAACCAGTACCAACACCATCGAAAAAATGTGTTCGTATCACCTAGGCAATCCGGTAAAACCATTACCTCATCAATATTTCTTCTCTGGTATCTTCTTTTTAATTTTGAAAAAAATGCCATGATTATGGCGAATATCGGGGATACAGCTGCGGAGTTGATGGATAAGATAAAGGTTATTATGAAAGGATTACCTTTCTTTTTAAAGCCAGGATTGGTTGTTTATAACGTTATGACCATGAAATACGACAATGGTTGTAGGATAATGGCAAAAACAACAACTAAAACATCTTCTATCGGTTATACGATTCACATGTTATACATGGATGAGTTTGCTCATATTAACCCTAACTTTATAAATCAATTCTTTAAATCAGTATATCCTACCATATCATCATCACAAATAGCCCGTGTTATTATCACATCCACTCCTAACGGAATGAACAAATTTTGGGAAATATACAAGGGTGCGATCGAGGGAGAAAACGAATTTAACCCAATTAGAGTTGAATGGTGGCAGGTACCAGGAAGAGACGAGGAATGGAAGAGAAAAGAAATAGCAGCACTAGGATCGGAGGAAGACTTTAATCAAGAATACGGATGTCAGTTCCTATCTTCTTCCCGATTACTACTAGATTCAAACACATTAAAGAGATTAAAAAGTACGGAACAACAATTCGTTTTTCACGAATTATGGCCATTTGAGAATAGTCCAATAGATTATTCAGGACTTTTATGGCATCCTAAGTTTGATCCGGCATCCATATTCGAAAAAGATGGTCAGAAGTTCTATATCTCTATAGATACTGCGAGTGGTGGAGGTGGAGACTATTCAGTTGCAAACATTTTTAAGGTTGCTCCTATGCCATCTAATGTTATAAAAAATAAAAGATTTTTTGAAGACGAAAGCGATTTCTTCTGTTTATTACAAATTGGTATATTTAGATCTAATGTTATCGAAATAGATGAATTTAAAGCTTTCTTAGAGATACTAATAACTGGTGTTCTTGGAGTAGATAATACTAGGATAGTGTTAGAGCTTGATCATAAAGGAGAAATGCTTATGGACAAGCTTTTGGATTGTGACGATTTCTTTGATGAGATGTTTGTTTATACTAAACATTCAGAGGCAACAACTAAATTAAAACCAGGGGTTAAACTCACGGTTAAAAACAAGGAAAAATTTTGCTACGATCTAAAAATAAATGCGAGAGGGTACAAAATTATACCATCAAATAAAAACGGTATTCATGAATTAGCTAACTTCGGTATAAATCCGAATGGAAGTTTCTCTAGTCAAATAGGTAAAGACGACGAAGCAATGACTTTAGTTAATTTAAATTGTGTTTTTGACAATGGAGATTTCCAAGAGACAGTAATGGATCTCTATGATATAATACCAGAAAAGTTCAGAAAACTGATAGAAGAAAGGCTTTTAGAAAATGCAGAAGCTGCACAAAATAAAACTAGTGATCTATCAAACTATACTTTCTTAAACGGACTCCTTGATTCTTGAAGGAAGAATGATATATAGATAGAAAAAGAAGTAAGAGGTTAACTTCTTAAATATAAATAAAAATTAAAAATGGCAAAACAAGTCAAACTTGATTTATCCCAATTTAAAGCATCTGGTGTTTATACTCTAGAATTTGATGCTAGTGAGAATATCATTATAAACCCATCAACGATTAGATTAGTTGTTGGTTATTCCACTATCGGACCTTTCAATACGCCAGTTTATTGTCCGGATATAACGACTTTCCAATCAGTATTTGGAGATATAGACAAATCTATGGAGAAAAAAGGATCTTTCTTCCACAGATCTTCACTAGTTTGTTTACAAAGCGGACCTATATTTGCACTTAATTTAAGACTTTTAAATAATTCAGTAGACGAGAACGGTGATCCTGACTATGCGGCAGGTGCAGACGTTGCTAGATATAGAGCATTCTCTATGGATACTGAAGAGCAAAATGGTGCAAATGCAACAGGAGCTTACTCTGATCCTCTTACTAAACAAGATAAATTATTATCCTCTTACTACAACAAAGAGAAGTTCTGGTTCCCAGATACTACATATTTACTAGCTACAGAGGACACATCTGGGTCACAACCTGACTCTAGAAAATTATTTAGTATAGTTAACCTAGGACAAAATCCGGTCAGTATTATAGTTAGAAAATCTCTTGACTCAAGATTCCCATTAAAAGGATTCGACATCACAGCAAGAGAATATTTCGGAGCTGATAACGTTCCTTCTTATATGAACCAGTATGATTATCTTTCTGATTGGTTTATAGACGTTATAGTTATAAGCGGAAATTGGACAGACTACCAAGCACTAGCAAACGATCCTATCTATAGTGCATACTTTACTTCCAAAGGATTTATCAAATCACAAATAGATAATTTCTTAGCATTGGATGGTATTAATTTAGTACTTACAACTACTGGTACTGTAATCCCTAACTTCGTTGATCAAAATGGTACTCTAAGATACATTCAAACTTTAATTAACAACCAGACACCTACTACAGGTATCTTCTGTGCAGTTAATGAAGAAGCTTTAGATGATTTAGTAGATAACTCATCAGTATTTGACTTAGTTGGACATCACTTAGTAGATGAAATAGGACCAGATGCAGATATAACAGCTGTACCAAAAAATCTTAATTTCTTATCTTATAGTCAAAATTTATTTGCTGACTACACATACTACAGAAACGTAGACGGAGCAACAGGTGGTACTGAAATACAAGACGACCTTTCTCCATCTAACCCAGGAATGGATATACTTCCAGAAACTGGTACTCTTCTTTTAGATACGTTGTATAATGCAACTGGAGATGCTGGTATCCCTACAAGTTTATGGGATTCTTACAATTCTACAGCTAGAGACGGAGGAGCTATTTATATCGATACTTTATTTACATCATCAACTCTTCACGACGATCAAATAACTACGTTGGATGAATTCGTATCTGTTTCTAATGATGCACCTGCGGATAGATGGGTATTAGGAAAAGTAACTTCCAACTTACCAACTCCTGGTTATCTAGGATTCTACGAGGGTGATTTAGTTAAATTAAGAATCGTTGAAGCTAAATTTATTACTAATTCAACTTTACCAACTGGTGTTAGACAACAGGTCAGACTAAGATTAAAACATCCTCTTGTTGGTTCTACAGCAGCTACAACATATGTTGAACCATACGATTTAACAAATAAGAGTAGCGCAGCAGCTTATCAAATTGGTACTCCGGATTATTTTGATAACGATGACGTTTACTTCTCTCCTGATATCCCAGTAGGAACAGATTCTTACTTAGCATACGAAAACTCTTCTATGTATAGAGACTGGGTTACCGGTAATATCGGTGATGGCGATACGGATTGGAAAGACGATTCAGGATCTTTATTACAGTATCTAAAATTTGAGGTTAATGTAGACCGAGATGGATACAACATCCTAGTTTGTAGAGCTTATGGAGATGACACATTCACAACTCCTGAAGCTATAGCAACGTGGGATACAACTTACGTAAGCTCACTTCCGGTTGGAACTAATCTAACAACAGGAGAAAGCTTCAATATAGTATCTACTAAAGGTAATATAAGCGATTATGTTGATATTATAACTCAGTTACAGCCTAACATTATAGAAATAACAACTGCGGTTGCTAATTCTTCAGCAATAAAGGTTGGAGATCTACTAGTATCTACAGACACACAGATCTATGATAATCCATTAACTGAAAATCTTCAGTCAAGATTAACTAGAGTACTGGAAGTTAAAACTGTAGCTTCTGCGACATCTCCTGGGGTTTACACGGTACAGGTTAAAACTGAAAGACCGATTCAACTATACCCTGGAGTAACTACTAGAGTTTGGAAATTTAAAAATATCCAAGAGTTTGTTACTACGTTTAATTTCACTTATTTACCTGGTGCAGACATTAAGGCAGCTTCTATGCCTAATGGAACTGACACAAGAATGAATGCTATCTTAAACGTACTTACTAACACAAACCTTGCTAGAACATTAGCGGACACAGACGTAATTACTTTCAGATACATTATCGATACATTCGATGGAGGTATACAGCCTAACTGTAAATATCAGCTTACTAGACTTGCTAAAAACAGACAAAAATGTTTAGCAATATGTAACCTCCCTTCAATGAAGAAATTCTCAGAGTCAGTAGATCCTAGATTTACTTCGGCTCCTACTGCAACTGATCCAGCACCACTTTTACAAGCTAGATACATTGCAGACGGAGGTAACCTAAGTTTAAATCCTTCATTTACTTTCTCATTACCTGATGAGGATCTTGGAGCTAAATTCTCTGGTTTCTTTGCGCCTTTCTTAACTATTAGAGAGAACAACAAGAACTTGAACGTTCCTCCAGCACCATACGTTTCGAATAACTTTATCCGTAAGTTTATTACAGGAGAACCTTATTCAATAGTGGCAGGTCTTAAGAGAGGTATTATATCAGCTGGTAACTTAGTAGGACTAGAGTATGATTTCGATCTACAAGACAGAGAATACTTAGAGCCATTTGGTATTAACCCAATCATCAGAAAAAGAGGGGTTGGTATTGTTATCTACGGTAACCAAACTAGCTACCAAAGAACAAACTCAGCATTCAACAACTTACACGTTAGAGACCTTCTAATTACTGTTGAAACTGCAATAGAGGATATCCTTTCTAACTACGTTTTCGATTTCAACGAAGATAACGTTAGACTTGAGATCAAGACTTTGGTAGACAACTACTTATCTGGAGTAAGATCTGTTGGAGGAGTTTACAACTACCTTACTATTATGGACTCTTCAAACAATACACCTGCAATCATCGATCAAAACATCGGTATAATCGACGTTATTATCGAGCCTGCAAGAGGTATTCACAAGTTCATCAATAGAATGACAGTTACTAGAACAGGAGGTATATCTTCTGGAGGATTTATACAATTCAGCTAATGATTTTGAGTATAATTCTCTAATGTAAATATATAAAATAAAAACATGGCAGGATTACCACATTATACGAGTTCTAAGGCTTCGGTTAACAAATTCGAACCGATTTTCCTCAACCAGTTTGAGGTTACCATTACTCCGCCAACGGCTATTCCAGTACAAGCTGGAAACCCTGGCGCAGCTAATATATTATTGGAACAAGTTACTAGAGTATCAGGTCTTCAAGTAGATCAAAATGCTGGAGAGATCACACAGCAATACAAATTTGCTAAAAGATACTACTCTGGTGCTGCTCCTCAAAGAACTGGTTTAGATGTTGACATAGAATTTGAAATTAACCTTAACGAGAATAATTCGATGTATGTTTTTAAAACATTACGTCAATGGTCTGATTTAATTTACAATCCTCTTACTGGGGCAATGGGACTTAAGAAAGACTATACAGGTAATATACTCGTTAACGTTTTCAACAAACAAGGAGATATCTTTAGAAAAATAAACCTAAGAGATTGTTTCCCAATGACTCCAATACCAGAAATGGCATTAAACTACACACAAACTTCAATCTACAAATTGAATTTAACTTGGGCAGTTGACTATTTCGACGACGTATTTATATAAAAAAATAAAAAATGGCAGGATTACCACATTTTACAGCATCAAAAGCAGCAGTACAATTATACGAACCGGTATATCTTAACCAGTTTGAGGTTATAATACAGCCTCCAGTTGGTGTTGCTTTAGAACAAGGGAACGGAGGAAGAACTCTTTTAGTAGAAAACGTGCTTTCAGTTTCTGGATTAGCAGTTGATAAAAACCCAGGTATAGCGGAGCAAAGATATAAATTCGCTAGAAGAAGATACGCTGCAGGTGCAGTTGATGATACTGGTGTTAAGGTTAGGATTGAATTTGAAACAAACCTTAACGACAACAATAGCAACTATGTATTTAAGGCATTAAGACAGTGGTCAGATTTAATATACAACCCTCTAACAGGAGCAACTGGTATTAAATCAACTTACGCAGGAGGAACTTATATACTAATTTCTATATTCAATAAACAAGGAGACGTTTTCAGAAGAATTAAATTAGTAAACTGCTTCCCCGTAGATCAGATTAAATCACTGGATTTGGATTATACTAACGGTACAACACCTTATAAGATCCCACTATCTTTTAGAGCGGATTATTTCGAAGACGTTTTTAATTAATTTTATCTTTACCAATATATAAATGGAGGCTCAACAAAGTCTCCATTTTTTGTTTTTGGTTAAAACTTAAAATGTTAAATTAAAATAACATGGACGACGATCGTGAACCAGAAAAGAAGAATAAGAATGGCTTCAGTGTGTTTAGTCTTAGCAACTTTCTTCAATCCCTTCGGATTCGATATCCTTTTTGCAGCAATAATGAGATGGACGAATTCCTACTGGCATACAGTAGCAATTTTTTACTTCCTTTCGGGTGTTTTCTTTGGGCTTTATTTCTTTTTGTCATCAAATAAGAAACTAAAATCAAAAGATTAGTAAAATGAGATATAAGAAAACCTATGACAGATAATATAAATGACGAATTACTAGGTCAGCTTAGCCAAAGAGAAGCTGCTTCTAGATTTGAGTATGATCAAGATCCTGATGTTGCTGGATACGAAATACCAAATTGGATTCAGAATGAAACAATGCCAAAAAATCCAGCTACTCCTAACCAGACTCAACCACAGTCTAATAACTTAGGTAAGGCTAATGTTTCTAGAACACCTCTAGGCATGGAATCAGAATGGAAGAATATACCAGCAGAAAATCTTCCTTCCAAAGGATTTGGATATCCGCCAGGATTCGAAATTGCCATAAAAGCTGCAGAGGTTAGAGAAATAAGACAATTCTCAACAGTTGATGAAAATGATAGGATAGATCTTGACGACAAATTAAATTCTATACTTGCTAAGTGTATGAAGATAAGATGGAACGGCGGATTTCTAGAGTCTTTTGATCTTTGGTACGAGGATAGATTTTACATAATAATGTCAATCCGAGACGTCACTTTTATCAGAGGCGAGAATAAAATATTATTACCAGTAACAAAAAATTGTAAGAGAGAAGACTGCGATGTTCCAGATATGATAGAGCTAAGATCTAATTTATTAGATAGCTTTGTTGTTGACCAAGAAATACTTAAAAGATATAGTACGGAATCTTACTCTTTTAAATTTATACCGAAAGACGGAACACCAGAACTGAACCTTTATATTCCTACAGTTGGAGTAACGACTATCTGTAGAAAAATCATAGCAGAAAAAAGAAGGAGAGGAAAAAAATTCGACGAGAGTTTTGCTAAGGTTGCTACATTTATAATTCCAGATTGGAGAGGATTGGACGAGTCTTTATATGACCAATACGAGAGAGCATCACTTGATTGGACTCCAATACAATTTTCAATAGCAGATCAAATAACGGAGAAGATCAACTTCGCAACAAAATCTAGGATCTATAGTAAATGTGAAAGCTGTGAGGGGGAGGTCACAGCTGATATATCATTTCCCGGAGGGTACAGATCTCTTTTCGTTATTTCAGATATCTTTAGCCAATTACTTTAATATAAAGTTCAGGCTATGGGAGGAGTTCAAATTATCTATAGATCTTTTAGAATCAATGCCCTTTTATGAGTATCAGATATTTATAGACAAGTTAAACGAAAAAATAGAAAAAGAAAATAAGAGAATAGAACAAGGAAACTTAGTAGAAGCATTCTCGTTTAAAAACCCAAAAAGATAACATTTTTGGGTTTTTAGGTATATAAATAAAAAATATTTTGGCAGGAGAAACAGGAACACAAGGAGCAGCAGGATCGGAATTTCCGGTTTTCAAATCATCCGAAGGAGCTTTCGATAGAGCAAAGTACGAGGAGCAAGATAAGGCAAGGATAGTATCAGATGGAATAACTGCGCGTTCTACTGGAAAAGAAATAGACGAGGATCTAGTAAAGAAAAAAAAATCAGCGGATCAAGTTATAAAAGAAGCTAATAAATTTTACGACGATTCATTTCAAAAAAACGTAAAAGGATTAGATCCTGCTTATGATCCAAGCCTTATCTATTATTCAGAAGCTTATTCAGATGGAGGATTAAATAAAAACAAAATACGAAGGAAATTAGAAAAAGGAGAAACTATAGACGGCAAGGAGATTTTTGAAATGTCTAAGCAAGCTGCCGAAAATAAAATAAGTAATGCCAAGGTTCTTAAAGATGGTAGAGTTACTGATATAGTAGAAAATTTAGGCTTAAAAGATGTAAAGCAATTAGATCTATACGAGGATGTAAAAAGTGATTTTGATAGTAAGATAAAGGACGAAAAACTTAAATTTGAGCCACTTCTTGATAATTTTGCTAAGGTGCTACACTATTTTAGTGTTAAGGATTCATTTATGGCTAGTCAATATGCTCCTATTTTATATACTCCTGAAAATATGGCTATAATTTCTGCTTTAGGAAAAGTTCTAGAAGCTGAAGGATTTACCAATGAGAGTGTTACTAAAATGGCAAAAGCATATGATGATAACATAAAAAAGCTAATAGAAAAAAAAGAAGGAAAAAAAGCTGAGGATATAATAAAAGAAGCTGGAGAAGAGGCAAAGAAAGAAGGAGAAGCTAAAGTAGAAGAGCAAAAATTAGATGAGAAAAGCACACCAGCTCCTACCGGTCCTACCGGAGAAGGTGCTAAGCCATTAGAGGGAACACAAGAGACTCAAACGGGGGTAACAGGAGCATCTACAACAGCATCCACTACTACTACAACAGAAACATTAACAACTGTAACATCAACTACCGGTCCTACCGGTCCTACCGGGTCACAAGAGCCATCAAAAGTTGAAGGAGCAAAAACATCAACAACTGGTACAACTGGATCTAAACCGGTAACATCATCAGACGTTACAAAAAGACAAGAGGACCTATTATCATCTCTATTTGGTATAAAGTTCGCAGAATCTGGTACTGGTGCAACAGGACCAACAGGGGGTACCGAAACTACACCGAAAAAAAAGAAAGAGGAAACTACTCTAGAAAAAAAGGTAGAGGAGAAAAAAACCGAAACGGCTCAAAACACGACAACCACACCGACTACATCGACCACAGAGACCAAGCTGGAGGAGAAAATTTCATCAAATAATCAAACAGAAAATGAAACTTCCTCAGTAAATACTCCTATAAAAGAAACAGAACAACAAAACTTATCTAGTGTAATATCTCCAGAAAAAGAGAGCACTGATATGGATAAAAATAATACAGAGGGAAATAAGGGAACAACAACTACAACAACAGAGACAAAAACAACAGAGACAAAAACTGAGGGAGGAGAAGGGGGTACATCATCCGCATCTAGTTTAGAAACAAATAAAACATCAGAGGATAAAGCAGCAACGGAGGAAAAACAAAAGGCTGATAAGGAAATGGCAGACGACATAAAATCTATGGTAAATCTGCTTACTCAATTAAACAGCACTTTACAAAATCCTCTTATGGTTATTCCAAACGGAAAAAAATTCAACTAGGGGGATTTACTTTTTAAAACCAATTTTATATATTTGTAATAAATAAACCTAAATAATAAATTATGAGTAAAAACTATGAAATTACCAAGGAACTGAGAGAGACTTTAGTCAAGTTCATTAGTATGTATGGAGGCTACAAAGAATGTTTGGATCTTTTAGAAAATCAGGAAAAATCGGAATTTAACGAAGAAGAAGTAAACAAAATACTAAATCTCCTAGGAGTGTTTAGACTTATGGATACATTCCATATTGTAGAGCGCTTTAAAATCGAAGTCACACCACTAAAAAGCGCTGAATCTGATGAGCAATCAGAACCTACCGAAGAAAAAGCAGGATAAGATAGATTCCCTATATTTGAGAATGGCCAAAGTTTGGTCGGAGAATTCACACTGCAATAGAAATAAGGTAGGTTGTTTAATAGTAAAAGATCGCCAAATAATATCTGACGGTTATAACGGAACCCCCTCTGGATTTTCCAATGAATGTGAGGACTGCGACAATAATACTTTTCCTATAGTATTACACGCAGAAGCTAATGCCATAACAAAAATAGCTAAGAGCACTAATAGTGCCGAAGGATCTACACTTTACGTGACACTATCCCCTTGTTTTGATTGTGCTAAATTAATCATACAAGCGGGAATAAAGAGAATTGTTTATTCTGAAACTTACAGAAATACCGATTCTTTTAAACTTTTCGAAGAGGCAGGAATAGAAATAAGAAAATTGGAAATTTAAAAAAGATATTAAAATGGCAGTAAAAAACATACAAGAATTGGCAGAGAGTTTTATGAGGACATCATCGGAGAAAGACTTCGTTGAATTATATAAAAGAATTAAACCCGGACTATTAAATCACTGTAAGTCCATACTAATAGAGCAAGAAGCTGCAGAGGATGCTGTTTCCAATACTATGGCTAAGATATGGACTAAGATATCACAGTATGATCCAACAAGAGGGAATTTCTCTACTTGGGTTTATAACATAGCAAGAAATGAATCCCTTGGTATAAAGAAAAACGAGGACCGGTATTTACCAATGATACATGAAGTGGTAAGGAATAACGACGAAAATGATGATAGCTCTTATCCAACTATAACATCGTCTCCAGTTACTCTAGAAGCAGAGTTTGACTACGTTAATGTTGATAATGACGAGATGGAGGACCTATACGATAACGTTGTAGAAAAAATGAAGGATCTTCCTGAGATCTACAAAGACATCCTTTTCGATCGTGAAATACTAGGAATGAGATATCAGGAAATAGCTGATAAGTATGGTATGAAGAAAAGAGCTATTGCTACCAGAATTAGAAGAGCTAGACTAAAAGTTAGAGAGATGTTTCCTGGTGTTAATTTAACTTTTAACGATTGATGTAACTTTTTTCAATAGGTAAAATATAATTGATATGAATTATCCTTTTAAAAGAGTTATAAACGATATTAGGAACTATTTCTTTATAAGGAAAACAATAAAGAAAAATATTTCTAGCATAGATTGGGAGAAAAATAAGCTCCGCGTAGATTGGATTGGGAGAATATACACCGTTGTTAATCTCCCACCAGAAGTTATCTATTCACCAGATTCACCTGAGGAAATCAGACCAGCGTATGTTCTGGAGGAATCTAGACCGATAAATGAATATCTAACCAGTCTTAATCTACAAGAGGTAATAATGCCGGAGATAAGTCCGATACCAAATTCCATCTCTTATCTTATTATATACAGGCCTTATTTCCAAAGGCTATCAGTTAGGTGGTTAATCTATAGGATAATACTTATTCTTCTACTAATTTGGCTTCAATACAAATTCGGATTTATAAGCTGGATTTTTAGTGGTATTAAATACATGATTGATGTTATCTTCTGATATACAAATAAATCGACAAGCATTCCCTTGGGGAAGAGCTTATGTGGTAGAAGGAGCTGGTGAAGCTCCTTTAATTTTACCCTCAGTCACTACTATATTAAAATTAGTAAAGAACGAGAAGTACGAAAAATTAAAGGAGCAATTTGGAGAGGATCGATGGAATAAAATACTCTATGATGCAGCAGAAAGGGGAACAGTAATGCACAGAATGTTAGAACTGTTTCTTCTTGAGTGGGCTAAGGAAAAAGACGTAGATAGATCCTTAAAAAAAGCACAAATATTTGCTATAGAAGAATCTAGAAGAGACGACGGAAAGTATGCTAAATACGTAAACAAAGGAAGAGATCTATTCTGGAATTTTTACCATACTAATTTTTGGGAAAGTATAGAGGAAGTTGTAGACAACGAAGCTTTCTTATATACAACTTTCAAGGGAGGTTGGGCAGGAGCTTGTGATTTTGTTTATAGGGATAAGGCATACAACTTGATAGTTGATGATTTTAAATCTTCAACATCTCTAAAAGATGAGGAAGACATATTAAGCTATAAATTACAAATCTCAGCATATATGTTTATGTGTGCTGAAAAATACGGTGAAGTCCCTAAGCAAGGAAGAATTAGGATAGCAAATGAACAAACATCAGATATACAAACATTTATTGTTCACGATTACGAACTGAAAGAATATCTTGGTCAGTTTATAGAACTTGCTAAAAAATTCAGAGAAATTTACGGAATATAGGAAACTTAATTGATTCTATCTGTATAAAAAATAAAAAAAATGAGTTCACTAGGAATTAATTATAAAAAAGCTTTAATAAAAAAATACGAATTTCAGATGGAAGAAGCGAAAGCAAATCTTTCCCTTTATTTTTCTAGCACCAACTTAGCTGCTATAGGTGAACATTCGGATCTTTTAGCTGAGCATGACAGATGGGTAGAACAATATGCTAATGCTAAAGATAAGCTTGAAGCATTATTGGACTTATACGAAAACGAAAACTAAATAAAAACAAATAAAAATGGCAAACAAAAAACCAAAAGAATTAAACGAGGATCAAAACGAAGCGGTTCTTGAAAAATTTATCAGCAACGTAGATCAAGAAAAAGTTGAGAGCATAAGAAAAGATCTAGAAGGTTACAAAAATAGTCTTAAAGACAAAGAATACGCCGTTTCTATGGATAAAGATCTATTAAGAAGATTTGAGCAATTCATGAGAGAAGATGTTGAATGGAGATCTAAAGAGGCATTAGGAGTAATGGAGATCTTAAAAAGAATCGACTCAATAAAAAAAGAAGGCATTAAAGACGGAGTAGCTTATCTAACAAATCTAGAAGTTGAAGCTTCGCACTACTTCCTAATGAAATGGGCAGGAAAAGGGGAGTCGGAAATTAGTAATTTCATCTCACTTTGGAAAACATTCGAAGAAACCCTTACTCTTATTCAACAGGACAATATTGTTTTGAAAGATCTAGAGAAACAACTTGCAGCAGCAGAACAGGGAATTGAATTAGAATAATATTTCCATAAATATATAATAAAAGACTGGCGCTAATGTGTCAGTCTTTTTTGTGGAGATATATAGCTAGATATGAAAAAGAAATTATTACCCTGGATAATCGCTTTATCTGCACTTACAGTTTCTGGATCTGCAGCTTTTTATTCTGTATCTGGACTAGGAAAAATGTTTGCCGGTGCAGCATTACAAGTAATGATATTAGCAGGAAGCCTAGAATTTGCTAAATTAGTAACAGCTTCTTTACTCTACCAATATTGGAAAAAGCTTAATTTGGGATTAAAGCTTTATCTTTCAATAGCAACCTTAATACTGATAGTAATAACATCTGCAGGGATTTATGGATTTTTATCCTCAGCTTACCAAGAAACATCGTTCAAGGTGCAAAACCAGGATAAGAATATCGAGATTCTAGATAAAAATATATCCATAATACAAGGAGAGATAAAGAATTTTGAATCTCAGGTAAAACAAAAGAACGATAGGATAATACAGCTAACTTCTATAAGAACAAATCTTCAATCAACACAAGATGTATTGATAGAAAAATCAAAGTCTACTAATGCAGTTAGACAACAGATAAAGGATGTCGATTCGGAGATAAAAAGAATGGATTCGGAGGTTTCTGTATTAAATGATTCCATATCTTCAAAAAACACAAGAATATCTTCCATAGAGAAACAAAAACTAGATGTTTCCTCAGATTCAGATCTAGCTAGGGAAGTTGGCCCTTTAAAATATATTGCTGAGCTAACAGGAAAAGATATAGACTCCGTGGTTAACTGGTACATAATCGTGCTGATGCTAGTTTTTGACCCTTTAGCCATTGCATTAGTAATAGCAGCAAATTTTGCTTTTGAAATAAATGAGCCAAAAAAAGAAGAAGAAATGGAAGAAAAAGAAAATAAAAAGCCTGGTAAAATTAAATCACTATGGAATAGAATAACTTTGTTTAATAAAAAAAAAGAAACATTAAACAAAACAGAAGGAACATCCGTGTCACCTAACCAGGAAGTATCTATTTTGTTTAAGGAAAATCCAGAAACATTAAACAAAGAGGAAATACCAGCTGAATACGATCAATTGGTACAGGAAGAACCTAATAATAATATCGAAGAAAAAGAATCAAATCCAGAATCGAATAACAATAAAAAAGAGGATACATATAGTAAAGATACACCAACAAAATTTGATAAATCACAAAGGGAAAGATTTAGAGGAAATCCTGATTCAATGGAATCTCGAAAAAGCTTTAGAAATAACCCAGGAGATGAGAATCCAATTAATTTAAGATGATTAAACCAGTTTACACTACCAATCAGAAGTACATAGAGCATTTGGATTGTAATCCTGGCGTTTATCGTAGGGTATATTTTCAGAGCTGTAACCTAGATATCAAGGAGGGATCAAATATACTAGCAAGTGTTTCTTTGTGTGACTTTAAGCTTGAATCTCTTGGAAATTCCGAACTAGGCGGATGCGGTGGGTCACTTAAAAGAAACATAACGTTATCCCCGTCTGCAACATACACTCTTACTGCACCAGAAGTGGGACAGGCACAAGGTGAGGTTCAGATGATAGTAGTTAAAGTTGTTTACGAAAAAGATTACCCAGAGGAGGAAAGATATCTTAATTGGGAGTATAAGGGAAATGTTTACCCAATACACACTCTTATGATATTAACAGGAAGAACCGAGCCAGATATACCTTGGCAGGGATGGGATCTTAACTATTATTCAAATAACCCGCCAACTCCTGAATTTAGCCCACAGCCTTATCCAGTAATTGCATCACCTAATTTATCATTTGGAGGTATATTGTTCAGCAATCCTAGTGATACATATAGTGCTGAACTAGAAATATTTGTTTTTAACTAATGGCTACACCACCTCTAGTATGTAATACTATACAATTTGAAGGAGCAATATTCCAAAGATGTAATCTTCAAGTAATAAGCGGGACTACAGTTCTAAGAGAAATAAGTCTGTGCGACACTAATATAGTATTAAATAATTACTCAAGCTTTAGCGGATGTGTCTATGGTAATTCAAGTCTTATACTAAATTCTGAAGGATTAGGTGAATTATGTTTTATAATGATCAAAGCAACCTATCCCTCCGTTTTACCCGTTTCTAGTCGATTTATAAATATACTATACAACGGTGCATATATGCCAATGGCAAACCTAACTATTTTAACAGGTAATCCATCAGATATATCACCATATATGGATAATCGGGGATGGGATTTAGATCCTAATGGTAGCGATATAGAATCTCCTTTCTTTTCTCAAGGAGGGATGTTATTATACAATCCTCACTCAGTTAGAGTAAACATCGATGTTATTTTAGGAGGTAACATCTAACACGTATAAAAACTTTAAGAAAGTAAGATATATACTAAAAAAGCGAATAACAAATGGAAAAAAATATTAATCCAGAGATCAACAGATTAAATATGGAGACTTCTAAGAATGCCGCAGACTCCTTAAGAGAATGGGCTGGACTAGGATCAGAAAAGAAACCTGTTGCTTCTTCTTTCCTAAACGGTTCTACCGCTCAAATGTTAAAAGAGTCACAAATGCCAGATTTATCTACTGGTGCAAAAAATGGTGTTTCTTTTAGTTTTGGACTTGTTAATACAGTATCTGCATTAAAAAATAGCTCAGTAGGAGAACTTCCTGCTGGTAGAATCCTATTAGATAAATACGAGCATTTATTACTAGGAAAAGGTATTTCTGAAGCATTTGTTCTTGAATCTTTTATAAACGACCTTAGACCATTTTCTTGGGAAAATTCAGTAGTGCCCGTTTTAGAGACATTAAATAGAACTTTAGAAAACAGAAGAAGAGAGGTAGAAGTTCTTAAGGCTTACGAGACTATGAAGAACGCTCCAGGAAAAGAGCTTTTTTCTGATGCTACAGAACAAATGAAAAATTGGTTAGTATCTGAAACAAAATCATCAGATACATTAATTCACGGTCTTAAAAGATTCGGATTTAACCCAATGGTAAGAAATTTAGTTAGCTTCCTTTCGATGTACGAAAACGAGAACAGTGGGAAATTCAATGTAGGTTTCGATAATAACGTATGTAAAATAGAGAATGTATATTCACCTATTTACGTTAACGAAAACGAGACTATGTTCTATTCATCCGGTAAATTCTTAAAGTTAAATCAGGATAACGGAATTATTCAAGAATGCAACATGGACGAAGTCCCTGCAGAACTACAAGATCAAGCTGCTATAGTTAGTGATAGAGACGTAAAAATCGATAATAATAAAATATCATTAAACATCGGTAATAATAAGGTAGAGATCGTATTTACTAATGAATCTAAGGAGGTTTATATCGATGGTAAAAGAATAAACGAAAGTGATTTACCAGTTGCTGTTAGTGTTACTACTAATAACCTTCTAGAAGGTTCTAATAATAGAGTAGCTAAAGCAGTTTTTGTTGCTAAGAACGCTGAAGAAATAGTAGATATCGATTTCGGTAAGAAAATAAGATCTAAAGTATACGAAAACGTAGAGGTTAACATCTTTAAAACTGATAATGCTATTTATGTACAAACAGTTAATCCAGCAATGAGATTAAATAAGATGTATGAAGCAAATGCAACCCAAGCTATTTCGATAATTAAAGATTTTATTAAATACGATATTTCTGAGTCATTAACAGAATTCTTAGAAGGAGAACAAGCTTTCCTAAGTGTTATGAAAAATGACAAGAACGAGATCGTTAAAAACATCGAAATTCTAGAAGGAGAATTAAGAAAACTAGACGTTGTTAAAGAAAGCAATCCTTTATTAGCTAATTCCCAAGAACTTATTGCTTTAGAGGAGAGCATCGAAAATGAAATCGATAATCTTAAAGATAGATGGAACGAGATAAACGTTGAGATTTCAAGATTCGAAAATAGAGTTAAAGAAGTTCCTTCAGTAAATGAGGATCTAGGATATCCTATCGATACTGAAGTAAGAATCAAAAGAAACGGAAACAAGGGAAGAGTAATAGGAGTTGATGGAAATTCTAAAACTTACACTATCCTTTTTAAAGAAGGTAAAACTGGTGAATACTTTTTCTCTGACGTAGAAGATATCGATGATGAAGTTGACAGATACGACATTAAAGCTCCGGATCTTGATATAGAATACACAAACGAATCTAATCAGAACTTTGCAAATGCTCCTGGAAATAGAGGTGGTTCACATAGAGATCCTAGAATCGAAAGTTTATCTAAAAAACACATGGCACAAGCTCCTGATAAAAAAACAGGATCATCTGCTAAGTTTATAAACAACGAAAAAGGAACTATGGCAGGAACACCTAAGAGCGGTAAATCTGCACCTTTAACAGGAAGAGGAGTTAATGCTAAATCTGCTAATATGGCTGATCTTCATAGTAAAGGAAAAGGAGGATCTGGGAAAAAGTTTATTGACGGCTTAGATAATCTTGATTTAGCTAAAGCACCTAGTGCATCTATTAAAGGATCAGGCAAATTCATACAAGATCTTA
>Ga0207942_1000122_pt1 | contig 20468 bp, 23 predicted proteins | sample LakMenEpi12Oct12_FD_150687 | JGI IMG/M metagenome (GOLD analysis project Ga0207942, IMG submission 150687) | Freshwater microbial communities from Lake Mendota, WI - 12OCT2012 deep hole epilimnion (SPAdes) | ecosystem: Environmental > Aquatic > Freshwater > Lake > Epilimnion/Euphotic zone ... | reverse complement strand
CAGTAACTTTTCTAACGCTTGCAGGTAAATTACTCATTTGCGCTATTCCGCCAGCATTATCTGTAACTGGTCCATATGCATCTAAAGCAACTACCATTCCTGTTAATGCTAACATTGTAGTAACTGCAATTGCAATTCCGTAAAGTCCTGCAATTAAATAAGTTGATAAAATTCCAACAACAATAATTAAAGCAGGTATTGCTGTTGCTTCCATAGATATAGCCAAACCTTGAATTACGTTTGTACCATGTCCAGTTGTTGAAGATTTAGCGATAGATTTAACAGGGTTATATGCTGTGCTAGTGTAATATTCTGTAACCCAAATTAATAATCCAGTAATTACAAGACCAATTACTCCGCAATAATACAATTTAAGTCCAGTAAAACTAATAGCTCCTACTTTATATACTTTAGTTAATCCAACAACGTGTTCAGTAACTGGATATAAAATAGCTAAAGATAAAACAGCCGAAACTATAAAGCCTTTATATAAAGCGCCCATAATACTTTTTGAAGCGCCTAATCTTACAAAGTAAGTTCCAATAATAGATGTAATCAAACAGCTACCAGCAATTGCTAACGGGTAAATTAACATGTTTAAATTTCCAGAGAAAAATATTGATGCTAAAACCATTGTAGCAACAATTGTAACGGCATAAGTTTCAAATAAATCCGCAGCCATTCCAGCGCAATCTCCAACGTTATCTCCAACGTTATCTGCGATCACTGCAGGGTTTCTAGGATCGTCCTCAGGAATTCCAGCTTCAACTTTTCCAACTAAGTCAGCTCCTACATCCGCTCCTTTAGTAAAAATTCCTCCACCTAATCTTGCAAAAATTGAAATTAATGAAGCACCAAATCCTAGTGCAACAAGGGCATTAGAAATTTCTCTTTCATCAATTTTTAATTCTAAAAGTACTAAGTAATAAACAGCGATAGCTAGCAAAGCTAAACCAGCAACTAACATTCCTGTTAAAGCACCTGATTTAAAAGATATTTTCAAACCTTCTGCTAAACTTTTTCTTGAAGCTTCAGCAGTTCTTACGTTTGCTTGTACTGAAATTAACATTCCAGCGTATCCAGCTATTCCTGATAAAAAAGCTCCGATAAAATAACCAAGACCAACCCAAAAATTAAATAAATAAATTACAGCAATAAGAACTAATACTCCGACTATTGCTATGGTTTTATATTGACGATTTAAATATGCTCTCGCTCCAATTTGAATTGCACCTGCAATTTCTTTCATTCTTGCATTACCTGCGCTTGCAGACAAAATTTGAACGCCAGTTACATAAGCAAAAATAATTGATAAAATTCCACTAAGGATTACTAAATTTAGAACAAAACTTGGGTTAAGAAGCATAAATAGACTTTTTAGTTAGTTAGGTTAACGAGAACCACGTAGATGCCAAATTACTTCAATAAAATCAACCCTTTATATTGAAAGATCTTTAAATTAAATGAAAAACTTTAAGAAATTAAACACTTTTTGCAATTTTATCCAGAACTGCATTAATGATATTTTTTTGCTTATCATTAAGAAACATTTTAGTAATTTTTAGATACTCATCAATCACCACCTTAAAAGGTGTCTTTTTATAAAAGAAAATCTCATAAATTGCAGACTTTAATATAATAGGAAATATTATTTCAAAATTTTTAAGATCAAATTTTTTATCTAAAAAGTTGAGCAATTTTTCTTCTAACAAAGAATTATTCTCAATAACACCATTGCAAATTTTTTTGATAAATCTCTTATAAGGATTCTTAAAATCAAATAATAATTTTTCCTGATTTATATAATGACTATATAAAAGTTGTATTATTATTAATCTTGAGTTGTTTTTAACGTTAGTCATTAAAGTTTATAAATAGAATTATAAACACTTAATGCTGCGAGTACGGCTTCGCCGCCTTTATTTTTTAATTTAGGATTACTTCTAACTTCTGCTTGTTTGAAATTATTACAATTTAAAACCCCGTTAGATACTGGAACATTATATTTCATAGAAATTTCTAACAATTTATCCGATACGGACTGACTAATAATGTCAAAATGCGGAGTTTGGCCTTTGATAATGCATCCAAGTGCTACACAGAAAGCATATTTCTTATCTTTTAATAAAATATTCAATAGTTGTGGTATCTCATAAGCTCCAGAAACAGAAAAATGATTAACATCAAATAATTTTTTATCTATTTCTTTTAAAGCTCCTAATAAAAGTTTTTTCTCTAAATCTTTATAAAAAGACGAACTAATGATTAATATTTTTTTCTTCATTTAATAAATTCTTGTTTGACAATTTTTATACCAAAACCATCTAGACCTATAATATTCTTTTTTGACTTAGATATTAAAATCATCTTTCTTATATTTAAACTTCTCAAAATTTGAGCGCCAATACCATAATTTCTTAAACTGCTATCTTTTTTATTATTAAGATTATTTTTAACCAACTCATCTCTTATAATAATTAAAATACAATTCTTGAATTTTTTATAATAATTAAGTGTTTTGTTAATAGATAGATTTTCTTTATTTTGAGATAAAAAACTTGTTACAATATTTGAAGATATAACTCTAACTCTGGGTACAATTTTTTTATCTTGAGTTTTGATTAAAGCGATATGCTCTTTTCCATCTAATTTATTCTCATAAATTTTAACTTGATATATATCGTTTTTTCCAATCTTAACTTGTTCAACTCTTTTTAGTTTTATTAAACTTTCTTTTTTTAATCTGTAAGCAATTAAATCTTCAATTCTTGCAATATTTAAATTAAATTTCTTAGCATAATTAAAAAGATTTTTTCCTTTTGCCATAGAACCATCTGAATTCATTATTTCGCAAATAACACCGCTTGAGCCACAACCAGAAAGCTTTGCTATATCAACAGATGCCTCGGTGTGACCTGCTCGTTCAAGTACGCCTCCATCTTTTGCGATTAATGGAAAAATATGTCCCGGTGTCGATATATCTTTTGATCTAACATTTTTTTTAATTGCTGTTTTTATTGTATGAGCCCTATCTTTTGCAGATATTCCTGTTGTGACACCTTTTCGTGCTTCAATAGAAATAGTAAATGCAGTTTGTAATCGAGAAGAGTTTCTACTTGGCATCAGAGATAAATTAAGTGCTTTAGCTTTATTTTTATCAATAGCTAAACAAATTAAACCTCTGCCATGCGTTGCCATAAAATTAATTTTTTTATGATCAATCTTTGATGCAGGTATAACAAGATCGCCTTCATTTTCTCTATTTTTATCATCTACTAAAATAAAAATTTTTCCCTTTTTCGCATCTTGAATAATTTTTTTAACTGAGGAAAACATGTTTATTTTTTCAATAAAGTTTTAGCTATTAAATCGATCTCAACATTAACGTAATTATTTTTTTGTAATTTTAATAAATTTGTATTTTGAAGTGTATGAGGAATAATCACAACTTTAAATTTATTAGCGAAAATTTGAGCAATAGTTAAGGACACTCCATTAATTCCTATAGACCCTTTTTCAATTAAAAATTTTCTAAATTTTTGCGGTATATTAAAAAATATAGTCCAAGTCTTGCTATTATCAGTATTAATACTCAAAACTTTTATTGTTGTATCCACGTGTCCTTGAACAAAATGACCAGCAAACTCATCTCCATATTTCATGGATTTTTCTAAATTTATTATATCTCCAGATTTTAAGTACTTAAAAGCAGATGTTAAAATTGTATGTTTTGATAAATAAAAAAATAGTTCGTTTTTTCTCTTATTTTTTTTAATTTTTGTAAGAGTTAAACAAACACCAGAACAAGAAATAGAAGTGCCAATATCTTTTTTAACAAAACTTAGATCAGAAATAACTGATAAAAAATAACCATTATTTTTTTCTTTTAAATCTTTAATAACGCCAATATTTTTTATTATACCAGTAAACATAAATTTAATTATTTTTGAAAAACAGTTAAAGTATTATTTTTTAAATAAACTTGTTGTATTATTTTATTATTTTTAAGTCTCTTTTTTAACGACATATAAATATTTTTAAAAGAATGTGATGATTTTTTATTTACAATCTCATCATTTTTAAAAAAATAAAAAATATCTATTAGATTTAAATCAATAAAACTCTTTATCGTATTATAGCCCCCTTCAATTAAAACGTTCTTGTAACCCAATAAACCAATGGTAACTAGGATTTCTTTGCAATCGATGTGTTTATTTTTGTTGAGCGGTAAATAAATTGGGTAAATATTTTTATTTTTAAGATAATTAATTTTATTATTATTTTTGTCAGAATAAAAAATATAAGTTTTAATTTTCTTAGCTGTCATTATTAATTTTGAATTTTTATTAATTCTAAGATTTGGATCAATTATAAAACGAGCAGGACTTAAATGAGCAAGTCCGTCAATTCGACAATTTAATAAAGGGTTATCTTTATTATGAGTATTAACTCCTATTAAAATAGCATTAATTTCTGAACGTAAAGTATGAGTTAATTTATTAGAGTAAATATTTGTTATCTGTGGTCTATTTTTTATAAAAGAATAATAATTTTTTGTAGTTGCAATTTTTGCATAAACTTTTGGCAAATAATTTTTATTAAAATCATTATAATTTTTGTAAAAGTTACTTTTAAATAAATTATTAATTTTATTTATTTTTATTTTATTATTTTGTAAAAATTCAAGACCTTTGCCTTGAACTCTTGCATCGTTATCTGTTTCTGAATAGTAAAGATTCTTTACATTTTTATTAACTATAGACTTTGTGCAAGGTGGATTTTTTCCTTGATGATGGCAAGGTTCTAAAGAAACATAACAATCTAAATTATTATTTTTTTTTAAGTTAACTAATGCTGAATATTCTGCGTGTGGACTTCCACCAATACCTGTTACACCATATGATAAAATTTTATCGTTTTTACAAACTAGACAACCTACAGAAGGATTAATACCTGTCATATTCTTATGAATGTTGGCTAAATTAAAAGCCAAGTTCATAAAATAAGATTTAATAAACTTATTTTTATTTTTTTGAAGGAACATTAAGTTGGTCTACAAATTGCTCAAAATCCTTTGCCTCTTTAAAATTAGTATATACAGAAGCAAAACGAACATAGGCAACAGGATCTAGTTCTTTTAGACCTTCCATTACATATTTTCCAATCGTGCTAGATAATATTTCAGCCTGCCCTAGATCTTCTAAATTTCTATAAATCTTGGAGATAAATTTTTCTATTGTATCGCTGTCTACGGGTCTTTTTCTTAACGCAATATTAATAGATTTAGCTAATTTTTCTCTTTCGAAAGTAGATTTTCTTCCATTTTTTTTAACAACAATTAATTCTCTAAGTTGAACTCTTTCAAAAGTAGTAAATCTTTGTTTGCAGCCACATTCTCTTCTTCTTCTGATAACAGTTCCGTCCTCTGTAGGCCTAGAATCGATTACCGAAGTTTCTTTATCTTTACAAAATGGACAGATCACAAAAATTAAAAATTATAGATTGGAAAATTAGCACACAAAGTTTTTACTTTTTCTTGAACTTCTTTTTCTACTTGGTTACCGTTGTTTTTAATTAGGCCTTTTAAAACTTGATCTATTAAAATTCCAACTGTTTTAAATTCATTTAAAGAAAATCCTCTTGTAGTACATGCTGGAGTTCCAAGTCTTATACCTGAGGTAATCCAAGGTTTTTGATCGTCATAAGGAATGCCATTCTTATTACATGTAATGTTTGCTCTACCTAAGGAATCTGAAGCGTCTTTCCCGGTTAATTTAAATGGTCTTAGATCTATAAGTATTAAATGTGTATCAGTTCCTCCTGAAAAAATTGTATAGCCTAAATTTTTTAAAGTTTCTGAAAGTACTTTAGCATTTGCTACAACTGATTTTGTGTAAGATTTAAAATCATCGGATAAAGCTTCTTTAAAACATATAGCCTTAGCTGCTATTACATGCATTAACGGCCCTCCTTGTAGGCCAGGAAAAACAGCTGAATTAAATTTTTTTGCTAACTCTTCATTATTAGTAAGAATTAATCCCCCTCTTGGCCCTCGCAAAACTTTATGCGTAGTGGAAGTAACTACATCTGCATATTCGATTGGATTTGGATATGTTCCACCGGCAACTAGACCTGAGAAATGCGCCATATCAACTAATAAGTAAGCACCAACTTCTTTTGCAATATCTTTAAAGATTTTAAAATCAATTATTCTTGAATAAGCACTTCCGCCTGCAATAATTAATTTTGGTTTATGTTTTATTGCTAAGTCTTTAACTGCTTCGTAATCAATTAAGCCATTATCTTTTCTAACTCCATAAGGAATAGCATTAAACCACTTACCAGACATTGCTGGCGCAGCTCCATGCGTTAGATGACCCCCTTGATCAATACCCATTCCTAAAATTGTATCACCTGGTTTAATTAAAGCTAAAAATACTGCTGCATTTGCTTGTGCACCTGAGTGAGGTTGAACATTTGCAAAATTACAATTAAATAATTTTTTTACTCTCTCGATTGCTAAGTCCTCGGCTATATCAACAAATTCACAACCGCCATAATATCTTTTTCCACTATAACCTTCCGCATATTTATTTGTTAATACTGATCCTTGTGCTTCTAAAACTGCTCTTGAAACAATATTCTCAGAGGCAATTAACTCGATATGATTTTGCTGGCGTGAAAATTCTTTTTGAATTGAATTATAAATGTCTGGGTCTGAATTTTTTAAATTAGAATTAAAAAACTCTTCAATATTTTTTTTGTCAATTTTAATTTCTGAGCTCATGATAATTTATCTAATTTTTTTACTCTTGTTGTATGTCTGCCGCCTTCAAATTTCGTACTAATAAAAGTATTTATAATTTTTTTGGTGTTGTTAAAATTAATTAATCTTGCACCAAGACATAATACATTAGCATTATTATGTTTTCTAGCCAAAGATGCTGATAATTGATTATAGCAGACAGCTGCTCTTATTTTCTTAAACCTATTTGCTGCAATAGAAACTCCTATTCCAGAGCCACAAATTAATATTCCAAAAGAAGATTTTTTTTTTACAGATAAAGCGAGTTTTTTAGCATAATCTGGATAATCAACTCGTTCTTCTGAGAAAGTGCCAAGATCTAATGATTTGATTTTAGATTTATTTAAAAAAATTTTAACTTTTTCTTTCACTAAGAAACCAGCATGGTCTGAGGCAATAATGATTGATTTAGTTAATGATTTGGACACATCAGTTAATTACCAACTTCAAAATGGCTTGTATATTAAAAAGATAATTAATAATTTTTTATATATTACGCCGCTCTTGCAAGTTTCAATTCTTTCCAAATTTTATCAAGTGCATTTACAAGAAATTCTAACTTAGAATCATCATGCAAAGGAGTTGGAGTAAACCTTAGTCTCTCTAGTCCTTTTGGAACAGTTGGATAATTAATTGGCTGAACATATATTGAATAGTCGTTTAGCAAAATATCAGAAATTTCCTTACATCTTACAGGGTCCTTAACTAGTAAAGGAACTATATGGCTATTATTTTTTATAATTGGCAAATTATGAGCCAGCATTAATTTTTTTAATTTATTTGCTCTTTCATAAAGAGCTTCTCTTAAACTATGATTATTTTTTACATAACGAATACTTGCTACTGCAGCAGCAGCTAAACTTGGTGGCAAAGAAGTTGTAAAAATAAATCCTGGAGCAAAAGATCTTATTACATCAATAATATTATATTTTGCTGTAATATATCCACCCATTAATCCAAAGCCTTTAGCGAGCGTACCTTCAATAATATCTATCTCATCTGTTAAGCCAAGTTGCTGCGATAACCCTCCTCCATTTTTTCCATACAATCCAACTCCGTGAACTTCATCTAAATAAGTGAGTGCGTTATATTTTTTTGAAACTTCAATTATTTTTTTAATTGGTGCAAAATCACCATCCATTGAATAAACAGATTCAAATGCTACAATTTTTGGCTGTTCTTTATTAGAATTTTTTAAAAGATACTCAAGATGATCAACGTCATTATGTTTCCAAATAAATTTGTCAGAATTTCCTTTTCTAATACCTTCAATCATTGAAGCATGATTATTTTCATCTGAAAAAATAATACATTTAGGTAAAAATTTAGCTAACGTGCTTAGTGCGCACTCATTTGCAATGTAACCAGAAGTAAAAATTAAAGCTCCATCTTTATTATGAAATCTTGCTAACTCATTTTCTAATTCAACATGATAATTTGATGTTCCAGAAATATTTCTTGTTCCTCCAGCGCCGGCTCCAACTAAATTTACAGCGTTTACAAATGCATCGACTACCAATGGGTTTTGTCCCATTCCTAAATAATCATTGCTGCACCAGATAGTTACATCTGATTTAATACCGTATTGATTATTATAAACTGCTTTTGGAAACTCGCCTTTTTTTCGAGTAATGTTATTAAAAACTCTATAACGACCTTCTTGTCTTAAATCTTTTAATGCATTGTTAAAAATAAGATCGTAATCTATGCTCATAATTAATATTACACTATAGAAAATACTTTTTTCAAATATATACTTTTGCTGTATTGTCGCATTAAATATTAAATTCTCATGAAGTTTCCAAGCACTAGATTAAGAAGAAACAGAAAGTCAGAATGGTCTAGACGACTAATAAATGACACCTACCTTGATAAATCTGATTTTATATTACCTATTTTTGTTTGCGAAGGAAAAAACAAGAAGCAGGAAATTAAATCAATGCCTGGAATTTTTAGATATTCCGTAGACAGATTAGATGAAATAATTTCAAGAGCTTCAAAAAATCAAATACCTGCTGTTGCTATTTTTCCATTAATTGAGAGTTCAAAAAAAAATAACAAAGGAACTGAGGCTTTAAATAAAAATAATGTAATTTGTAATGCAGTACACCAAGTAAAAAAATTAAATAAGAATATTGGTGTTATGTGTGATGTAGCCTTAGATCCTTACACTTCTCATGGTCACGATGGTCTCATTATCAATGATAAAATAGATAATGATGAAACTAACAAAGTTTTAATTAAACAAGCATTAATACAGGCGCAAGCTGGTTGCGATATTATTGCCCCATCCGACATGATGGATGGAAGAATTGGTTTAATAAGAAGCGCTTTAGAAAAAAATAAATTTTTTAATGTTCAAATATTATCTTATGCCGTTAAGTATGCTTCTAATTTTTATTCTCCTTTTAGAGATGCTGTTGGCACATCTTCAACTCTTAAATTTGATAAAAAAACTTATCAAATGGATTATAAAAATTCAGAAGAAGCACTATTGGAAGTTAAATTAGATCTAGATGAGGGAGCTGATTTTGTAATGGTTAAACCAGCTTTAGCATATCTTGATATTATTTATAAAATTAAACAAAAATTCAATGTACCTGTTTTTGCTTACAATGTTTCTGGCGAATATAGTTTGATTAAAAATGGCATCCAATCATCTTTGGCAAATGAAGATATTATTCTTGAAGTAATTTATAGTTTCAAAAGAGCTGGTGCTAATGCAATTGTTTCTTACTTTGCTAACGAAGTAATAGAAAAATACTTATCAAGATAATTTTTTATATTTACTCGCAAAATAGATTAAGGGTTTTTCTTCTTTTTTTAATTTAAATTTAAGAACTTTTGCAACAAAGAATAAATGATCGCCAATATTTATTTTTTTAATTGTTTTGCAATTAAGCTCTGCAAGATTATATTTTAATAAATTTTTAACTATAGGTGAATTTTTTAGGACTTCATTTTTTGATGAAAAATAATTTGAAACCTCAATTTGTTTTGTTGATAAAATATAAATATTAAAAAATTTTAGATTCTTAAATTTTTTATAACTAGAAGCTGTTTTATCTAAACTCCAAGAAATATATGCAGGCTTTAAAGATATTGAGACAAAAGAATTAACCGTAATACCTGTAACTAAATTATTTGTATCTTTTTTTGCAACAACTGTAATTCCAGTTGCATATTTTGATAAAATTTTTTTATATTTAGAAATATTCATAATATTATAAATGACATCTAATATTATTTTCAAAATTTCTATTCATGACCTGATTTTTAAAATTCTTAATAACTTTTCCTGATTGAGCTCTTTTTCCATAATTATTCTCAATTGTAGATTTATCAAATAGGGTTTTGTCTATCTGGTCCTTGATAACTGATTTTGCATTAAATGCCGTAGCATTAATGATTTTTAGAGATTTACCTTTTACTAAAATAACCCCTCTACCCTTATCTAATTTTGGAAGTTCATTAATATCAAATGCTAACATTTTGTTTTTTCCATCTGAATCACAAATAATTGCTACTGAATCTGAATCTTTAATAACTTTAGAAACTCCAATAACAACGTCATCCCCTTTAACATTCATTACTTTTTTTCCAGTTTTCTTATTAGTTTCAAGATTTTTTTCTAAGGCAATAAATCCATATCCATTTTTTGTATAAATAAAAATTTCGCCTTCGTTATCGAACCTAAAACCGTCGATAATTTTTTCATTATCAGTAAGTGACAAATAAGAAGAGATTGGTCTTCCTGTAGAAGATCCTGTTAAAATATTATCCGCTTCAATTGTGTAAAATTTACCAAAATTTGATGCCAATATGATTTTTTCATTAGAACGCGCATGCATTAATAAAGAGCTATTTTCATTTCCAATTTGCTCCTCTAAATTTTTAACAAAGGATTTTTGTGATTTAATAAAGCCATTTTTAAGAACAGTAATGGTAAGAGGATCGTCAGATTTGATCTCATTATCGAAGGTTTCTTCATTAACACTTCCAAATTTGTCTAATTTGGTTCTTCTTTTTCCTAAAATAGGATCGTCTTTAAATTTTTTAATTAGAAAATCTATTTCATTATCTATTTCTTTCTTCTGTAAAGATTTAGAAGATAATAATTTTGTTAAAAAATTTTTTTCAGATAGTAAATCTTTATATTCCTGTTTAATTTCTTTTTCTTCTAACTTCCTAAGATTTCTCAGTCGCATATCTAAAATTGCGTTTACTTGATTTTGTGTAAATTTAAATATTTTAATTAATTGTAATTTTGGATCTTCTGCGTTTCTAATAATTTTAATAATTTTATCTAAATTATGATAAACTTTAATAAACCCAATTAAAATTTCTATTCTATTTTTAATATTCTTTAATCTAAATTCAGATTTTCTACTTAAAACTTCATAACGATGTGATAAAAAATTTACTAAAACTTCTTTTATAGACATTACTTTTGGCTGAAGTTTTGAATTCAAAACATTCATATTTAAAGGAATTCTTACCTGTAAATCAGTTTGTCTAAATAAACTTTCCATTAATACTTCTGGTTTAACATTTCTATTTTTCGGACGAATTACAATACGAACTAAATGATCTGACTCATCTATAACATTATCAATTAATTTATTTTTTTTACTTAAAATTAGATCTGCTATTTTTTCTATTAAAGTTGATTTACTTACCTGGTACGGAATTTCATTTATAGAAATCTGATACTGACTTCTGCCCAAATCCTCAATTTTATAAGAAGATCTAAGTTCAAAAAAACCTTTTCCACTAGTGTAAGCTTTTAATATTTCAGACTTATTATTATTTAAAATACCACCCGTTGGAAAATCGGGCGCTGGTAATACTTTTAATAATTCTTTGATTGAAACGTTTTTGTCATGATTAACAATTTTTAATCCTTCGCAAATTTCAACAATATTATGCGGGGGTATACTTGTTGCCATTCCAACTGCAATTCCTGAAGCTCCATTAGCTAGTAGGTTTGGAAATTTTGCTGGAAATACTAGTGGCTCCTGTTGATCACCGTCATATGTGCTTTTAAAATCTACTGTTTCCTCATCAATATTTTCAAGTAATAGCTCAGAAATTTCAGTAAGTTTTGCCTCTGTGTATCTCATGGCGGCAGCGTTATCTCCGTCGATATTTCCAAAATTTCCCTGACCGTTTATTAATGGATAACGAATTGAAAAATCTTGAGCTAACCTCACTAACGCATCGTAAACTGACTGATCACCATGGGGATGAAATTTACCAATAACATCTCCTACTACTCTTGCAGATTTCTTAGGTTGTAATTTAGATCCTAAATTTAAAAGATACATCGCATAAAGTAATCTACGATGAACTGGCTTTAATCCATCTCTCACATCAGGCAACGCTCTATGTGTGATAGTTGATAAAGCATAAGCTAGATACTTTTGACTAAACTCAGTCGCTAAAGAAGCGTTTAAAATATTATCTTTATTTTTCATTAAAAAAATTCTCTAATTTTATTCTGTAATAAGGAAATTTAACTTTATTCGGTTCAAATATATAATTTAATAATTGATGCTTATTAATTAATAAGCCATTGTAAATATCTTTATCAGTAAAGGACGATAAATTGTCATAAAAGTATTGTGGATAAGTTATATTTTTATTAAATAATTTTAACGACTCTTTATTTTCTAAATCAACGTTATAACCTAATTCGGACAATAAAAATCTTTCCCATAAAACATATTTTCTAAAAAAATCATCAGAATTTAAAGAATTAAATAAATCTTCAAAATAATTATAAACAGTTAAATATGCATTTCTCTCTGGTAATATTTTTAGACAAATGCTCGTTGCTGATAATATTGCTGTTAATTTTTTATCATTATCAAAATACTTGGGAGCTATCGCATCAATTAATTCAAAATTATAATAACCAATTGCATCTTCTGATTTTGACTTCCATGTAACTTTGATTTTGTTACCTATATGAATAAGTTTTTTTAACTTCGAAGAAGTTCCTCCATAAATTATGCCTTTATGATGTCCGTGCTCTTTAGAAAGTATGCTTATAATAGAAGAGTTTTCGCCGTATGTATTAACCCCTAATATGTAGCCTTCATCACCCCAAGTCATTGCTTAGTTGTTTGCACGTCTAAAAATAAACTAACCTTATGTTTAAATAATTTTTCAATTTCTTTTCTAGCTGAAATACCAATTTTTTTAATAACACTGCCATTTTTTCCTAAAACAATTTTTTTATGATTATCATTTTTCACATAAATATTTTGATAAATTTTATAATTTCTATTTTCTTTTTCAAATTTATAAGTCTTAACATAAATCTGATAAGGCAATTCTTGATTTAAATACTTAAATACTGCTTCACGGGTAAGTTCAGAAAAAAATACATCTTTAGAAATATTAGTTTCAAAGTTAATTGAATTTTCAAAGTCGCCTTCTGGTAGTCTTGCAACAATTCCATCTAAAAGATTATTTATATTTTTATTTTTTAATGCTGAAACATAATAAATTTCATCAAAATTCTTAACAAATTTTGATTTATTAATTTGTTCAATTGCAAACTCCTGTGAAACTTTATCAATTTTATTAAATACTAAAATTTTTGGTTTTTTAGTATTTTTTATAATTTTTTCTAGAATTTCTTCATAAAATAAATGAATTGAAATATCTAAAATTATAACAATTACATCTGCTCTTTTGACTTCGACATTAACGTCATTTAAAAAATTAGTGTTATTTTTCTTATTGTACAATCCCGGAGTATCAATAAAAATAATCTTATTATCCTTGTGATATTTCACAACTTCTATTGCAAAATTAGTTGTTTGAACTTTATTAGAAACTATAGATATTTTTTTTTTAAAAATTGTATTTAATAATGTTGATTTACCAGCATTAGTTGGTCCAATTATGCAGGCGTAACCTATTCGCTTTTTATTCATTCTCTAAACTATTCAATAATTTCTCTGCTGCTATTTGTTCAGCATTTCTTTTTGAGGACCCCTCACCTGTAAATGATTTAGATTTTTTAATAATAACAGAAACCTTAAAAATTGGTTTATGCGCAGGTCCTGAAGTTGATAAATCTTTATATTTAGGAAGTTCTTTATAAAGTTTTAAGGATAATTCTTGTAGTTTGGTCTTTGCATCGATTTTAATTTCTCCTGATTGCTTTAATTGATCTTTCCATAAATCAAAAATAAAATTTTCAGCAGATTCAAAACCTCTATCAATGTAAATGGCTCCTATTAATGACTCGCACAAGTCACCAAAAATTTTTATATTTCCTGTTTTAATTTTTTTTTGTGCTTTGCTAATTGATATAAATTTTAATAAATCATATTTTTCTAAAACTTTAGCGCAAACCTTTTTGTTTATTAGAGAGGCTAATCTTTTATCAAGCTGACCTTCTTTGTCATTGGGATATAAATTAATTAATTTTTTGGCAAGCACCAATCCTAAAACTCTATCTCCTAAAAATTCTAAAATTTCATTATTATCGGTATTATCGTTTGAAAAACTTTTGTGAACCAAAGCTTGGCTTAGATATTTTTTATTTAAAAATTTAACACCAATGATGCTCTCTACTTCACTGATCTTATTATCAGAAATCATTTAATAAATTGTAAGATTCTATTAAATCTTATTGATTTGTGCCATTTCCAAACAGTAAATAAATTTCCTATTTCTTCATTATTTGAAAAGAATAATATTTGCGCCTTTCCTACTAAATTAAGTTTATCTACATAACCAACACTTGAAAGATATCTGCTGTCTTGTGAACAATCTCTGTTATCACCCATAAAAAAGAATTTATTTTGAGGTATTGAATAAACATCCGTATCTTTTGAGGAATTCTTTTCAGAGTAAGCAGCTAAATAGGACTTTCCATTTGGCAGGGTCTCAAGATAAAAAATTGATTTAATTTTAGATCCACCACAAAGTACAAAATCATTTTTAATAAACTCTCTTTTGATGGGTTTATTATTAATATAAAGGACGCCATTAACCATTTGAATTTTATCACCCGGAAGTCCAATTAACCTTTTAATATAATCAGTATCGTTATCTTCAGGGGTTTTAAAAACAATTACATCTCCTCTTTCAGGCGAAGAATAAAAAATTCTTTTATCAGAAATATTAGGACTAAAAGGCAGGGAATGTTTGCTGTACCCATAGGTAAATTTTGAAACAAACAATCTATCCCCTACTAACAAATTTTCTTCCATTGATGATGATGGAATATAAAAAGGTTGGAAAAAAAAACTTCTAATGAATAATGCGATTAAAAAAGCAAAGACAAGTGTCTTCGCATTTTCAATAATAATTTTTTTCATCGAGAAGTAATTAAGGCTGTTGCTACAGCCCAGGGTTTATCATCAGATAAAGATAAAAAAATATTATATTTTTTTGATATTTTGCTAAGCATTGTTTTTGCCTTGCCGTTTACATTCGCATAGGGCTTGCCGTTCTTATCGTTGTAAATTTCGATATTTTTGAAATGAATCCCTTTTGAAAAACCATAGCCAATAGCTTTAGAAATAGCCTCTTTGGCAGCAAATCTCTTTGCTAAAGTTGCAATATCATTTGATCTGGTAACTTTGCCCTCAATTTTTTTTTCAGATTCAGTTAAAATTTTATCTAAAAAATGATTACCATACTTAGAATAAATTTTTTTTATTCTATTAATATTTACAATATCTGTTCCAAGTCCAATTATATTCATCGTTTTAAAATTTTATTAAACTTCTTAAGGACATTAGCTATACCAAAAAATATCGACTCTGATATAAAAAAATGCCCAATATTTAATTCTGAAATTTCATTAATCTCTGATATTTTTTTTGAAGTTTGATAATTCAAGCCATGCCCTGCATGAACTCCTAAATTTAAGTTAAGACCAAGTTTTGCTGAATTTTTGATTTTAAGAAATTCTTTTTTTATATTTAAATTATTTTTTTCTCTAAAAAATTTACAATACTTTCCAGTGTGTAACTCGATATTATCTGAGCCTAATTCTTTAGCTAAATGAACAGTTTTTAAATCTGGTTCTATAAATAATGAAACCTTAATATTTTTATTTTTTAATAAGTTAATAACTTTTTTTAAATAATTTTTTTTATAATTTAAATTTAAACCACCCTCTGTTGTTACTTCTTTTCTTTTTTCAGGAACAATACATACATATTTAGGCTTAAGTTTTAATGCAATTTGCAGCATCTCATGAGTTAACGCCATTTCTAAATTTATTGGAATTTTAATTTTTTTTTTTAACTCAGTTAAGTCATGATCTCGAATGTGTCTTCGATCTTCTCGCAAATGAACTGTTATTGAATCTGCGCCGTTTTTTTGCGCTATAATTGCAGCATTTATAGGTGATGGATAATCATCCCCTCTTGCATTTCTAACTGTAGCAACATGATCAATATTAAATCCTAATCTAATTCTTTTTCTCATTTAAACTAAATTTCTACTACCTGGCTTTATTGCTGGAATAGATTTTAACTTATTAGGGATCTGATCTTCGCGATAAGTTGGTATATTAAAAGTAATTTGCGAAACAATTTTTGAATTAATTGAACTTTGATTGTTTGAACGATCTACAATGCATGCAAATCCTACGACATGTCCTTTGTGTTTCTTTATTACTTGAGCACATTCCATGCTTGATTTTCCTGTTGTAATAACATCTTCTACAATTAAAATTCTTGCACCTGCTTTAATTTCAAAACCACGTCTTACTTGAAATTCACCAGAAACTCTTTCTGTAAAAATTGAAGGTACTTTTAAATGTCTAGCAACTTCATATCCAACAATAATTCCACCCATTGCTGGTGCGACAACTAAATCTATTTTTTTAAAAACTTTTTTTATTTTTTGAGCAAGAGATTTACAAATCAATTCAGATTGCTTTGGATGCATTAATAGTTTTGCGCATTGCAGATATTGTTCACTTCTCAAGCCTGATGATAAAATAAAATGCCCTTGTAATAAGGCTTTTGTTTTTACAAAAATTTCTTTAGTTTTTTTTTCTGTCAGCATCTACTTTTCTATTTCGTATAATTTTAAAATTTATTCCCAGTTGTTTAATTTCTGAAACTAGATTAGTAAAATCTTTTAAGTTTTTAATCTCTAAATCAAAAATAAAACTTAAAAAATCATCTTTTTTATCAACTAACTCTACGTTTGAAATATTGCATTTATGCTTTCCTATCATGGTGCAAACCTCTCCTAAAGTTCCTGCTTTGTGACTTAAAAGAACCCACAAACTAGTATCATAAGCCTTGTCTTCAGATTTATCTGTTTTTCTTAAATTCCAATATCTTCTAACTGCGGCTCTAGCTTTCCCTGTTTTTGCAATTGATGACCAGTACATTGAAGGTGATGGTTTAGCAGATGTAACAATTTGAACTTCATCACCGTTTTGAAGAATACTTTGTAACGGAGATTCCTTTCCATTAATTTTACAGCCAATACATTTATCTCCAATTTCAGTGTGCACAGCATAAGCAAAATCTATAGGCGTGGCATTTGCTGGTAGACGAATGAGAGCACCTTTTGGTGTAAAACAAAAAACCTGATCTTGAAATAACTGAAGTTTTGTATATTCAAAAAAATGTTCTGGATTTTCACCGCTTTCTAACATCTCAACCAAATCTTTTAACCAATTATAATCTTTGAGAGTATTATCACTTACTTTTTCGTTAGCTTTGTAATTCCAATGAGCAGCTACTCCTCTTTCTGCAAATTCATGCATTTCTTGAGTTCTGATTTGGATTTCTATTTTTTGTCTTTTTGGTCCAATTACCGAAGTATGAATTGATTTATAATTATTAGATTTTGGAACAGAAATATAATCTTTAAATCTTCCAGGAACCATCGACCATTTAGTATGAAAAATGCCGAGAGCGCGATAGCACATATCAGTATTATCAAGAATAACTCTAAACCCAACAATATCTGTAATTTGCTCTAAAGAAATTCTCTTACTTTGTATTTTTCTCCAAATTGAAAAAGGAGTTTTTTCTCTACCGGTTACTTTAGCTTTAATATCTTTTTCTTCTAATAATTTTAAAATTTTTTCTGAAATATCTGAAAAAGTAACTCCTAAACTTTCTTTATTAAAAATTAAACGATCAGTAATTAATTTTCTAGCCTCTGGATTTAAAACATTAAATGCTAAATCTTCAAGCTCATCACGAAAATTATGCATTCCCATTCTTTCAGCTAATGGAGAATAAATTTCCATAGTTTCTTTTGCTATTCTTAATCTTTTGTCAGGATTGGTTATATTATTAATGGTGCGCATATTATGAAGTCTGTCTGCAAGTTTAACTAATAAAACTCTAATATCTTTTGATGTTGCTAGTATTAATTTTCTAAAATTTTCAGCGACAGAATATTCTTTTGATTTGTCTTCTAATCTTGAAATTTTTGTAACTCCTTCAACAAGATCAGCTATTTCTTTTCCAAATAATTTATTTACTTCATTATATGTTGCCTCTGTATCTTCAATAGTGTCGTGTAATAAAGCTGTGATAATTGTGGCTGTATCTACTTTTAAATCACACAAAATTGCAGCAACCGCAATTGGATGAGTTATGTAGGGATCCCCAGAAAGTCTTTTTTGATTTTTATGAACATCAAATGCAAAATCATAGGCTTTTTTGACAACATTTTCGTCTATGTAGTTATTATAAACCTTAACTTTGTCCAAGAGTTCTTGCTGATTAAGCATGAACAAAAATATATCAAAATTTTATATAATTGTAATGTTCTTCTTAGTTTCAGCGTCTAAATTTTCAATCAATTGATCTATTTTTTTTCCTGATAGTGGGCTTTTCCAATTTTTATCAATTTCTCTAATTGGATATAAAACAAAACTTCTTTGTTCCAAGCGTGGATGAGGAATTTCTAAAGAAATATTTTTATTAAAAATATTTATTATTTTGCTATTAAAATCCACAATGTCTATATCGCATGTTCTTGGGGCATTAATTTGTTCACGCTTTCGATCAAATTTTTCCTCAACTTTAAGAATATATTTAATTAGTTCCTCTGGCGAAAATCTCGTCTCCACAGATATAACGCTATTAACAAATTTTGGATCTGATTTATTAGGAATTGCAAAGGTTTCGTAAAAACTAGATTTTTTTAATATTTTGATATCGTTGTTATTAAAAAACTCATAACATTTTAATATAGTATTTTTACTATCACCAAACTTAGATGGAAGATTTGAGCCAAGAGAAAGAAGAATCATAATTAACTTTTTCTAAAAACTCTTGATTTTTCTCTTTCCCAGTCTCTTGCTTTTTTGGTGTGACGTTTGTCATGTTGTTTCTTCCCTTTGGCAATAGCAATTTGAACTTTAGCTATTCCTTTATGATTAAAATACATCCTTACAGGAACAACGGTTAATCCTTCTTGATTAATCTTTCCAATAATCTTGTTAATTTGTTTTTTACTTAATAATAACTTTCTGAGCCTTCTTGGATCATGGTTGTTATAGGAAGATTGATTATATTCAGGAATGTAAGAATTTTGTAAGAATAGCTCTCCTCCTAAATCTGCAGCATATGATTCTGCAATGTTTCCTTTTCCTAAACGTAAAGATTTAACTTCTGAACCTAATAAAACAATTCCAGCCTCAATTAATTCTAAAAGAAAATAATTAAAACTAGCTTTTCTGTTATTTGCAACTACCTGATAATTGCCTTCATCTTTTTTCATTAATTAAATTAATGAAAGCTTTTTTAATAAATTCTTAATTCTAATTTGATTTTGCTTAGTAATTGTAACCATTGGTAAACGTAAATCCTTTGAACATAATTTTAATAAACTAACCGCATATTTGACTGGAGATGGATTTGTTTCAATGAACATTAAATCATGCAAGGGTTTCAAAATTCTATTAATTTCCTTTGCTCTCTGTAAAATAAGTTTGTCTGTTTGGTAATCTAACAAAGTTTGCATTTCAGAGCAAAGTCTTGGAGCAACATTTGCTGTAACGGATATGCATCCTACTCCACCTCTTAATCTAAATTCATACGCATTTGAATCTTCTCCGGTAAATTGAATAAAATCTTTTCCTAATTTTTTTCTTTGTTGAATGACTCTACTTAGATCGCCAGTCGCATCTTTAACACCCGCTATATTTTTAAGCTCAAACAAACGAGACATTGTATCAACGCTCATGTCAATTACTGAGCGACCTGGAATATTATAAATAAAAATTGGTAAGCCGCATTTATTATTAATTGCTTTATAGTGTTGATACAAACCTTCCTGCGTTGGTTTGTTATAATAAGGAGTTACAACCAATGCTGCATTTGCTCCTGCTTTTTCTGCAAATCTTGTTAAATGAATTGCTTCTTCTGTGGAATTTGATCCTGTGCCAGCCATAATAGGAATTCTATTTTTTGATTCACGAACGCAAATTTTAATTATTTCTCTGTGTTCAACATGACTTAGAGTTGGAGATTCACCTGTCGTACCACCAGGTACCAAACCGTTTGTACCATTATCAATTTGGTGATGAATTAGTTTAGCGTAAGCATCTCTATCTAATCGATTGTTTTTAAATGGTGTAATAAGAGCGGTAAATGATCCTTTAAACATTATATAAATATCTATAAAAAAGCTTTTTTATAATACA
>Ga0207942_1000118_pt1 | contig 21415 bp, 23 predicted proteins | sample LakMenEpi12Oct12_FD_150687 | JGI IMG/M metagenome (GOLD analysis project Ga0207942, IMG submission 150687) | Freshwater microbial communities from Lake Mendota, WI - 12OCT2012 deep hole epilimnion (SPAdes) | ecosystem: Environmental > Aquatic > Freshwater > Lake > Epilimnion/Euphotic zone ... | reverse complement strand
AACTCCAGATGAATTATTCTGGAATTGGCAATTCACTGATAACCCTCTTGATGAAACATCTAGATCTTATAAAAAAGCAATCACTGTATTTGATAACACTTTTGAAATATGAATAAATTAACTCAATTTTTAGTAGACAGTTTATTAAATGATCCAAAACCAACATTAAATGAAGGTGGTGCTTATGGACATTTGGCACATCCATATGAAGATATGGAATTAACATTCCAAGATTTAAGAAACATGGTAGACCAAGCATTACTTGGTGATTTAAAAGCATTTGAAAAAACAGACGGTCAACAACTTTCTTTTACATGGAAAGATGGACAATTGAGACTTGCAAGAAACAAAGGACATTTAAAAAATCAAGGTCAAAATGCATTAACTAAAGATGGTATTAAAGTAATGTTTTCTGATAAACCACAAAACATTCAAGATGCGTTTAGTTTTGCTGTGGATGATTTATCTAATGCTTTATCAAAAGTTCCGAGAGAAGAATTAAATCAAATGTTTGGTAATGGTAAAAAGTTTGCAAGTGTTGAAGTAATTTATCCAGCTACAAAGAATGTAATTCCATACAACTTAAGTATGTTGGTATTCCACGGAATTATTGAATATAATGATTTAGGTGAACCAATTGCGGGTGGTGATGCTGAATCTGGAATTATACTTGGCAATTTAATTAAAAGTGTAAATGCTGATGTACAAAATACATTTACTATCAGAGGACCAAACAAATTATTGTTATCTAAGGTAAAGAATTTACCACAAAAAAGAAAACAATTTATGACAATGATTGATCAACTACAAGGATCATTCAGTGATCAAACAAAAATTATTGAGTACCATAAAAATTGGTGGAATAATTTTATCAGAGAAAAAGCAGATTCATTTGGATATTCAATTTCACCTGAAGTATTGAATTTATTAGTCAAAAGATGGGCTGAATTTGATAAAAGTGTTAGCATAAAAAACATTTTAAAACAAATTGATAATGAAGAATTTAAGAATTTTGTTAGCGTTTTTGATAAAGAAAATCATGAACTACAATACAAAAACAACATTAGACCATTTGAAGAACTATTTTTAAAATTAGGAGTTGAAGTATTGAAAAATGCTGCTGGTTATATGGCTTCTTCACCAGATGAAGCTGCAAAACAAATAGCAAATGATGTATTAATACAAGCAAAAACAATTAAGTCAAAAGGTGCAACTGAAGATCAATTAAACAAATTAAAGAATGAGTTACAAAGATTAAAAGTTGTTGGTGGATTGAAAAAAATTGTAGGTTCAGAAGGATTAACATTCTTTTATAATGATAAAATATACAAATTAACTGGTCTTTTTGCTCCTGTTAATCAAATTTTAGGATTATTAAAATATCAAAGATAAATTTAGTTATATATAATATAAAGGTTATTCAATCATATGAAAAAAGCATCAGGTAAAAGCAATATATCCATTGTAAGAGACTATTTTGACGGAAACAGACCATTTGTTCAAGTTGGATATGATCCAAATTTAGATAATGGTAAAAGAAAAGAAGGTGAAATCTGGGAAGATAGTCAAGGAAATAAATGGATGTGGAAAAATGGTAGCAAAAGAAAAGTACCTAAACTTGCTCAAATTAAAATTGAACAAAGATGTAATATTTGTAATGCAGATACTAAATGGGGCAACTATTTGGATCAAAAAGTTTATCCAAAAACAGGTAGATGTTATGACTGCAATATTGCATTTGATAGTAAACTAAAAATACTTGGTGTATTTCAAGATTATGAGAAGCATAAAATTTATAAAAGTATGCTTTCTGAAATGAATGATTTCAAACAACAAATGGCAGAAAGCCTTACTTATCTTGAATCAGACAGTTCATTACCTAAATTACAATATTTCAATGAAGATGGTTCACAAGAATTTTGGACAGATGATACTGATATGAAGAGTAAAGTATTAACTGATCTTAAAAAGGATTTGTTAAGCCTTAACCAAAAAATTGATGAATTGAATAAAAAAATAAGTGAATTGAATTATGATTCATCAATTGAAGAAAAAGCAAAACAAATGACTTTGGAGAAACTTAATAGTCAAGATAAATGAGTGTACAGAAAACATTAAAAGATGTAATCAAAGATGAATACAAGAGATGTCTTGTAGAACCTATGTATTTCATGAAGAAATACGTAAAGATTCAACATCAAACAAGAGGTATTATTCCATTTGAATTGTATCCATTCCAAGAAGAAACATTACAAGACTTTATTGATCATGATAGAAATATTGTACTAAAGTCCCGTCAAATGGGTATTTCTACACTTGTTAGTGCGTATGCTTTATGGACAATGATATTTAATCCAGGCAAAAACGTATTGATTTTATCTACTGTACAAAATACTTCAAAGGAAATTGTATCAAAAATAAGACTTGCAAATAACAATCTTCCTAGTTGGTTGAAAGTACCAACAGTTGAAGATAATAGACTATCATTGAAGTTTAAAAATGAATCAAGAGTTCTTGCAGCATCTTCAGCCGCTGATAGCGCACGTGGTTTCAGTGCTTATTTGCTTGTAATGGATGAATGTGCATTCATTGAAAACGCAGAAGAAGTTTGGACATCTGCTCAACAAACAATGGCTACTGGTGGTAGAGCTATTTTATTAAGTACACCAAACGGTGTAGGTAATTTCTTCCATCAAATGTGGGTTGATGCAGAATCAAAGAAGAACACATTTAAAACAATTAGATTAAAGTGGGATAGACATCCAGAAAGAGATCAATTATGGAGAGATAGACAAACTGCAGAATTGGGTATCAAACGTGCTGCACAAGAATGTGATACTGAATTTTTGTCTTCTGGTAATACCGTTGTTGATACTGCAATTATTGAAAATTATAGACACAATAAATGTAAAAGTCCAGTAGAAATGCGTGGAGGAGATCATGGATATTGGATATGGGATTATCCTGATTATAGTAGAGATTATATAGTTGCTGCGGACGTTGCAAGAGGTGATGGTGCGGATTATAGTGCGTTTCATGTTATTGATGTTGAAACAATGACTCAAGTTGCGGAATATAAAGGTCAAATAGGCACTAAAGATTATGGTAATATGTTGGTGAGTGTAGCTACAGAGTATAACAATGCTTTATTGATCGTAGAAAATGCAAATATTGGATGGGCAGTATTACAACAAATAATAGACAGACAATATCCAAATACATTCTATAGTAGTGCAGATCTACAATATGTAGATGTAGAAAAACAATTGACAAATAAGATCAATAGAGATGAAAAAAAGATGATTCCTGGATTTACCAATAGTCAAAAAACAAGACCCCTATTGATTTCAAAATTGGAAAGTTATTTCAGAGAAAATTTAGTAGAAGTACGTTCAATCAGATTAATTGATGAATTGTCAGTGTTTATTTGGGATTCAAATAAAGCAACTGCAATGAGAGGATATAATGATGATTTAGTTATGTCATTAAGTATTGGATTGTGGGTAAGAGATACAGCATTAAGACTAAGACAACAAACTATGGATTTAAATAGATCAATGTTGGGCGGAATATCAAGAGCAGGTGGTAGTCAGAATGTATACAAACCACAATCATTAAAGAGTCAAGAAGCTTGGCAAATGAATGTTGGATTAACAAATGATAAAAAAGAAAATCTAACTTGGTTACTCTAATATACTTATATATATAACTTATGGCAAATGAAGAATTTCAAATATTAAAACAAAGATCTCTTTTCTCCAAGTTAAGAAGACTGTTTTCCACTGATACAATTGTACGTAATGTAGGTGGTAAGAAATTGAAGGTAGTTGATACAGATCAAGCAATGTATGCAACTGACCGTAATACACTTAGAGATCGTTTTAATAGAATTAGAACTAGTGCATATAATCAATACAGCAGAGATTTCACATTAAGTTATCAAGCTGCACGTATTGAGTTATTTCGTGATTATGATACAATGGATATGGACCCTATCATTTCATCTGCACTAGACATTTATGCAGATGAATGTGTTACTAAGAATGAATTGGGTGATATTTTAACAGTCCATTCAGAAGATCAAAACATCAAAGAAATTTTAAATAATTTGTTTTATGACATATTAAATATTGAGTTTAATATGTGGAGTTGGACTAGAAACTTAGTTAAATATGGTGATTTTTATTTGAAGTTATACATTAGTCCTGAATATGGTGTATACTTTGTTGAACCAATGAGTTCTTACAATGTTACCCGGGTTGAAAATAGTGATTTAAATAACAAGAATTATACAAAATTCCAAGTTAATTTGCCTGAAGGTGGTAAGATTGAAGAACTTGAAAATTATCAAATTGCACACTTTAGATTATTGAGTGACAGTAACTTCTTGCCATATGGTAAGAGTATTATTGAAGGTGGTAGAAGAGTATGGAAACAATTATCATTGATGGAAGACGCAATGTTAATCCACCGTGTAATGCGTGCTCCAGAAAAGAGAGTATTTAAAGTTGACGTTGGTAATATTCCACCACAAGAAGTGGATCAATATATGCAAAAGTTGATGGACAAGATGAAAAAGGTTCCATATATTGATGAAAAAACAGGCGATTATAATTTACGTTTTAATTTACAAAACATGGTAGAAGACTTTTATCTACCAGTACGTGGCAGTGATAGTGGTACTAGCATTGAACCATTAAGTGGCATGGAATTTACTGGTATTGATGACATTCAATATCTTCGTAACAAGATGTTAGCCGCATTAAAGATTCCTAAAGCATTTTTGGGTTATGAAGAAGATTTGAGTGGTAAAGCAACTCTTGCAAGTGAAGACGTAAGGTTTGCTAAGACTGTTAATAGAGTACAAAGAATTTTAGTTAGTGAATTGACAAAGATTGCAATCATTCATTTGTATGCACAAGGATATAAAGATTCTTCTCTAGTCAATTTTAGCTTGGAATTAACAAATCCATCCGTAATTTTTGAAAAAGAAAAAGTTGCAATTTGGAGTGATAAAGTAGCCGTTGCAAAGGACATGGTAGAAAATAAGTTATTTAGCAGAAGATGGATCTATAACAATGTATTCAAAATTTCTGAGGATGATATTGAAGTTCAGAAAAATGATATTGTTGATGATGCTAAACAAAATTATAGATTCAAACAAATTGAAGAAGAAGGCATTGACCCAGCTAAACCATTTAATAAAATTAAGCCAGAAGAAGGTGGAACTGAAGGAGGTCCAGAAAGTGGTGGGGCAGGTCCAGTACCTGAACCTGGTGCTGGTCCTGAAGGAGGCGCATCTGAACCACCACCAGAAAAGTTGGCAGAATATGAAAGACCTTCTCAAAAAGGAAAGAAAAAAGCAAGTGATTATTCATATGGAGAAGACGTTCTTGGTAGTTTAGAAAACAATAGACAAGTAAAAAATACACTTACACATAAATTTAAAAATGATTCTCCTTTGAGTCTTGAAAGATTTGATTCTTATTTGAAGGATTATAAGACTGAAAATAGGGAATTATTAAAAGAATTTAAATCAAAAAACAAACCAAGTTACTTGGATGAAAGTAATATACTATGAAATCACTGAAAGGATTCATAAATATTGTATATAAAATGATTTTTACATAAAAATAACTATATTTATAAAATAACTAGAAAAAGAATATATGCAAATAGCTAAAGCTAAGCACTCTAAATTTAGGAACACAGGCATTCTTTTTGAACTGCTCACTCGGCAAATTACTGCTGATATCCTTGCCGGAAAGGATGAATCTATTGCCAAAACTCTTCTCTTTAAATACTTCAAAGAAAACAAAGAATTAGGTAGAGAATGGCAATTGTATAGCTTTTTATTAAATGAAAAAGCAAAAGATGAAGTACAAGCTGAAAAATACATCAATGTAGTCTTGAAACAAAGAGAAAAAATTGATGATAAAAAGTTAGTTCAAGAGAAATATAATTTAATCAAAGAAATAAAGGAAACTTATCCTATTGAAGATTTGTTGAAGTCAAATCTAAAAAATTATAAGACGTTTGCATCTATTTACAAAGTATTTGAAGACCATGTAAATGACACTGTGAAGTTTGACATGAATGAAATTATTCAGTCCAGAACAGTCATCACTGAAAATTTATGTGGTAAGAAAAAACAAATTAATGAATCTGAAGATAACTTAATAAACATCTACAAACAACAAAGTGAAGAAGTACGTTTATTAAGTTATAAACTTTTGATTGAAAGTCTAAATGAAAAATATAAAGGACTAGATACAAATCAAAAGAATCTGTTAAAAGAATATATCAATAACATTTCAAATACAAATTCACTTAATAAATTGATTGTAAGTGAAATTGAAAATGTTAAATCTCAATTAACAGAGTGCTTATCAAAAATTGATAATGATATTATCAAAATTAAAATCAATGAAGTAGTAAAACAATTGAATAACGTAAAACCTTCTTCAAATGTAAAAGATAACCAAATCATGGTTTTGTTACTTTCATATGAACTTCTAAAAGAAATCAAAAATAAACTTTAATATTATGAGTGATAAAAACAAAAAACTAATCGTTGGTGATTTCAAAAAGGCCCTAAAAGAATTGGTAAAACAAGTAATGGATGAAATCAGTACCACTGGCGGAGTTGGACCAGTTACTGGTCCTAATTGGGTAAGCAAAAATCCTAAAGGTCGCACTGATTTAGCTACAAAGTCTCTTGACGGATATAAACTAGCAGAAAAGAAGGGTGAAAAGAAACTTGCACCAGTAGGTAAAGAAAAAACACCTGACGTAGTTAAAGGTCCAACAAGTAAGGGAGTAAAGTCAGATGATCTTTATATCCTTCACAAAAGAAGAGCAATTGCCGCTTCTAAGAATGATAAAAAAGACACACAACATTATGACAATTTGATTGCTACAGGTGAAAAACAATTGGGTTATAAGCCAGGCGCAAGCAAAAAGAAATAATATGAATATCAGTCTTAAAAAACTTATATTTGAAGCAGAAGGTGATGTACCACCACAAAAGGGTGCAAAACCACCTACACAAGCTCCAGCAGCTGCTCCAAAAACTGCTCCAGCACCAAAATCACCACCAACACCAGCTCCAGCAGCAGAAAAACAACCATCTACTCCATCTGGTGGTGAAGGTGATGCAAATACATTTAATGTTAAGTTTGATTTAGATGACTTTGAAACAAAGGTTTCTAACTCAACTGAACAAGCAAAAAATGATTTTCAAAGCAAAATTTTGCAAAAGATTTCAAACAAACAAGTAAGATTGGTTAGAGCCGCAAAAGGTTTTGGTCAACCTGAAAGAGAATATGTTGTTAATGTTGCGGATGTCAAAATTGAATTTTGGTATCAAAAGTACGTTGTTGTAATTACTGGTAGAGAACAAAACAAACAAAAGGAAAGTGATTTCCATTTGACTGCTCCATATGTCATAAAGATTATGGGACAAGCTCAACCATCTAAATCTAAAAAACAAACACAACCAGCTGCTCCAAAACCAGTTCAAACACCACAAAACACTGCAACAAAGGGATTGTAATATGGAAAGAAAATTAATAGTAGATTGTATAACATTTGATATTTCAAAAGACGTAATAAATGAAGCCATGTCAAAAGGTGGTCCATTTATTGTAAAAGGAATTTTGCAAAGAGCTGGCGCAAAAAACCAAAACGGAAGAATTTATCCAAAAGAAATTTTGGAACGTGAATCAAATAAATACAATGAAAACTTCATCAAGGAACGTAGAGCTTTGGGTGAATTGGATCATCCAGATAGTAGCGTTGTAAACTTAAAAAATGTAAGTCACAATGTAACAAAAGTAATGTGGGATGGTGATGATTTGATTGGTGAAGTAGAAGTATTACCTACACCAAGTGGTAATATTCTAAAAGAATTATTTGCATCTGGAATTAGATTAGGTATTAGTTCTAGAGGAATGGGTAGTGTAAAGAAGAATGTTTATGAATCTGCTGATGAAGTTCAAGATGATTTTGAATTGATTGCATTTGACTTTGTAAGCAATCCATCTACCAGAGGTGCTTTTTTATATCCAAAGGATCAACAATCTTTACAAGAAGGTGTAGTTAAGAATCCTGAAACAAATAAATGGGACAGTGTTGAGAATATTATTAGAGATATTCTTGGTGAAATTAAGTCATAAACACAAAATATTTTATATTTATAACATATGATTAAACTAAAAACTTTAATTGAAGAAAATGCAGCTGCTATTGGTCAACAATCTGTTAGTGCAGAACCACAAAAGATGACCAAGGAAGACAAAAAAATGTTGGCCCAAATGGTAGCAGAATACAATGAATACGGTAAAGTATTACGTAATGTAAATGAAATTGCTCAAGTATCTGAAAAGCTTTGTAAGATTGCTGGCATGGCAGAAAATTATGCATTACAAGAATGTGGTGATTGGATGCAAGCCAATGTAGCTAAGAGACACTTTGCTGAATTGAAGAAGTTGTCTGAAGGATTTCGTAAATTAGCATCTGAATGTTATGAAAATAACAAACAAATGACTGCTCTATATGAAGATATGGGACACATTTATGAAAAGTATTTTGAAATTAATGATCCTAAATAACTAAACGCTAAACTGTGGTAAAAGAAAACCCCGCCTTCTGGCGGGGTTTTTATTTTTAAGGTGTTTCAACTGAACCAAACGTGTTAATCATATCCATCATTTGATCAAAGTTTTTATACACATGTTTTCTATCATTCATTATTAACCAATATCCTTGGGCAGTTTTATAAATAACAAAGTTTAATGATATCATATCACTGTTTCTGTCAACTTTTAGTCTGAATCTTGTATCACCATCAGGTTCAAATCCCATACCAATTAACATGTCTACTTCTTTCCAATCCCAACCATTTGGGTGGTCAATATCATCAATTTTATATTCACCGTTTGTGGAATCAAAACCTTCTTTTTTAATAAATGATTTTAAATGCGTCATATATTTACTTTCATTGAATTATTAATGAACTTGACTATTTCACTTTCAATTTTACTCTTTTTACTTAAATCTGTTTTTTCTCCTTCAATTAATGCTTTGATTGGATCAGACAATTTAGAATATACTATGGTTTTTTCTTCTAAACTAGCAGCATTTTTCTTTTCTACATAAAATATAATATACTTAAAACTAGTTTTACTACTATCAGATTCGTTTATTAGTTTTTTAATTACAAAGTAAAATGTATTTTCACCAATACTTTTTTCAAAAGTTAACTCCATACCTCTGTCAGTATCTTCTTTGTTAATGTTAAATTTTAGAGTATCTTTAATTTTATCAATTTCAAACTGTTCAAAATTAATACCTTTGTTTTTTGTCAATTCAGCTTTTAGTGTTACGTCACTTACTTCAGAATTTGCTGTTTCACTTAACAAAGATTCTTTAAGAGATCTACGTAAAACTTCTTTCAATTTAGACTTGATTTCATTCTTTTTTACATCTGGTACGTTTGCATGAAGAGCAGCTAAATATTTTTTAACACTGCCTTTGGTACATCCAACTTTTTTACCAGTATCTTTTTTGTAAATGCAATTACCTTTTATTTTATATGGCATAATACAATAAATATCTAAAATTTTTATTACTTTCATTTTTTTATTTATATTTATTTAACAGTATTACGACATTCTTTGTCGCATAAATTAATAAAAAATTATTATTGAAGTTTACCCTCTAATAACTTCAGGAAACCCAAAGGAAATATTATGTCAGATTTATTAAAGGAAGCTATTGCTGACGCTAAGGCTGTACGTGCTACTGCTCTAGCAAATGCAAAAGCCGCATTAGAAGAATCATTCAAGCCAACATTGGAAGCAATGTTAGCTGAAAAACTAAAGAGTGAAATTGGTATGGAAGATGAAGCAGTTCATTCTTCTGATATTGGTTCAGGTAAAAGTGTAGCACCACTTGGTACACAATCTACCAACCAAGATCCAGGCGCAAATCAAATGTTTGAAGAATCAGATGAAGAAGTAACAAGTGAAGAACTTGATGAAATTCTTGCTGAACTTGAAAGAGAAATGGGAGATGAACCAGCTGCTCCAGCACCTGCTCCAGAAGCTCCAGTAGCTGCTGAACCTGATGTTGAAATTCCAGCACCAGCTCCTGCTCCAGAAGCCCCAGTTGCTCCTGCTCCAGAAGCTCCAGTAGCTGCTGAAGAAGTAGAAGAAGTTGATGAAGAAATCAATCTACAAGAACTTCTAGACACCTTGAGTGAAGAAGTTGAAGAAGTAGATGAAGCTAAGAAACATGATTCTGAAGAAAAAGAAGAAGAAGATAAAGAAGAAGTAAAAGAACAAACTGAAGAATCTGTTCAATTGGCTGAAGCTTTGAATACCGTTCAATTCCTACGTGATCAATTGAATGAAATCAATCTTTTGAATGCTAAGTTGTTGTACACCAACAAGTTGTTCAATAAGTTCTCATTGAACCAAGCTCAAAAGATGAAGGTAGTAGAAACTTTCGACTTAACCAGCTCCATCCGTGAAGTTAAGTTGAGTTATAAAATTTTGTCCGAATCACTTAGTTCAGGTGGATCAGCTGTCAAGAAACCAAATACAGCTGCACAAACTATCACCGAAGGTTTGGCAAGTAAACCAGTTGCATCAACAGCTCCTAAGAAGGAATTGATTGTTGAAAACAGCAACGTGATGGCTTCAAGATTCCAAAGACTTGCCGGAATTAAGAAGTAAAAAATTAAAACAAGGCAAGTAAACAAAAAACTAAAATACAGAAAGAAAATATGAGTGATATTAAGAGTCTATTGACAAACAATATGAACCCACAAGCTAAGTTGATGACTGAAACTCGTGGATTGCAAAACAAATGGGACAAGACAGGTCTTCTTGAAGGTCTAGAAGGCATTGAAAAGGCCAATATGTCTATCCTATTGGAAAACCAAGCAAAGCAATTGCTTGATGAATCTACCTCTACAGGTACTTCTGGTAACAGTGAACAATGGGCTGGCGTAGCTCTTCCATTGGTTCGCCGTGTATTCGCTGAAATCTCCGCTAAGGAATTCGTTTCAGTTCAACCAATGAACCTACCATCTGGTCTAATCTTCTATCTAGACTTCAAGTACGGCACCAACCGTAACGGTCTACCAGGATCTAATCCATTCAGTGGTTCATCCATGTTCGGTGGTACTGGCATCAAGCTAGGTTCTACTGATTCTCCAGAAAACGGTCTATATGGTGCTGGTCGTTATTCTTACACCAGTAACTATTTCACCCAATCATTGAGCACCACTTCAGGTTCCGCAACCTTGAGTGATCTAAACTTTGATAGCTCAATTACATCAAGTACATTGCCATTCACTGGTCAAAAGATCAATGTTATAGTTGGTACTAACACAATTAACACTGACTTGAATGCTGTAAGAAGCTTCACCATCAGTGCTTCTGGTATCAATCCAGCTAACGTAATCAATGAATTGACTAAGGTATATAACACTGGTTCTCTAACCACTGCTAACTACTACATTGTACAATTCATTGTAACTGGTTCAACTGCTGCAGGTAACGCCAGTGGTGCCGCAGTCCTAACTTATACAAAGCAACCAACTGATCAAACCCGTGGTGACTTTGAAGATACCAATCCATTCAAGGGTGAAGCTGTTAATAACGGTATTGACAAGGGTACTGATATCAACATTCCAGAAGTTAACTTGGAACTAAAGAGTGAACCAATTGTTGCTAAGACCCGTAAGTTGAAGGCAGTCTGGACCCCAGAATTGGCTCAAGACTTGAATGCTTACCACAGCATTGACGCAGAAGCAGAATTGACTGCTCTATTGAGTGAATATGTATCAATGGAAATTGATCTTGAAATCATGGACATGTTGATCAGTGCTGCTCCAGCATTGACTACTGAAGCTTGGTCCGCCGTAATTGGTAAGGAACTAGTCAAGGGTGCAAATGACAGTGCAGGTCTACCAACCTTCACCGTAAACAATGATTCAACCAATCGTACCGCTTACGTAAAGAGCACTTGGTACCAAACTCTTGGTAACAAGATCCAAAAGGTATCTAACAAGATTCACCAATTGACCCTACGTGGTGGTGCTAACTTCTTGGTTGTAGGACCAGACGTAGCCACTGTATTGGAATCCATCCCAGGATACGTTGTAAACACTGACGGTGACAGTGCTAAGTTCGCAATGGGCGTAAGCCGTGTTGGTTCTTTTGCTTCCCGTTTCCAAGTTTACAAGAACCCATACATGCAAGAAAACACAATCTTGCTTGGTTTCCGTGGTAACAACTTCCTAGAAACCGGTGCAGTTTATGCTCCATATATTCCATTGGTACAAACTCCATTGGTATATGATCCAATCAACTTCACTCCACGTAGAGGTGTAATGACCCGTTATGCCAAGAAAGTAGTCCGCCCAGAATTCTACGGCAAGATATATGTTGGTGATTTGAACCAAGTCTAATCTAACATATAAAGTAAATTAAACACAAACTCTCAGTAGAAATACTGAGAGTTTTTTTGTATCTTTTTATTAAAATTCAAGATATTTATGGTAAGGTATGAAAAGTGGAATTTATAAAATACTGGTAAAATATGACACTTGCAGAATTAAAATCATTAATAAAAGAAGTATTGCTTGAAGCAGTACCGTTTGATAAAGCAACTGACATTGAATATGGACTAAAAGCCAAATATGATGAATTGGGTGATTATACATTTGGTGTAGAATTTGAATTTGAACCTGTTGTAGAAGAACAGAATTTATCAACTGATCAAATCATAGAAAAGTTATCAGATCTGATGGGTGCATCATACAGTTATGATAATGGATTAACTGATGCTTATAATTCATGGGTTGATGAACAAAGAAATGAAGCAGCAAAAAGATGGAATCGTTATGGAACTATTGATAATATTGATAGATATGATGAAGAATATGGTCCAATGAGTGTAGATACATTTGATAGTAGTGTATCTGAACCAGTTGAAAGTGATTATGCTACTGAAGAGGAATACAATGAAGCATATGAAAAATATGATGAAGTAAGAAATGAAGTGGACAGTGAATATACTCGTTGGGAAAGAAGAAATCAAGGTGATTATGTTGATGAATATTTAAGACTTTTAGCAAGAAGTGGAGATTGGACTGATTTTATTCCAGATAGTGAAATGAATGTAACTGATATGGAAGGTGGTATTGAATCTGCGTATAATTTATTAGATAGTCTGGGTGAAGATGTAAGAAAAGATGATAAATCAGATAAAGACACATGGGCAGTTGGTGAAGATGGACCAAATGTTGAAATAAGAAGTAGACATATGAGACAAACAGGTAATGATTTTAATATTATTTCCAAAGTAGGAAATTGGGTAAGTGATCAAGCAACACATGGAAAAACTGGAATGCATGTTCATATAGGAGTTCCAAGTGATTTTGATATGTTTGATGTATTGGCAATGAGTACATTGGTTGATGAAAAAGCTATTAAATCTGCAGTAGCCATGGACAGAGATTTTAACAGTTTTGCCAAATTGAGAAGAAGTTTGAGTAACGCAATTTATAATAGAATTCATGAATACATGCGTAGACAATCTGAAAATGTACCAAAATCTTTTACGCTTACAAACGCACAAATGAAAGAAGTATTAGCTCATTTTGATCGCAATCACGGTACAAATATTGCTGCATTTAGTGAACATAAAACAATTGAATTTAGATATTTGGGTTCTGATATGGCAGATCAAGTATTGAAGTGGATATCTTATTTCTTATTGTTACCTCGTATTGCTAAGAGCAGAAATCAAGTAAAATTGGATACTATTTATAATGAACAAATAGTAGCTACAAGAATGCCTGGTAAGATTAAGTTTGATTTGTTTACGACAGATGACCCAAGAATTAGTGTTCCAATGCCAAAAGAACCTGCGGATGTAATCAAACAAAAATCATTTGAATTACCAAGCAAATTAGATATTGCAAAACAACAAGCTGCGGATAAAAAACAACAAAAATAATATGTTTCCATTCAAAGAAACTCATTTACAAGACAATTTGTATTTAAGAGAGTTTGAAGAATCTGTTGATACAGATGATTTGGAATGACACAGAGACAGAGAAGATAGAATTGTTGAAATTATAGGTGAAACTGATTGGGAATTGCAAATGGATAATCAATTACCACAACGCATGACTGGCAAAATCTTTATACCAAAAGAAGTTTGGCACAGAGTTATAAAAGGAACAAATGAATTAAAAGTTAAAATAATAAAATTATAATAATATTTATTATATTATGGGAGCATCCGCAGGACCATCAGCAATTAACGGAGATGATTTAAAACAAAGGGTTAAAGCCACTTCAAATGGGTTTAATCAAAATGGATATGTTGGTGTTAGATTGGGAGGATACAACACTGAAGTGACAAGAGCATGGGCGGATATAAAAAATGATGCTAATTCAGCATGGTTTTGTGTATTTACTGTATTTAGAGGTACAAGTCCTTATGTAAATACTGCAGTTTCTGCAACTGCTGGATCAATACCTACTGAAAATGATACTGCAATGAATAAATTTTCAGATGCAGATATTAGAAGATTTTTAAATTCAGGTACCAAAGAAACAAGAACTCAATGGTGGCATATATCAGAAGCATATGGTAGTGTATGGGCATCTGGATCTTTGAATAATTCAGATACAATGTATAATTTGTTTTTAGATCCTTCACTGTGGTCAAGTGATAGTTATACTACTAGCAATGGTTATTTTAAAAGAAGAGACGGTAATGAAGCTAACTATCCTGCCACATGGATAACAAGTTCAAACGGTGGATGTAGTGGTTTTGTAGGTGGATGGAGTAATTATTATGAACAAAGTTGTGTAAGAAGTTGGTTTGCTGGTTGTGAAGGTGCTCCTGCGTACAATCATTGTTGTGCATGTCCAACTGATAGAGCAAATAAATTGATAGTTTGGGCTAAATAAGTTTATGTATAAAGAATTGATAATGGTAAGAAATAGAGATGGTTTTTGGGTAGATACTATGCATAGAAATTATCCATTTCCACAAAATAATTTGGTTACTCAAGTTGCAATTGATTATATTTTTAGTATGTATTCATCTGGTTTGGGTGAATGTAGAGTAGAAGTATCAGAAGGTGATAGAGAATTATACTTAATAAGTGAACAACAATTACCATGTGCAAATTGTGGTAATTAATATATATTGTTATGGCTACAAGATATTCACCAGCAATTGTTACATCAGGATTAGTTCTTTGTTTGGATGCGGCTAATAGAAAAAGTTATTCAGGCAGTGGCACTACTTGGACTGATTTAGCTCAAAATTTGTCATTCAGCAGTCAAGGTGCAACACAAACTCCATTTACAACAAAAAAAGGAGCCGGTTGTTTTGATTTTAATGGATCTGGTTATTGGGAATGTACAAGTGGATCTAGCAATGTTGATTTGGGTGGTGATTGTACCATAATATTATGGTTTTTTTGTGAAACTTTAGCATCAAGAAGAACGATTTTTGAGAAAGCAGGAAACAGTTATGCGTCATATCAACAAGAAATAGCTGTAACTTGGGAAACTGGTCTTGATTTTAGTTATTATAGTAGATATTCACCTGATTATGATTATGCAAGTACCTTATCAAATACAAATAATGATTGGAACATGACTGCAATTAAAATGTCTACTGGCAAAACAACTGCAGCAAGAACTGGATTTTACAGTAAAAATGGTTCTGCTTGGGGTGCTTCTTATACATCAAGGTCTAGCGTAGCTGTTGTTGCAGCTGGTAATTTAAGAATTGGAAGTGGTTATGCTGGTACTGTAACTGATGGATTTATTGGACAAGTATTATGTTATAATAAAATGTTAAGTGACGCAGAAATACTTCAAAATTATAACGCAACAAAATCAAGATTTGGATTATAAAATATATGGGATTAGCACATGGAGTCAGTTATGTAAATGCAAAACATGCATTAGATTTGTATAATAATTACCCTGAAACTAGGGGTAAAGACGGATATTATCTTGTATATCCTGACGACAATAAAAATGGCAGAAGACTTTTGATATATGCAGATATGACAACTGATGGTGGCGGTTGGACACTTATAGCCAGAAGTCATCCTAGCGCTACAAATACAGGTGGATGGGGATGGAATGCAGCTGCTAGAAGTACGGTAAATACGTTCACTGATGCTTATAACTTAGGGTGGATGCAAACATATGCGGGAACAGGTGTTACATTTACAAATATTTTATTTGGAAATAGAGGAAATCAATTTAATAATAGTTGGGGTCCATTTAAATATAAAATTTCTAATATAACATATTCTACGTTAACTACCAGTGATACTGAACAAGGTTATACAAACAGCACAATTTCTTCTAATCTAAGTGTCTATAATACAACTGCATATCCAGGTATGCAAAATAGAATTGGATTTTATTCAACTGGCACAACAAATAATTTATTTTACATGAGAGATTGCTGTGGATTTGCTGGATACGGTGGATTTGCGTATGGAATGTATAGTGTATATATAAATGATCCAACAAATTGGGCATATTCAGGTCCATGGGGAAGACAAGATAATGCAATTGATGGTAGCGGTAATTTTACACAAACTACCGGAAATGTAAATTATGGTGGAACTTGGCAGTATTTAATGTTTGTTAAATAATTGACGTTATAAAACGTAATAAACTTAATTGATTTAATATTTATAATCAATGAGTGTTAAGAATGTAAAAGGATCAACTAAAATATGAGTGCTAATCTCGACGCTGACAGAGTAAGATGGCCAGGAAGTGGTAGTGCTGTAAATACAGGCAGTATACCATTTGGTTTTTATTTAGATGAACCTACACCTGCTAGTTTAACAGCAAGCGTTGGTTATTTTGAATATGACTGTGAAAAGAGTGCGGAATGGGCTGCAAAGAGATTAGGATATCCAATCATTGATATTGAAATGATTGACGTTAATTTTTATGCATGTTTTGAAGAAGCAGTAAATGAATATGGTGCTCAAGTAAATCAATTTAATATTAGAAACAATTTGTTGAATTTACAAGGATTAAGTACCGCTGATAATCCTAATATTACTGGCAAAAACGTTACTGGTACAGGATTGCCTTATATAATTCAATTATCAAAAGGATATGGCAGTGAAGTTGGTGTAGGTGGATATGTTGAAATCAAAAAAGCACCAGTAGAATTAAGTGCAAGTGTACAAACTTATGATTTGCAAAAAATAATTGGACAAGATATTGAATCAGGTAGCAGAGTTGAAATCAGAAGAGTATTTCACTATCCTCCTCCAGCATTTGCACGTATTTATGATCCATTTAGTATGACTGGTATGAGTTACAGCAACGTACTAAATGAAATGGGATTTGCTGGATATAGTCCTGCTACACAATTCTTGATGACTCCAATCTTTGAAGATTTGTTGAGAGGTCAAGCAATTGAATTTAATGACATGGTACGTAAGAGTGCTTATAGTTTTGAAGTGGTAAATAACAAATTAAAGATATTTCCAATTCCAACATATGATCATAAAATTCATATTGAATATGTAGTTGAAAAAGATAAATTAAGTAACGCAAATACATTCAGTAGTGGAAGCAATTATGATGTGGTTAGTGATTATAGCAATGTTCCATATCAAAATGTAACTTATTATAAATTAAACGCAGTGGGTAAACAGTGGGTAAAGAAATATTATTTGGCATTGTGTAAAGAATTGCTTGGTGCAATTAGACAAAAATATAGCACAGTTCCTATTCCTGGCGGTGAAGTTACATTAGATGGTGCGGAATTAAGAAGTGAAGCATCTACTGAAAAAGAAGCACTAATAGCTCAATTAAGAGAAAATCTTGAAGCTACTAGTCGTAAATCTCAAATGGAAGCCAAAGCAGATGAAACAGAAAAAATGACATCAATCATGAAGACTGTTCCACTCCTGATTTATATCGGATAAAAAAATATGCCACTATTTGGAAGATATTTTAGTCAACGTGACATTAATTTTGTTAATCAAATTAATGCTGAATTATTGCGTGATATTATTGAAACTTATGTTGTTTGTTTCAAGATTTGCGCAGCTGAAACTAGAGTAAATATGTATGGTGAAGCTGCACCAACTGAAGGCAAATCATTTTTTCCTGGTGTTGAATTGACTGCTCTTATTGATAGAGCAGATATTACAACAAATGATGAAGGATTTGGTCCTGATAGAGATCAAAGTGTTGTATTTAAGTTCAGAGAATTGGCATTGAAAGATGCAAATTTCTATCCAGAAGTTGGAGATTTTATCTTATTCAATGACCGTTATCATGAAGTAAACAACGTTGTACAAGAACAATTCTTGGGTGGTCAAGCAAATAAATCACACAGTATAATTTGCAATACTCACTATAGCAGACTCAGCCAAATCAACTTGGTTGATAGACAATTTTAATTTATGTGGACAGGAAACAAAAACAATCCAGTACCTAATTACACTGATAAAACGCAGATTAATCCAATATCTGCCAATGTTGTAAATCCTGCATTAGATACTAGAAGAGATCAAGATCCAAGAAAAAATAAAACAATTACATTGTTGGATATTGATACATCTGTATTGGAATATCTGCAAAATGTAATCAATCCAACAGTTGTAGATGCTGGTCAAAATGTTAAAGTGCCAATTTTATACGGTAATCCTGAAAGATGGAAGGCAGGAAAAGTTGATGGATTTTTAAGAGATTATCAAGGTAAAATTCAAATACCAGCAATAATGTTCAAAAGAAATACATTTGGTAAAAATGAGAATTTAACCACTTTAAATAGGTATTTAACTTATCCAGTTATCACAAAATTCAGTGAAAAGAACAAATATGATAAATTTAGTGTGTTAAATAATAAAAGCGCACCTACCAATCAAATATTTGCAGTAACATTACCAGATCACGTTAAAGTTGAATATGAATTCATGGTGTGGACTGAATATGTTGAACAAATGAATTATGTTTTGGAAAAAATCAATTTTGCATCAGAAGATTATTGGGGTGATCCACAAAGATTCAAGTTCAGAGTCAGTGTAGGAAGTTACACTAATAATATTGAAGTGTCAAGTGATAAAGACAGAATGGTAAGAACCACTTTTCCGATGACGGTATATGCATATTTATTGGCTGATAGTTTTGAAGATAGAAAATCAACTGTTCAAAGACTTTTAACACCAAGAAAAGTAAACATTGTAGCTGAAACAGTAACTAGTGCGCAAATGGATGCAATAAACAAAGAAGTAAAAAATAAGAGTTATAATAATCCATCTGAACCATATTATAACACCGGAGTAGGTATGTCATCTAATGATGATAGTTATAGGGTTCCTGTTCCAGAAATCATTGATAATACAGACAATCAACAAATATAATTCTATAATCAAATGAACTATAATAAAAATGATTATATTTATATTTAATAACAAAAATTTATGCCATATCCAAATAACAATCCGTATAACATAGTAATTGCACAAACATCAGGCAGTGCAGTAGATGGACAATATCCATTCACAGAAAGAATAATAAGCGGAAGCAATCTTTTTATAGTTACTGATGCAAATGGTTTTTTGACCGCTAGTGCTGTTACGGCTACTTCATCAGTTGCAATTAGTGCATCTTATGCGTTAACTAGTTCATTTAGTCAATTTAGTCAAACTGCTTCTTATTTAACACCAACAAATAACTATACAGTAAATCAACTTACAGGAAGTGATGTTAGAGTTAATAATTTAACTGTTACAGGAAACATTGTTGGTTCCATTCAAACATCTTCACTTTCATTAAGTTCAAGTGTTGGTGTTATAAATGATAACAGTACATATTATGTAACGTTTGTTAATAATACTGGTAGTGCTGCTTTAAAGACTGACTCGGATGTTTTATCCTATAATCCATCAAATAATAGATTAACTTTAGGAAATACAAGCGGGTCATTGTTGATCAGTAATGATAATGGTACAAATCCAAATTATATATACTTATCAAGTGAACAAAATTCGGCAGGAGGTTTAGCACAACTCCAAGTTGGTAACCCGTCATCTAATACTACATCATCATTTACAGTTGGTCAAGTGGGACAATTTGCAGTCACGACGGGACACCCAAGTTCAGGTATTTTTACAAGTTTAATTGCAACAATTACTAATACAACAAATAATAACGGAACTGCATATAATAATGGTGCATTAATTGTGGATGGTGGCGCAGGAATTGGTAAAAATTTGTTTGTAAATCAAAATTTATATGTACAAGGATCAACATTTTTATATGGTGATTTGACAATTTATGGAACTGGTAGTGTTGTTAATATCAGTTCAAGCACAATAATTATTGGTGATAACAGAATACAATTAAATGCGGGAACACCAGTTCAACGTTATGCCGGTATAGATGTGTTTGACAGTGGAAGTGGTACATTTACAAATAACGTAACCAGTTCTCTATTATGGGATGGTTTGAATGACAATTGGTTGTTGGTAAGCAACAATCAAACCACCGGCAATCCACTAACACAATCAAGTGCAATAATGATTGGTGGTCCAAGTGGTAGTTTTGGCAATGAATCATTGTTAACTGTAAATTATATACCAAAAGTTCAATCTACAGGCAAAAATTTACAAAACAGTTTATTAAAAGATGACGGTACAAATTTGATTTATTCAGGTACCACAATAAGCGCATCTAATATAACTGCTTCAAATTTAACTGTACAATATACAGGTAGCATCACTTATGCAACAGGTGTATATATTACTTATACTACTGGATCATTTACAACAATAACTATAACTACAGGAAGTAATCCAGGCGTAGGATCACAAGTACCATCAAGTCCAACTGCAACAGGATTGGCAGGACAAATAAATGTAGATAACAATTTTATTTACGTATATACAAATCAAGTATGGAAAAGAGTGCCATTATCAACTTGGTTATTATAATTATTTAAATTAAATTGTTTCAATATTTATAGAATATGCCAATTGGATCTACATATGTTTATAATCCTGGTGATTTAATACTTAGCACTGTAAGTAGTTCAGGTAATACATTTAAAGAAACAAAAATTGCTGCCGCTACAAGTTCTCTCATCTATTTTGATAGTAATGCAAATCTTAATAGCGCTTCGCTTAATAGTATTACCGTTGGTACCTCGTCATTTGCTATCAATGCCTTAACTGCAAGTTATATAAGTGGAAGTGGAAGTGGAACCAGTGGTTCGTCTGGAACCAGTGGTTCATCTGGAACAAGCGGATCAAGCGGTTCATCTGGAACAAGTGGTTCATCTGGAACAAGCGGATCATCTGGAACAAGCGGATCAAGTG
>Ga0207942_1000100_pt1 | contig 23515 bp, 39 predicted proteins | sample LakMenEpi12Oct12_FD_150687 | JGI IMG/M metagenome (GOLD analysis project Ga0207942, IMG submission 150687) | Freshwater microbial communities from Lake Mendota, WI - 12OCT2012 deep hole epilimnion (SPAdes) | ecosystem: Environmental > Aquatic > Freshwater > Lake > Epilimnion/Euphotic zone ... | reverse complement strand
TACCCCATTTTGAATGGTGTCTTCAACCTGGTTCGCTTTCACCTTTACCGAAAGGTTGGTGTGTCTTACCCCATTTTGAATGACATCTTCAACTTGTATCAAACCACTCTGGAAATTGAAGTGGGTGTCCTTAACCCCATTTTGAATAGCGTCTTCAACCTCATTATTTTGTTTTGGAGATTCAATTTGATGAACTATTTTACCTTTCATCTCTATTGAACCCAAATAACCACTAGGTGTTGTTTCTTTCACCCCATTTTGAATGGTGTCTTCAATAACCAAGTCACTAGAATAATTGAAATAATCGGTGTGTCTTACACCATTTTGAATGGTGTCTTCAACGGTCGTTGAATGATTGACTTTGGAACAGCCGGTGTGTCTTACCCCATTTTGAATGGTGTCTTCAACCCATTTTGGGTAGCTGCGTTCATCACATTGGGTGTCCTTCACCCCATTTTGGATGGTGTCTTCAACAGGTTTAATACCCAAAAATCTTGATTCAAACCAGTTCTTAATAAAATCTCTTTCTTCAGTGCAATCCTTACCGATTAGTTCCAACTCACTTTTAAATAGGTTATAGTTGAACCATAAGGTTTTATCGTTTGTAAATTCAACCACCCATTTTTTTTCTTTGGTGAATATCAACCAAGTTGAACCTTGTTCTGTAACATACTTGTCTGCACCTTCAATCATTTGGTCAAACATTCCAAAAACAAGTTTCTCTAATTTTTTTCCTGATGGATTTTTCACGGTTTTAATTTATTGATATAAGGTATATAATTTTTCAGCAATTTTTTTTAACTTGAACTCCAATTCTTGTATTGTTCTTTTTTGTTCCTCGTTTAGTTCAAAACCATCCGCTCTTATGTCGGCAATTTCGTTAGTTAGTCGTCTGTGTTCAGACATCAACTGTCCATGTAAAATTCTTTTGTCTTCCATATACTTTTTTTTTAATCCCACCAATAGGGTAATCTTTCCTCTAAAATTCGGAAAAGAAGTTTATTTGCTTTATTATGATTATAGTAAGATACTTCTAAACATAAAGTTTTTTTATCTTCAATAACTCCGTGTTTTTTAATAACCACGCGAACTGAAGAAGGATATTTATTTAGATAATTGTCAAATCTTTCATCAGTTGTTTTAATTTCAATAGATTTTGAATCAGGTTTATTTGGGACATCCTCAAAACTTATATCATCGTTCCAGTAATCCATACATTCTAATTGATAATGTTCTTCTCTAACTCTTTCAAGTAAGTTAAGAGCCAAAGTCATATCTCTATTATCTCTATCGATATTCATATGTCTATTAGCACTTACAAGTTCTTTTCTTTGAAACTCTATTTTCTTTTGTAATATTTTTAAAATGAAGTCGCCGTCCCAATCTCTATCGTGGTAGATAGTTGGCATCCATTTAAAAATGTTTTTCACACCGGTAAAAAAATATCTTATTCTCCAATGTAATTTACTTAATAAAGTATTTCTATCCCAATCAGAATCTTTTGGTATTGGTAATTGTTCATATGTTTTCATTTGTTTTTGTTTATTTCAATTTATAAACTTTATATGGTGGATTTATTTTGGTTTCGCTCCCATCACTATTTTTATAAATTAAGGTGTCTTCTCTATAATATATGGAATCCGCATACCAAATAGCATCATGCATAGGATTGGTTCCTGATGTTGGTAAATAAATTTTTCCTTTTATTTTGTATTTAAAATCTTCCTCGACACAAGAAAATAATAAAAATAAAGGTAGTAGGTAAATTAACTTTTTCATTTTTTGTTAAATAATTCTTTTAGTTCTTCTTGTAGGTTGTCGTATTCTTCTACATAATTTTCAAATAGTTTTTTATTTTCAAAAAATCCCAAAGTAAAAGAAGACGATGTTAAAATATATAAAAAATTAAAGTTAATAAAATTTAGAAAAAGCATAACTTGTTCCACAATAAATAAAACAAGACACATAAATCCTAAAAAACTATGAACTCTCATTTGTGATGTGACAACAATCAATCTTGAATAAATTTCATTCTCTCTCATTATTTTGTTGAGACTTTTGTTAATATAGTATCCAAGGACATTTTAATATTAGATTTAATTTCTTTTTCGTATGAAATGGCATCTTCTTCAACTCTTGTGTTGAATAATTTGTGCAATTTAGTTGAGCTACTATATTGTAATTTTATTTCATAGTGGTAAATATGGTTTGTTATTTCTAAAAAAGAATCTTCAATCATAATGAATATACCTAATTCTTGATTTACAATATATTTTTTACCAGATAAAGGAGCAATTGTAAATTTAGATTCTTTATGTCTTAACATTTTTCTAAATATTGACATAGCCTTTTGTTCATAGGAAGTTAAGTCATCAGGTTTTTTTTGATTTAACCCATCTCTCATAAATTTTAGATACTTGATGTGGATTTTTTTAAAAAGTCTTTTCATTTGTTTAATTGTTTATTTATGTCAAAAATAAAAAAACAATACCATAGAATCAAACTTTATTTGAATTTTTTTACTTTGTTTTTACCTCTCATTTGATTGGCATATCCCAACCAAATCTTTTTGACTTTCGGCCATTCTTTTTTTGGATTGTCAAATTTTAAAATATTTTCTCTGAACCATTCTTCCATGGCATCATCGAGTGATACTCTTTTGAATCTTGCTCTTGAAATTAACCCTTTTACATATGCAGGTATTTCATGTGGGTTTGTCAGGTATTCAAAGTTGTTGGTGTATTCAGTACTTGGGTAGTACATATCCTCAAAATTATCTTGACCGATATGTTCCACTTCATGTACTAATGTTTCTTTTAATTCGGCTGTAAAATCAACCATTACTTTAGGGAAGTCTTGAGGTCTATATGTAATCTCAATTTCTATAATATCAAATTCAGCGTCTGCACTTATTGAAAATGGATGATTAAAATCTTCATCATAAATGAATTTACACACCACATCAAATTCGGCGTAATCATCACCTCTTTCTACATAATAGTTTTTAGTAAAATTTTCTTCTTGTTTGAAATGATAAATTACATCTCGATATATTTCATTAACAACTATATCAAGTTTACCTTCCTTAATTAAGTTTTTTTTTAACTTATTAACAATAATATTTTCAAATATAGAATTAATCATTGTTGAAGATACGTCATCAGAACTCCACCTATTGCGGTTGCGTGATTTTGTAAATGGTTAATTGATTCAATGTCCAATCTGGTTTTTCTTTTGGTAAAGTCGACAGAGAGAACCCCAATGAATTTTTCTTCTATTGTTTTAATGGCAAATAAATAAGAAGATTTACAGTTAGATTCCTCAGCAACATATTTTAAACCAAACGTTGCGATTTTCTCATCTTTAAAATCAGGAACTTCAATTACGTTATTATTGTAAAGTTCGTTAATTGATTTTGAAAAAAGATTTACAGGTATGTTTTTAAAATTTGTTTGGACGGAATTTGTATTGGGTCCAACAGTTTCATAAACTATTGAAAACTTAGCCATAGACCTACCTGTTGGATAAAAATTACCTCCGTTATGGAATTGTGAAACCCATACTCTATCGGCACCAAATTCTTCTTTTATATGTTCTATTTTTTGATTTACAAGTTCACTAACTCGTAATGTGTCCATAACCATATCAGGTTTTGTCTTTTGTTTATCCAAAAGATGTTTGATATATAAAAGTAATATGGGACCCAATACCCCCGATATGAAGGCAATAATTAATTGATAAATTCCGTCCATTTTAATGAATTGAAAAATTTAGAAAAAATTATGATTTGTTTTTCTCTATTATGGACCAAATAGTACCTGCTAATGTTATAATACCACCAATGATTTCTGTTGCGGTAGATTCGTCAATTAAACCTTTAGTAATTAATATACCACCAATAAAAGTAAGTCCGTGTCTGACAATTCCTAAAATTTGTTCTTTCGTAAGTTTCATTTTTAAATTCTTGAACGTTTATTTATTTTAATAAATATAATAAACATCATAAAAATTACGCTTTGTGTTTAAAGTATTTGTAAATTATAAAAACAATAAGTAGACACGGGGTCGATGCTGCGATGATTTCGGTAATAGACATAATTTTTTATTTATATATATGTAAAACAATATTAATGGTGGTTACAAGAGTTGTCAAAACTTTCATAACCATTCTTTTTTTTAGCATTTGTGGTGGTCCCACCTGGGTTCGAACCAGAGACCTACGGTTTATGAGACCGTTGCTCTAACCTGCTGAGCTATAAGACCAAAATAATTATAATAGGTTTTTGAAAAACTGTGTCCATTTTTCAGTTGCGGGACCCAATAAAATAACTGAACCCAAACAATAAATTATGGTCATCCAAGAAAATTCATTTTTAAAAAATAAATAAGTACACACAACACCAATGATGGTCATAAAAAGACCCAAAAAGGTAAAAAGATATTTTTTCATATATAATAATTTTTTTGCGGTCCATGCGAGAATCGAACTCGCGGCTCATCCGTGACAGGGATGAATGTTAGCCACTACACCAATGGACCTGTTTTTACAACTTTTGGACTTGTTCCATAACTTCTGTAACTTCTTCAGGATTTAAATAACCAATCACATCACTTGTAACAGAAGTTTCATATGTTAGATTACCTTCTTTGTCTAAAACTGCAATTTCGAACAAACCATCTTTTCCACCATATGAATATGTGTGAGACACAACACTAACTCCAAATCCGTTTTCAAACATCATTCGAGAACGAACACCTGACATATATGGTTCATCAGACAATTTATCAAATTCTAAATCTTCAAATTTTTTCATAACTTTTAATTTTTTTGTAGTCAGGACAGGATTTGAACCTGTACCCTATGATTTGTACTTCATCATAGGAGCTTATGCTATTTTTATACAGTGGTGTCGCCCCACAGCAGCGTCTAACCAATTCCGCCACCTGACTATTTAATTTATCTCTTAGTGGATAAAAGCCTATCACAAAGGATTAGGTTTGTAGCCCATCCCGGTAACGCTCCGAGATTTGTTGGATGAAAACCAACTGTCCTTACTTTTAGACGAATGGGCCGTAAATGAGGGTAGACGCGGGCTTAGCTAGCCGTCTTTCAGGAAAAGCCCTTTTTCATATTCTACCCCTTTGTAGTCAGGACAGGATTCGAACCTGCAATCTTCATTTACGATGCGTACTCCAATAACGCCACCTGACTATGTCCTCGTCTTTCCGAGATGTCAATACGGATATTTTGTGTACAATTCAGGACTCTCGTATTGCTTCCTTAGTTGTAGTTAATACTGGACTCGAACCAATGACCTATTCCGTATCAGGGAATCGCTCTAACCAACTGAGCTAATTAACTATGTTTGTATTTAAAAGAATTTTGGTCAACCACTCGCATCCCACCAATCTATTGTATCAAACTTTCTGTAGTCTAAACGATTAAATCTCCTACTACTCATTTTCAACTCACTTGCCTAAGCCTTGTCCGTTGTAAATTCTTTTGTGGTATGGGAATGGAATCGAACCATCGGCACAAGAGTTTTCGGGCTCTTTGCTCTACCTACTGAGCTACCACACCAATTATTTGTAATTAGTAGTTGATACACACTCTCGTTTCACCATCTTGTATCAACAGGTTAATGCACTTTACGAGTTTCCCTTTTCTTACAATCACAATATCTTAAATCAAAGAACTTTTTTCTATTGTTGTGGGGGTGAGACCACCATCACATTTTCTCACCCCCGTTGTTTGTTATACAAATATATGTAGTTTATTTTGATTTACCAAATCTTTTTTAAACTTTTTTTAAAATAAAAAACCCACCTTTTTTTGAAGATGGGTTTCTAAAATATTTTAGATTGTAATATTACATTCTTGAACCTAATCTACTTTCTAAGTCTCTTAATTCATCTCTTTTTGATGTATAAGTTCCAAAAGTGTCATCTTCATCGTGTGCACCATAACCTTTTTTAAGTCTTGCCATAATTGAACTTGCAACTTCATTTGGTTTTTCAACAATAAACTTAGCTAATGTAATCATTTCGTCATTTCCTTTTTCAGAAAATTCAAAAGTTGCGAATATATCATCAAGAATGCTATTGATTTCTCTTCTATCGTTTTTGTCTTCTTTGATTACACGTCTAACAATACGTGATAAATCTCTTTCAGTTAATCTATTTCTCATAATAATATTTTTATTATAAATATATCATTAGTTGAAAAAATTATTTAATCTCGAAAGCACACCTCATAATTTTTTTTGTTTTAACCGAATCCTCAAAGTTTCCAATAACAACACCATCTTTGATTGTAAATGCGTGTTGTCTAACTAAAACAAAGAATGTTCCTTTTGGGTTTTGTTTGATGAAAGTCCCAACGGTCATTTGTCTTAATTTGGTTTCTCCTTTGATTGTAACATTATAAGACAAAGAATTAATCAATGTGGAACTTTTTCTAACCCCAACAGGATAAACTTTTTTGTAGTTTACAGTCGTTCTATTGTCAGCCATTCTTACAAGTTTACTTACAGTCCCATAAGTCCCTTTTTTTGGTTTTCTACCAAATTGTTCTGCAACATACTTATGTGCTTTGTCATATGGAATGTCAAATGCCGATGCAAATGCTCTAACAACACAGTCATTATTTTCTGATTTTGCAATCACTGATTCTGAATAACCTTGGATTGCTTTTGATGTGGCTTCGTATGGTAGTTTGTTTTTCATAATACAAATATACGAAAAATATTTAAATCAAAAAAATATGATAAAATTTTTTGGTTTAATTTTTATGTGTATATTTGTAGAAATAATACAATCAACATGAAGATACTTTTAATAACATTCTTATTTATATTCTCGTTTTCTTTTGGTCAAAAGGTAAATGAACTTATTATTAAAAAAATTAATTTATATCGAAAACAAAATGGTATTCCTGAATTAGTATATGAATCTAAAGCCAAATTGGCCAACGACCAAATGTTAAACTATATGATTGAGACATCTACATTACCTATGGACCATTCTCAAAGAATTGTATCTTCTTTTCCAACAACATTTGAAACATTCATAGATAGAATAACATATTTGTATGGGTACAACTACACATATATTGGGGAAAACCTTTGTAGTTTTAGAGATTTGAAGACGGATGAAGAAAGAGCGAATGAAGTGTTAGAGTTATGGAAAAATTCTCCTAAACATAATGCGTTGATGTTAAACCCAAAATACAACGGATTTTGTGTTGGTAGTAAAACTTCAGATAAGATTATTATAGATGGGGTTACTTATGATAATGGTCAGATTTTTTATTGTGTTTTAACGGTATATAAATAAAAAACCCACCTTTATGGGGTGGGTTTTTTTTAGATTAATTTTGTTTTTAATAAGTTTTTGTTGTTAATAATACTTTAAGTTCTGGGAATTTATATTTAAATTCGTTGTTGAATTTCGGGAACACCCTTATATATGTCTTTTCGTCTTCATCACTACTAGTCCAAGAATTTTTTTTCCAATATGCATTTATTTCGTTAATTAGTGCTTCTAATTCTTCTTGTGTCATACTTTCAAACTTATCTAACTTTGCTCTATAGTCAGCCATTGTTGTTTTAAAATTTTGTGCATTTGCAGAGTCTTGAGCATTTAACTCCGCCCTTTTTTGTATTTCCGCATCTGTCGCAGCTTTTTGAGACGCCGCTGTCGCAGCTTCAGCCTCCGCCGCAGCAGCTTGCTTTGCATCATTTTGTTTACTTATATTCCAACCCTCGCATTGTTGTTTATAATGTTCAGGACTTTTCCACACTTTATCTTTTTGGTTAGGACAATGAGTATCTCTGAATTTTTGTAATTGACTATATGACGTTGCACATCCATTTTTTAATTGTTCTTTCCAATTACCGGTTAAACCTAATGTTGCTTCAGGATTTTTAATTACTTTACCACCAGAACCGAAAATCGCCCCAGGTTCTTGCGAGGTTCCTTTGTTTGTTGTTACATCATAAAACGAATTAGGGTCCCAAATACATTGGTAATAATATTGGTTTTTATCACCTCCCACTGAAAATCCTATATAATACATTCCTTGTTCAACTAAACTGTCTGACCGACCTGCATTATATATATTACCCGCCACAGTAGGTTCTTGTTCCTTTAAATACTGTCTTTTAATAGCATTTTTATGCATATTAAGTATTCTACTTTTTTCTTCTTCTGAAATTAAAAACTTCATAATCTTTGTGTTTTGTTTTTATTATTTAATATATAAATATAGAGTTGAATAAAAAAAACTAATAAAGTTTTTTTGGTTTAATTTTTATGTGTATATTTGTAGAAATAATCATTTAAAAAAATAAACCTCATGAAAACACTATTTTTAACATTCGGTCTTTTATTGTCCACTTTGAGTTTTTCTCAAAAAATTATAATTCATGTTTTTGAAAGACAAGAAATGGTTTGCGAAAGAAAAACAACTTTGGATTCTGTTTATTCAAGTCCTGATTATAGTTATGACGTTGATTCCACATATACACGTTACGTGTTAGATTTGGATGAAAAAACTTCTACATATTTTGTTAATGATGTAGAAAAAAGTGTTCTTCCAATTGAATACGAAGATTTTGGTGATGATGTTTTAAAAGTTAGTATTCTTGAAGATGGTTTTGATTATGGTTTGTTGGTGAACACAAAAGATGAATCTGTGATGTGGTATTGGTTTACCGATTACATGACAACCGTAAAGAAAATTTCAAAGTGTCGTTTTGAAAAAGCCTCTTAATAAAAAACCCCATCTTTTCAGGTGGGGTTTTTAATTTTTTATTTAGGTTGTGCTGGTTGTTTATTTTTAAAATATGTGTTAACAACTTCCGTTACAGCACTTCGTAAAGCTCCAGTAACCGGACCTAGTGTTAACTTAGCGTCGGGTGTTGATTTAACATAGTTGGTATATCCATTTACTAAATTTGGTAATAATAAAGAACTTAATTTTACCGTTGGGATATCGGTCCCTTTTACAGTTTCATTATATGATATGGCCTGTAATAAAGTTGGGACATCTGGTGAAACTGTTGACGTATATACCGCTTTTCCATCTTTAACAATCGAAATAGTTCCATTGTTATTTAGTTGTAATGTAATGGTCGGTAATTTATATGCTGTCATTTGACCATCAAACTTAGTTTTCATAGTGTTGAAATAGTTTGTTGCAACTTCTTCTTCCATCAAATATTGTCTTTCATTGATAACTCTTTTAACAATACGAGTTAGGTCTCTTTCGGTTAGTCTTATAATTTTTTTCATAGTTATTTTATTTTTATTATTTTTGTGTTGGTGTCGATTTTTTAATAATTTTTTGTATAAAAACCGTTTGTGGCCCAGATGATGGATTGTTCGGGTCTTTTTTTCTTACAAAACTTGCGGAGTTTCTATTAAACATAGATGTATCAATTAAATCATCACTTTTCACATTATTAATCGCACTTATAAGTAAATCGGCATCGTTTCCTAACATGATTTCTCCATTTACATACTCACCATTTAATTTTTGATTTGTTAATTTATTTGCAAATCCACCATTGATAATCATACTATTTAATATTCCTGTATATTCATTTGCGGCGTTTTTACCAAGCGGACCTATAGAAAAAGATATGTTTTTATTTCTATCTATTTGACCATTGATTGTTGGAATATTTAAACTTAAAACTACAGATTGAACCGCTTCCATTAAATATTGTCTTGAAGTTGCACTTTGATGCATTTCCAAAATTCTACTTTTTTCTTGTTCTGAGATTATAAATTGTTTCATAATTATTTTATTTTATTTTTGAGTGGGTTTCTTTTTTTTGTACTCTACAATTTGCATTAATAAATTGTCCAAGGTTTCTTTAATTTTACGACCAATTGTTCCATCAAATTGTGATTGCATTCCCCAACCTCGTAAAGTACTTTTCATAATATAATCACTACCCATATTAACCGGACTGTCTAGTTGTTTCAATGCTCTTTGTGGGTTTTTTATATATCCTCGGCAAATAATACTGTCATCACTGGCGTCATAACTAAATATAAATGTATAATTCGGAAATTCTAAATTAGGAACTTTTGGTAATGTTGGTGCTTGTTCATTAATAACCCTTCTTACAATTCGAGCTAAATCTGACTCAGTTAATCTTACAATTCTTTTCATTTTTTTGTTTTTTATTTATTTTATTATTTTTGAGTTGGGATGTATTCTTTTCCTTTTTTTATTGTAACTCCACCCGTTTTTGGGGTATTTGTATCTGAAAATTTAGTTACATTTCCAGATGGAAAGATTCCAAAGTTTATTTTAGTTACACCCCCCATTGAAGCTTTCCCGGACAGGTAAATATATCCATCACCACCTTTTACAAATTTTTGAGGACCAAAAGTTGTTATAGTACCTTCACCAGCACCACCTCCAAGGTCTATACTATTTAGAGTGTAGGTTTTCATATTTGGGTTTTTACTTAATTCTTTTGCTAAATCTGGGTCACCATCCAAAGCTAAAAAAGTTGGGACGTATTCCGGCTTGAAAAACGCTTCTTTAGCAGGAACCTCTACAATATTACCTTTTTGGTCTTTAATTTTTTTGTAAGGTAAAGTAATAATCACTGAATTGTTTTTACTTGTTGCTACATATTGTTCCATTAAATATTGTCTTGAAGTTGAACTTTGGTGCATTTCCAAAATTCTATTTTTTTCTTGTTCTGATATAATAAATTGTTTCATAATTATTTTATTTTATTTTTGAGTTGGCATTTGTTTTTCAATAATTGTAGGTTTGACCCCAAATTGAGTGCCTTGTTCGGCGATAACCATATTCCCTTCTAAAACTTGTGGTCCTTTATTTATCTTTGGTTTTAATATATTGATTTGTTCGGGAGTAAGGGAAAATTGACCATTAATAATATTACCTTTTAAAGATTGATAACTTGGTCCCACTTCAATCTGATTAAATAAAGAAATTTGTCTAATTGTTTTTATATTGTGAGTTGAAATATCAGCACTAAAAAAAACAGTTGGGGAATATTTTTTAATATTTCCCGGTGCTAAATTATATTGTAAAGTTAAAGACAATAAAATAACCTGAGAAAGGTCTTCGTTTAAATATTGTTTTGACGTGGCATTTTGGTGCATTTCCAAAATTCTTTGTTTTTCTTGTTCTGATATAATAAATTGTTTCATAATTATTTTATTTTATTTTTGAGCCGGTCCTGCAATTGTATCATAAACCGTTTTAGCGACTCCTGTTAATTTAGCTCTAGTTTCTTTAGATAGATTTTTTGCGTAGGAACCTAATTTTAAATTGTTTGCAATTGTAACTAACTTTGCGGCGTCAAAACCAGGAAAATGTTTGGATATATCGGCAGCAACTTCGTCGTCAGTTTTTACTTCGAGTTTAGTAGATAATTTCAATGAACCATTATTGGCTATTATGTCACCAAAACTTCCCGACAAATAAAATTTTTGGGCTGCTGAGCCGCTACCTGTGTCAGGACTACCATAAAAGAAATACGGAACTTCATTCATTGTAGTATCAGGAAAATCTAAAGTTAGAACCGTTGCCGGATTAGCATATTTGGGTCTACCATATGTTCTTGGTCCAAAAGTATAGACATATATAGTCCAATTAGTCTGACCTTTTGCCGCTCTAAAATATGCCTTTGAACCATACACACCAACACTTGTTTCTCCTGTTTTATCGGCAGCTTTAAGTTTTGGTTCCAATACTGTTTTTAAATCAGGATAAGCGGTAAGTAGACCATTGTCATCGGTGATTTCCATCAAAAATTGTCTTGATTTTTCTTCCATTATTCTATTTTCCAACATCAAGTTTGATTGTTGCATGTGTCTAATTTTACTATAACTTCTATTCATAATTTTATTATTTAAATATAAATATGCCAACAAACAAAAAAGGTGTTGTTTCCAACACCTTTTTTAATTTTGATAAGTCGCAACGGGATTCAAACCTGTGACACGTCCATAAATGGATTGCTCTACCAACTGAGCTATACGACTTATACCATCTATTAACCTACCTTAATTATAATTCATTTAATTCTGAAGATAAAGCTTCTTTTTCTTCATATTCAAAAAATTCTTTCATGTATTGAAAATAATCTTCTGAGTTAATAAAATCATAATGTTCTTGTTCAAAGATGTCTTCCATAATTATTTTTTTTAGTTTTTAATATATCTTTTTTTTCTAGCTGAGTTTTTATTTTTAGACTTATATGTGTCCAACTGTGAGTCACAATTATGACAAATCAACCTTAAGTTATTTCTCATATTATTTGACGCATTTCCGTCTATATGGTCCAATACAAAAATTAATTCTTTTTCGTTCCACATATTTTTTATCCCACATATATTACAACAATTATTTTGTTCGTTTAAAATATGTTTTTTTAAAAATCTCATATCTCTTTCGTAACAATATTTTTCCTGATTCTCAATATAATCTTCATACTTTTTAAGTACTTTATATTGATTATCACATGTCATAGAACAATATAAATTTTTTTTTGTGTATGGTATAAATTCTTTATTACAATTTTTACACGTATGTTTTTTTGAATTTCCAAAATTATGAGGTTTGTAACCTTCAGGGAATTTTCTCCGCCTTGTTAAAGTAATCCCTAATTTATTGGCAATTTTTTTTATGTAAGTATCACTAACAGAATAAATTCTACCAATTTCTCGGTAAGATTTATTTTCTGTAAAAATTAACCTTATAAGGTCTTCTTTTTTATATTTTTTGTCAATTCCCATGTTTGTTTTATTATAAATATTATAATTTAATAAAAACGAACCAATACCTATTATTTTTTTGTAGTCCCATCAGGGTTCGAACCTGAAAGATTTCTTTAGAAGAGAAATATGTTATCCAATTACATCATGGGACCATTTGAATTAATTTATATTACAAATATATAAAACTTTGTTTAAATAAAAAACCCCCCAATTAAAAAAAGGAGGGTTAATTATAAAAAAGATAATTTTTACATTCCAATAATTAAATCATCAGGATTAAATCCTCTTGACCCCTTAATTCTATCTTCCATTTCATCATACATATATGATTTAACAACCGCCAAAATTGATTGTTCTGATTGGGCAATTTTTGTTTCCATCCAATCTTCAAGTTGTTCACCTTCTTCCATCATTTCCCACATTTTATGTGCCAAAGTTGCAATTGTAAAAAGTTGTTGTTTTGCCATGTAAGAACCTCCTTCATGGTTTTCTTTAAGTTGTTTTACAACCTCTTCAAGTTGTTCTTCTGTTATAATAATTCTTCCCATAATATCACCAAGTTCTACAAGCCCAATATCTTGGTTTCCATCTTGGGCCAGGATTATCGCAATTGTGTCTTGCTCTAAATGAACGTCTCCTTTCAGGATTGTTCTTTTTAATCACCATTCGTTTTCCTTTTGCTGATTTTCCACCAAACCCAAAGTTCACTTTAACAACCTTTCCTTTGTCGTTTTTAACGTATACCTTGAACTTTTTGATGTCTCCTTGCATAATCTTACCAAGTTGAACTTTTCGTCCCTGATACTCCGCCTCATGTATCAAGTTTATTTCTTCAACATTGCCGTAAATGTCTTCATAAATAAAATCCTGATGGAATGATTCTTCAATTAAAATCTTTCGTATGGTTGATAAAATATTCATAACAATAAATATATCATTAATAAAAAAAGGTGAAGTCTCCTTCACCTTAATTTTGGGTCGACACGGTTCGTGCCAACATCTCTCCACCACTTTGTTTTTATAGAACAAAGAAACTACCCCTCCAATTTAGATTTTGCAACAAGAACTTCAGCCATGGTTATGTCCTTGTTGGTCCCCAAAACTAATGACTCTTTTAACATATTAAAGGGAATATGTATCAAGAAATCCTTCCCATTAAAAGTTGAAAAGTCTTCTTTAAGAGTCAATGATGAGTGAATCATGTTTAAGAATATTTTAAACTGAATCTCATCAACAAAAGTTTCATTTAATATTTCCCCGTGCTTAGGGTGAACAAGTAGTATATTTTTTATTGTTGCCATATCTTCTACAAATATAAAAATAATATTTCAATATTACAAATAATCCCAAGTAATTTTTTTAACTACTATTTCATCAATATCTGATATAGCAAAATATTTCAATTCTTCTTTAATTGTTGCATCGATTAATCGTCTTATGTATCTATTTGCATTTCTAGCGTGATTTTTTTGATATTGAGTTGAGTAAGCCCAATAATCACATTTCATATCAACAATTACATCGAATTGATAAATGTATTTTTCGTGAGTACGATATTTGTTATACCCGTCTGAATATTTTCTAATATTTGTTATTTTGACAACAGTGTTGTTATACTCACTCCATTTATATAAATTAACTAATTTGAAAATGTTTTTACCTAAGAATTTTTTGATTACCGCTATTTGATTGTCTTTAACTAATTGATTTTTTTCCATACCACAAAGATATATAAAAAAATTAATTGCACAAAAAAATGGATAATAATATTTTACTATCCATCAATTTTTTTACCGGTGGCTCCATTAAAAAAAAACGCTGAGATTACACGTTTATTGTGAGAACCTTTAGAGTCATTATTGTTTCTACTCTTATCCACCATCTTTTGAATGGTATTTCTCAGTGACGATTATTTAGGTGAATCACTCCTTGAGGTCTAAACTACTCTCTTATTACTCAACTCTCTTCGAGGATGCCTCCCCAACTCTTCCTTGCGGGAATAGAGGTCTTTTGTAAAAATACACTCAGCCTTGGGAGCTTTATGTGCCGTGAACAACTCACGACTATGTAGTCACCTTTCGATTAGACCTGACGGACACTTTTCCTTATTTAAAATTAATAGTTAATAATAATTAAGTTTTGTGTCGTGGATTGTGAAAGTAGTGGTCCGTCACGGGCTCTATTATCTTTTGAACAATAGAATACACAACTACTCTCTGAAATGTCCCCATTTCCATATTTCAAGACTACTTCGAAACTAACTCCTTGGTGGGAGTCGGTCAAGGTCAATAACAGCACCACCTGTACATCAACATACCTTTCGGTTTTAAGTATCCTCTAATAATGGAACTCGCAATAAAAGTGTTGGAACACTTTGTTTTGCAAAATTCCTACGAGTTATTCCTATTGGTGTTCCCACCTCAATTAGACGACCCACATCGCCCAATCATCTAACCACTTTCCCTACAGCGTTGCCCTCGGTACTAAAGGTTAAACGGTATCCCGCTTGTGTACTCGACCTCGATTATCCGAAGACAACCAAGACGCAAATCAATTACACTTTTGATTCACTTTATCCCACTTTCGTGGTTTATTTTAATGGACCATACACGGCCCATTGAACTCTTCGTTTTACAAATTTTAAAGAAAAGGGGGTTAATCTTTTTTTTTAAATTTTGTTTGAACAATTTGTTCGTATTAAATTTCAAAGAACGTTTGTGATTTGAATACTGAGTATCTTTCATCACCTATAAGTTTCAAATCTTTTACAAAGTTATGTATTTAATTTGAGACTGTCAAATTTTTTTTAAACTTTTTCTACAAAAACATCTTCAGTTCCGTAGTAGTTTGCTCTCACACTTGCAAAGACTTCATTTGAAGTATAAAGTTTTCTTCCTTTATCGTCAAAATAATAAAAAATCTCTGAAATGTTGATTAAATCTTCACTCATACTTTCAATTTTTCAAATTATACAATGGGTCGTTTCCCAATTGTTTTACAAATCTAATACTATTATTTTGATTTGTCAAACATTACAATAAAAATTTTTTGATTTTTTTGTGATAAATATAAATATAGCTAAGTTTACAAAAAGTTACAATTCAAGAAAATAAAAATCTTTTACGTCATCTGAATAGTGTAAATCGTATCCTAAATTTTTATATAAGTTTTGTGCGGTATTGTTTTCTCGATGAGTAATTAAAGTACAATACTTAAATCCTTCCTGTTTAGATACATCGTGAGCCAAATTCATAATTTGTTTTCCAAAACCATTTCCTCTAAAATTTTCATTTACATATACATCGTAAATGTGTGTGCTATTGTCCCTATTAAAAAAGTTTTCATCACAATTTTTTTTGCACCAACTTTTTTCTTCATATAATCTAGGTATGTCATAATCTAATTCCCACCCATTATCAAAAGATACTACATTCACATAACCAATTAAATTTTCATCTAAACCCATAATTTTTATTTTTTTACCAAAAGTATTTTTAGTTTCTCCCTCAAATAAAATATTAGTTGGAATATGGCCACTTTCAAAAATATTTATCATAGATTTCATTCTTGATATTTGTTCGTATTACAATAAAAATTTTTTGATTTTTTTGTGATAAATATAAATATATCTTTGCTTATCAAAAGTTTTATTGCTTTTAAATTTTTTTGAAATATTTATATTATGTGAAAATTTTAGTCAAAGATAACATTTTTAATTGTAAAGTCGTTGCTAATACTGATTCAATTCAGAAAGGTATGATGGGTAAAAAGTTTGATAATAATTTTGATGGTATGTTATTTATGATGCCAGAGAAAAAAACCCAAACTTTTTGGATGTACAATTGTATTATTCCTTTAGATATAATAATGATTGACGGTAATGTGATTACCAAAATAAATCATAATTGTCTTCCTTGTGGTAATGAGGAAGATTGTGAAATGTTTGAAGGATTTGGAAATACTGTTTTGGAACTTAATGGTGGTACTTGTAAAGAATTAAACATTAAAGAGGGTGACAAAATTAAAACCTCAATGTTTTAACTATTTTCAATTTTTTTATTTAAAATATCCACAAAAGTATTTTTCATATCTTTTACTAAATCCGAATAAGTTCTTTTTGGAGTACTTTCTGTTTCATCTTCAAAATTTATACCTTCTCTTCTTATTTGATTAAGAGCCGCTTCAATTTGTTTTTCTGACAACTTTCTAAATCTTAAAAGTTTTTGTTTAATGTCTTTAACAAAATTATTATCTCCTTCGTAATTTGCAATCGGTAATGTTTCTTCAGGTAAATCTTTAGTGTATGGTTTATCATATCCACTATATAGGAAGTTTATTCCTGATATGTTGGTAATACATTTATGTCCTCCTGAATTTGCTTTCAGAAAGTCATAACCATTAATAGTTAGTTTTTCAGAATCAAATGAAGGCATTTTACCATATAATGCCATCATATCTTTTGTTGTGAATCCAACTGACTCGGGAGTTGCCTCTCTTTCTGAGATTCTTTTAATAATTCTAAAACTTAATATTTCTTTTTCTAATTCAGGTTTGAAGATATTTAAAACTTCATCTTTGATTTCACCTAAGTTTATACCTTTAAGTGCTCTTTCTTCTTTAAATGGATTACAAGATGCTTGAACCATTCCGACTTGCCCTCCAAGACCTGTAACTAGAAAGTCTGCGTCAGGGTGTATTCTAAATGGAACGTATCTATCATAAGAACCTTTTCTCATACTACCTAACCCATATTGTGATATAACATTTCCTGTTTTTTCTATTGCCCCTTCTTTCTTTCTTGCTTCTATGAATTTTTCTTGATTTTGTGTCATAGTTTCAACCGTGGCATATCCTTGTTCTTTTGCAATTTTTGTTATTGTATTATATAAATTTTCAAGTGATGGTTCGCAGTTCATTACTAAATATTCAAGAAAATTTCTACCATTAACCTTATCATTTTTATACGATAAAAGAAGTTTATTAACGACAAGCCCCATCATCATTTTATTTCTTTTAACACTTTCATATTTGTCATACTTAAAAACAAAATTCATTACCATTTCTGGAGTTATTTGATTTACAGCAAAGTTTGCCGAATCGACTGTCGATATTAGATATAAATCTTCGTCTTTAAATAAATCTTTTGGTGAAATTGTTTGAGAAATTGTTTCAACATTGGACCTTGCGTGTTTAAAACTTGTCGCAGTATCGTCTTCGACACCGGATTGACTATCGTGATGGTCTGTATGAATAACAAACATTGGTTTACCGTGTGCAAAATCAACTAAGACCGGCATAATGTTCCCTTCACCTTCAGGTTTTTTTATTGCAAATTCTTTTGACCCGTACTGTATTACTTCACAATCAACAACATCAATACCATTTTGTTCCAAATAGTTTTTCATGGCTATTGCCGTTGTAACACCATCTAAATCTTGATGAAAATAAATTTTAGCCTTTGGGTATCTTTTTGCAATATCATTAATATCTCTAATACCTGATTCTTTAATCATCATTCTAAATTGACTTTCAGTTATAATAATTTTCATAAATAAGTTTCTCCAATATTTGTTAATTCTTCAGAAGAATATTTATCGCCATTTTGTTTTTTTCCTCCATTTGTAACTTCCCAACCAATCATTCTGTTAATAATACTTTGTTGTATCCATTTGTCAGTTAGAGGATTTCCAAGTCTGTAATTACTTTCTTCAGGATTATTATAAAAATAAAGTTGTTTACCAATATCCCAATATGCCCAACTTTTACTCATACCCGCAGCGCTTATTTCTTTATTTACTTTGGTTGTCATCAAATTTTTGAACCTGTCAACTAAATTATTTACCAACGATTCAATTTCATTTGGGTTTTCTTTTGATAATGCTTCGGCGTATTTTTTCATACTTTCACTGGGTTCTGCAGTATTAAATCCAACATCACTGTAGTTTAATTTTGATATGTATTGGTCAGGACCGCTCGTTGGTTTGTTTTTTTTGATGTTTGGTTGATTAGTTTCAAAATTTGAGGTTATTTTATTCGCACTAGCTATTCTTTTTAATCTATAAACCCTTTCTTTTAGTCCTGGTATTTCGTCAACAATTTTATTTACTTTGTCCCAATTTATGGGTTTATCATAGAGTAGTATATCAGAACGCAAATCTAAATCATAACATTGATTTTCAGACCCCCCATTAAGAAGACATAACGCTTGTTTCATTTCCAAGTACCGTTGATTTCCAGTTCCCCAAAAATGTTTACGTACATAATCTATAAACTTGAAGTCTCTTCTAAATAAATTTATTAATTCATCAATGGACTTGGCTTCTTCTATTTTTTCATAAACAAAAATTCTTTCCCCAGCATCAATAGATTCTTGTCTTAGTTCTAAATATTTTCCCCCATTATTCATTTGATTTACAGCATCCTCATGTGATGTATTTTTAACATATTCAAACCAATTATCTATAATTTTTTTATCCTCTTCTTTGGTTTCACAAATTCCCATGACTTGTTTAATTCTTAAAATTTGTTCGTTGAGGATTGTATTCATAACAATAAATATACTATAAAACAAAAATCCCCACTATAATGGTGGGGTTTCTTGTAGAGTTTCTAATGTTTTGAAGTATTCAACTCTTGTTCTTGCGATATTTGTATAATTTTCACTTAGTTCTATTCCCAACCACCTTCGGTCAAGTATTTGTGCGGCCACTAAACTAGTACCACTACCAGCGAATGGGTCCATAACTATATCGTTCTTGTAGGATAGTATTTTAATCGCTTTGGTTGGAATGTCCATCGAGAACGTTGCCTTGGTGAGTGATTTAGTATCTGCAAAGTAATTCCACTGACCAAACACAAGTTCCATAAACTCTTTCTTATCCTGTTCTTCATATACATTTTTAGTTCTTACTATACCATCTTTATTTTCAACCTCAGTTGGTGTTCCTATCCATTGCGGTTCTCCTTTAACTTTTTTAATATGATGTTTTTTATATGCTAAAATAACACACTCTTTTGGGTTGTAGATATAAGGTGATGATGGGCTCATCCAAGAACCCCAAGCTGTAGTTTTACTTCTATGTGGTGATTGTTCTTCAAGGTCGACAATACCAAAAAAACCAAATCCAATTTCTTTCATGATTTGCCACATTTCAGAAACAAAGAAAATACGTCCACCTTTTTTTTGTCTGTTGATTTCATAGGGAATGTTCAAAGCGATACGTCCATCGTCTTTTAATAATCTATATGTTTCAGACAACCAAGACTTAGCAAATTCAACATACTCTGTGAACTCAACATCATCTTCATGTACGTCATAATCAATTCCCACACCATATGGTGGACTTGTAACAACCAAATCAATACACCCTTCTGGTAATGTCTTCATTACCTCAATACAATCTCCATTAATTATTCTTCCTGTTTCTATCATTTTAAAATATCATTTTTATTACTTCACTAACTAAAACCCTTGTCATCATTAACCAAAATAAAATTATACATCCCGCAATAATTCTATATCTTCTTTCTATGTTTTTTTTTAATTTTCATACCAATTCTGCTATTATTTGTGCTAATTTATATCCTGTAAATGCCCCTGCCGCCGCCGAACCAGGTAGGACAACAAATTTACCTAACATGGTTTCATATTTTTTTCTATTAACAATGTAAGAAATCAATACGTAATAAACAATATAGTTAATTAAAACCATAAAGTCCAGTTCTTTTGCCGCAAAAACTACTATTGAATTACCTAAAAATCCCCACATAAAATTTATAAGGGTTTCTCTTAATAATTCGTTTGGTGTTGTAAGAGCGTCCCAAACATTTATTTCTTTATCAAAACCTGTTTTCTTTTTCAAGCGTTTCGATGTGGTGTTGGAGGTACCAAAGAGCCTTTCTGAGGTCTTCAAGTTCTTTATCTTTTCTTTTTTTTCCTGCACGTGATATATATTTTACTGTATTTCCTAAACTAAATCCCAAATCCCAAGCATCAATAACTTTGATTGCTTCGTATGTGTTTTCTGAACCTCCATAATGTTCTGGATGGTTTACCTGTTCTTTATTTTCCATTCTATTTCCAAAATAATTGTATTATTAAAATTCCTATTGCTAAAATTAAACAAACTATGGTTTTAAGTGTTAGTGGTTCTTTAAAAATTAACCAACTTAACCATGTAAAAACAACTGCTCCAACACTAAACCCAATCAACCTTGAAGGCCACATTTGACCATTAAACGCTATTATCATATTTTTTACAGAATAAATAAATAACATAGATATTGGTATACCCATCATTACTGTTAACCAATAATTATTTTTTATCCATTCATATTTAAAAGGTCCTTGAAGTTGGAAGAATGTTCCAATTTGGGCTAAAAAACCAAAAACTATCTCCACTAATAACGCCCATCCATTAACCATTATTCCTCTTCTCTGTATTCTTTTAACAACTCTTCATTTGTAACTGTTCCGTATTTACCGCTCAGTTCATCTACGTTTATTTTGGTATTCATTTTCATGGTAATCTCCATTAATGTTTCTGTACTTTTAAGTGATTTTATAATTTCTAAAACAACTTTATATGAATCAGCGTTAGATGCCGGTCTTCTATCTTCAATATACCCTTTCCAATTTTCGGCGGTTGATTTTGGGATTCTAATTGATGCCCCTCTATCACCAATACCATAACTATATTTTTCAATTGATTGTGTTTCGTGTTTTCCTGTAAGTCTCAAATTATTTTCGGAACCGTAATTTTTAATATGGTCATGATGTCTTGAACCAAATGTATTGAAAATTGCTTGAAAATATTCATAACCACCAAGTGTTCTCATTCTTTCATTTGAAAAATTGGTATGCATCCCTGAACCATTCCAATCACCTTTAATTGGTTTTGGGTGTAAAATTATTTCATAGTTGTACTTTTCTGAAAGTCTATGTAAAAAATATCTTGTCATCCATAAATCATCGGCAGCCTTCAAACTTCCTTTAGAAAAAACTTGGTATTCCCATTGTCCTAATGCGACTTCAGCATTAATACCTGTTATTTCCATACCATACATTAAACATAACGCCATGTGTTCCTCAGCAAAACCCCTTCCAACAACATTATGTCCAACTCCACAATAATATTTTCCTTGGGGTTCTAAATGTGGGGTTTCGTGGCCTAAGATATTATTTGTTTTTGAATTTTTAATAAAATATTCTTGTTCAAAACCAAACCACAAATCTTCTTGGTTTTCAACTTTTGACCTAATGTTTGATTCGTCGGGTGTGCCGTCTGAATTTAATACTTCACATAAAACATATACCCTGCTATTTTCTAAAGGAAAAGATTTTTGAGTATAATATCTTATAGGTTTTAATATTTTATCTGAATTTTCTGTGTTTGCTTGATTTGTTGATGACCCATCGAAACTCCATTCTGGAAATTTGAACTCATTCACATTTGTATTAATTTCTTCAACTTTTACTTTACTTCTAAGGTTTGGTTCTGGAGTATATCCATCTAACCATACATATTCTAAGGTTACTTTCATTTATTTTTATTTATATATTCAATTATTGTTTTTTCATTTGCCCCATCCTTGAATAATCTGTAAACTTCTTCAGAAAACTTATCCGTTATAAAAAGTGCATCTGCTTGAAGATACTCAATTATATGATGTTGATTTTTTAAAATTTGTTCTTTGTTAAGAAATCTTTTATTAAATCCCATTACTCTTTTTACTTTTTAAGTTTAACAAAAAGGTTCTCACTTGGTTTCCTAAATCTAAGTCATTGGGATACTTTTTAACCATACTTTTAATCTCTTTAATGATTTCTTTTTTCTTCATATCAATAGTATAGTTTATTGAATTGTTTTTGTCAAATTAACCTTATTTATAATTTTAGATTGTTGTATAAAGTTTAACAATTTTCTTTTGGTCAAAGGAATCAATGTCTCATTGAATGGAAAATTATCGTCGTGATTTACTTTGAATAGTATAAGTTCTCTATGAACTTCTTCACTGCTTAAATTTTTAATTAAAGTTTTTTTGTTTTCAAATAACTCTGGAGTAATTTCTTGGTTTTCAATCTCACATATTTTTTTAATGTAGCATTTAACATCAGGAAAATTCTTTTTTATTTCTTTAATTACAAATTCGTATAAGTAATTTTTTTCTTTGTTTTTAATTATAAAAAGTCCTTGTTTGCTTTCAATTTTTTTTGAGTTGTTTAGTACAGTTAATGAAATACTATCATTCACCAACTCCCAAATTGCTTTTGCGTGGTCAAAAAAGTTTTGTAATTTCTCTGATGAATATTTGCTTATTCTATATAATTCTAAGATTTCTTGTCCAGTCATTGGTGGTATTTCTTGACTAACTAAATCTGATAATAAAATTTCTTCGTCTTTTTCTTTTAATTTTTTTGTCAATGACAAATATTGACCTTTTTGTAATACTAAATTTATATTAGCCAAATGAAGTGACAACAATTGAAAATTTGGATAAAGTTTAAAATCGTTTAACTCTTTTTCAATTTTTTGTAAATACCCTAATAAAATATATTGTTTGTGTTCAAAATCTACTGGCTCTTGAAATACCCAATTTGTCTCCATGTATAAAAAATAAGAAAAATATGTTGGTCAGTAAATAAATTAATTATATCTCATTATAATAAATGTCTTTCCATTTACATCAATTTCATCGTGGTCACCGTCATAACTACCTAAAATATCACCCCAAGAATCAT